>Ga0265340_10000410_pt1 | contig 22985 bp, 20 predicted proteins | sample 4CB225metaG_FD_202082 | JGI IMG/M metagenome (GOLD analysis project Ga0265340, IMG submission 202082) | Rhizosphere microbial communities from Carex aquatilis grown in University of Washington, Seatle, WA, United States - 4-CB2-25 metaG | ecosystem: Host-associated > Plants > Roots >...
CATTGCGCGACCGTGGCACGCGGGTGTTCTCTATCACGAGGACTTGCGGTTGGCCCTGCCCGTACTCCGCGGGTTGAGACGCGATTCATCGCTCGTGATCGGAGAGAACCAGCCATACCAAGCGAGTAGCCTAACGGACTATGGTTTGATCGAGCACGGTGAACAACGTGGTTTGCCCTGCGTGGAGCTCGAGGTTCGACAAGACTTGCTTGCCACTCGGAACGATCAAATAATTTGGGCCGAGCGACTTGCACGCGTCGTGGTGGAGTCCTCTGTATTTTCGGATTGAGCGCAACCGCAACCAACCGTCTTAGTAATTCACCCACCCAAGCGTCTTACCAACGTGCAGTGCCGCACAGGCTTCTTTCTCGGTGATACTGCGCATGCCGCTCATGGGCGGCGGTGACGCTACTATCTCTGCGATACATTCGTTCACGGTACGGCCAAGCGTCGCCAGTCGCTGCAGCTCGAGCAGAGCAATCGGCGCTGAACCACGTTCGCGTTTGCTTGCCATTGCCGGCGCGCGGGGACCGGGCGTCACACGGGCTTCTCCGGTACCTAGAAGCGTACGCGGATCACCCTGGCTCTCGACATAGGCGCCGGCCATCATCGGGCTCGCTAGGTCGAGGTCGAGGGGAAACTCCACATGATTCGGGGCCGTGCCTCGGTAGAAAGTGGCCGTGCCTTTTGTCCAGGCACAAAGCGCTGCCACGCGATCACGGCCCTGATCGCGGATGGCGCGAAACACGTCTACGGCGCTAACTAGATTCATTGCCACCAGAGTGTCGCCCAATCGTGCTCCTTCATTGCTCAAACGGGCCAGCGCTGCTTCAAGTTCACTTCGTGTCAATGCACCGCGGCGCACGAGATACTCGCCCAGCAATTCATTGCGCTCTGTCGAGGCCACATGGTGTAGTCGACCATTGCGCACGTAGATTTCCTTGCGACGCGTCTGCCCTCCGCGACTGCGACGCTCTACGAATAGCGCGCCTGACTCCACGTTGCTACGTAACCGCGCTAGAATCTGCATCATGTTAGTTTCGGGGAGCGACGCTTGATAGTCGGGCACTCCGACGTCAAAAAACTTGCTTGTGGTAGCGGTGGAAGATGGCATCAGATGGCGCGCAAGCGAGTCGATCTCGCGAACTGGGTGCAACGCTTCGCCCATGAGTGACACCTCGTCGTCTCCGCGGATCTCACCGAGTGCGACCATCTCTATCAGGCGCGGGAGCGAGACATTTTCCATCATTCGCCCGTCGGCAAAACGAATCCGAGCCGGCACGCGTTGCGTTGCTGGGCCCTCATCGGCCGACACCGGGGGTGGCGGCTCACAAATATTTACCAACGCCGTCGGATCCGAGATGGATTTGGCGGCATGCACGGCTCGCATCCTCTCGACGGAATCCCTGATCTGCCCCTGCAAGCGCTCAGCCCACTGCGCACTGTCACCGGCCCAGCGCACCCACGTCGCAAGTTCGGCAGTCAAATCGGTGTGGCAATCTTCCACATAGGGACGAAGAGCTTCGCAGAACTCGGACGCATTCGAGAAGCGCGCGCCCGGGACACGCGCCAGACCTTTGGTACACACCTGAAATAGGAGCTTCGGTAATTCGGCTTCATGGCGACGCATGGGCTCGATGTTTCCGTCGCGAATGGCCAGCAGCACCGCCAGCTGGCCACTACCAGGAAACACACGCTCGCCGATCAGCATCTCCCCAAGTATGACAGCTAACGCAAAGAGATCAGCACGGTGATCAAAAGGCTCGCCCGCGATCTGCTCCGGCGAAAGGTAACCAAACTTACCGCGCAATCCGACGGTATGCTGCAAGGGCCGCGTCCCAGGCTCGGTCACACGCGCAATCCCAAAATCGCCCAGCTTGATCTCCCCTTGATTGGACAGATACACATTCGACGGAGTCACGTCGCGATGGACCAAGCCCAGCGGAAAACCATAGGCATCCCTGGCTGAATGCACCGCCACCAGTGCCTGAGCAATGGCATACACGACATGGGCTGTTAGCTCAAACGGGATGCGCCGCTGCTCCGCCTCCGCACGCCGCAGCAGGCGATAGAGGTCAACCCCATCGACGAACTCCATTGCCAAGTAGGACTCACCTTCGACCTGCCCGGCGCCAAACACCCGCACTACGTTCGAGTGTCGCACTGCTTGGTGCAGTTCTGCCTCACGCTCGAGTGCCTCGTACGAAGCCCCCTCCTGACCTTCTTGCGCGAGCAATCGTTTGACAACGAACACTGGTGCAGGGTGCTCACCGATCTTCGGCCGCGCCAAGTAGACTTCCGCGCTCCCACCAACGGCTAGGCGACGTTCGAGTAGGAATGGCCCAAACGAAATGGGCTGCGCGCCCTGAACGTTCGAACCGTGATCTGACATCGTCGCCATTATTGCGGATCTTCAGGTCAAACGTCGACGCCTTGTCCTAGGCGGCCGCGAAGTTTTGCACCTTAGGACCACTTGTTGACTGGCTGGAGGTGGCTTTTCTGCAGAGTAGCGTGGGTGCCTACGTTCGCGCACCGCGAGGCCCATCAGCCGAACCGTATTCGGCGTTTGCGCTACGAAAGTCGAACACAGCCCAAGGGTGTCAATCGATACCCAAAGCACGCCCGAGCTCTCGACACATCGACTCGAGACCATTCGACCTCACTACAAGGGCTGTCTCCATGAGCATTCCTAACTTACCCTTGGGCATACCCTGACGCGCAAACCAGGCGAGATAGGCCTCAGGTAAATCCAGCAGGCGCAGGCCTTCGTATTTGCCGAACGGCATCTTGTAGCTCAGCAGCTCGATCAACGTTTCTCGATCAGGCACGTCCATTGGCGGCGGCAGCGCGCATAGTGCAAGCCACGCACGGCCGCAAGCCACTTAGCTGGCGTCTGAAAATGGCGTACTTTCGACCTGGTCACCTAACCTGTTTCCCCCAAAAAACGCACGGCGCCTGCGGAAACCAGACGCCGTGCGCAATTGGCCGAGCTTATGTCTAATCATTGCGATCAGATTCTTGATGACGCGAGTGTCCCAACACTCCGGACTTGAATGCGGCCCTGAGTTCATCGAAGCTGATCTTGTTGTCGTGATTAGCGTCGGCCACCTTGAGATGCGCCCAGCGTTGTGGAACTTCAGATTCCGTGAGGTAGCCGTCGTGATTCTTGTCTTCAGCATTGAATCGCTGCTGCGCGTGGGCTTTAATCTCGGCCTCTGTTCTTGGTGCGCCCGCGGGACCGCCACCATGCGAGGGCCGTAGCTTGCCTTGGTCGAAGGCGGTCATGAGTTCAGCCAGCGTAACTTTCGAGTCGGCATTGGTGTCAGCGACTTTGATGTGCAGGAAGTACTCTTTGCCGACCTCGGTCTCAGTAAGCGCGCCGTCGTGGTTCTTATCTTGCTCAACGAAGCGTTCCGCTAGGTGGTCGCGCATAGTCTCGTGGCGTTCTTCCACGGTTATCTTACCGTCCCCGTTGCGGTCCAACTCCTTTTCGCGTTGCGCCGCAAGCTGGGCCTTGCCCTTTTCGAACTCGTCTCGGGTCAGAAACCCGTCCTCGTTTTGGTCGATTGCGCGGATGCGCTGCTGCATGCGGGTGGGAAGGTCGGCGATTGTGATGCGCCCGTCGTGGTCTTTGTCCCAGCGTTCGAAGAAGCGCTCGCCGTTGCCCGGGCCATGGTGGCGGCTATCGCCAGCACGGTCCGGCCTGGCCTGTTCTGGGGCCGACTCGGCGAGCGCCGTGATGGCGGCGAGCAGCAGCGCAACTGCCGGTAACACTGCGAAACTACGTATACTAATCGGAAGTTGACGTCGGGCGAATCTAGTCATGCTGCTGGTTCCTCGGGTAGTATTTATTGTCCCTTTTGCGAGAACGGACGTCGGCCAAGCAGGGTTCCCTACGCTAGAGTAAGCTTCTTTTTTTCTTTACGCTTTTCAAGCGCTAAACCGTAGGGTTGGGCCATTCTTCTCGTCTGCTTGCTAAAGGTAGACTCGGCAGCGAGAGGTGCAGAACAGTTTGCGAGACTTGGATAAAGCAGTGCGGCGGGTTATGGCCGGTGACAACGACGCCTTCCGCCTCATCGTCGAGCAATGCTCGACCCGCTTGGTGCGACTTGGAGCTCGAATGCTAGCCAATGTAACTGATGCAGAAGATCTCGTGCAGGAAGCATTCCTCCGCGCACATCGCGCTCTACTCGACAAGCAATTCGATGGTCACTCATCGGTCGAGACTTGGCTATTTCGCATCGTCACCAACATGGCCATCGATCAGCTACGTTCGAGGAAACGTCGCGGAACAGTTATTGAGGCTACCGACGAGATACTCACTGATGATGGTCATGCGCCAGAGGTTCGACTGGCATTGCGCGAACTCGATCAGTGGATGAGTGATATTGCACCCGAGCAGCGAGCAGTGCTCGTGCTCTCGGCCATGGATGGTTTCTCCAATGCGGAAATCGCACAGATCATGAACTGCAGCGAAGGATCGGTGGAACAACGGCTAGTGCGTGGACGCGCGGCGCTGAGGCAACTGAGGAGCCTAGAACATGACGAAAATTGAGCAATCCATCGAGGACAGACTGGCTCGCTTGGGTACCGAGACCCAGGGTGTCGTGCCGCGCGCGGATTTTGCGTTGCGCGTGATGGGAAATATCGCATCCGCGTCGCACGCTACGGCGAATGGGGACTGGTCGCTCCAATTGCTGCGGATGTCAAGGATTGGCGTGGTAGTGGCCACGTTGGCAGCAGCCGCTTGCATCATGACTGCCTGGCGCAGCAGCACCTCGGCAGATCAAGAGGAAGCATTGGCATACGGGATGTCGGAGGCGTTCGAGTGAACCGTCAAAAATGGCAGGCTATCGGGATGCTCTCTTCGGTATTTGCGCTGGGGGCGATCGCCGGCGTCGGTGCGCTGGCGGCATGGCACGGTGAGTTTGGGCGCGATGTTGCGCAATTCGAGTTTAGTCCGCATGGCGCAGGACCGATGATGGCCATGATGCGGCGGCTGAACCTATCCGTGCAACAACGGGAAGCAATCGGGGTAATTGTTGCGAAGCACGCGCCCGCGCGCCGCGCGATCATGCAGGAAATGACGGGAAAATGCGGCCAGGAGCTCGAACGCGAGAAGTCCGCGCAGGATAGCGAGATCCGCGCGGTTTTGAATCCAGAGCAGCGCGCACTGTTTGACGAGCTGTCCAAACGACAGCACGAGCGTATGTTTGGCGAACATCACGTTCACGCGCAGTAGAGCATCTCTGCTTCAACCCATCTTTGCCGAGTGACGACGACCGGCGCGTAACGTGAACGTACGAGCCCAAACCGGAGCGTGAGGCAATGCCAGCAAACGCTGCCGCAGCGTCGCAAAACGCGCCGAATTCATGGCGGGGCCAATGAATGACACTGATTTCAGTATGCGCTCGAGTGTCGACTGATCGACGGGGGTCTCGTCGCAGAAGGTCGATTTGTGGGTGAGCCGCACGTTCGCAAGGGCTGCTAGGCGACGGATCGCCTGGGTAACGTCGCGGGGACGTCGATCCGACGACTGTGAGACGGCGCTGCGGATATCGCGCATGAATGGTGTCTCAGTGTATTCGCAAGTGACAATGGCGAGCGCCCCGCGCGGCACGAGCACGCGTCGCAATTCAGCCGAAGTGCGCTCGGCATCCACGAAATGCAATGCGTCTGAGATCAACGCCAAGTCGAAGCACGGATTCTCGAATGGCAAGGCTTCAGCGGCAGCATGCATTGTATGCAGTGTGACCCCCTGGCTACCAGCAGAGAGCTGCAGTCGCGCCAACATGGCCTGCGCGGGTTCGATGGCCACGACATCGAGCCCGCGCTGCGCCAGCGGCAGTGCCAAATGTCCGATGCCCGCTCCGATATCCAGCACTCGCGAACCAACACCGTCAGTAATTGCGACCAGGGCGTCAACCAGTCCTGCCGGGTATGCAGGACGCGCGTCGTACACGTCTGCCATACGATTGAAGATCCACGAGGAAGTATCGTGAATCGTAATGTGGCGACGCTTTCGACCCATGGCGGCGAGAGACTAGCTCAGACCAGCGCTTCGTGCTCCACGACTGCCTCGAGGCTCTAATAACAATGGGATGCCGCGGTTCGAACAACAACTCGGCAACAGGCTCATCAGCCAACCCAAGGCAGAGCGACCCTGGGATGGGTGGGCCAGCAGCGGTCCAACTTCACTCGCAGGAGGTAGTCTCGCGAATGCGCCTACTCACGAGCCCGCTTGATATAAGCCCATGAACGATTCGCCAACTCCTGTAGCATTGCCGCATCTGCATCACTGTAGTCAGTCTCCTTGTTGCCGACACCAAGTACACCAACGATATGCTCGCCGTCCCACACCGGAACATTGATGTGCCGTGTCAGCTTGACGTGCCCCTCCGGATAGCCCTTTTTCGTCGGCTTCTTACTGGCCGGGTAATCATTGGTGACCACTGCCTTGCGTTCACGGACGGCGTCGCCCCACAGTCCAGTTTCTTCAATCGGATATACGATAGGCTTGTCCATCACGGCACACGCTCCCATCGCACTCTTGGACCAACCGAGCATGGTCAGCACGTCTTCGGCATCGTTCATAACAGCGAAGTAACCCATGGTACTTTGCATGACGCGGACTGCCTCTTCCACCAACACGTCAGCGGCCGCCTGGCGGCGAAGTTTGTTCATGCTCGCGAATTTTTCGAGTGCCTTTTCCATATCGTTTCCTCCTTGATGACAACAGATCTCCAACGCTGCACGCCGTTCAACGCCCAAGCGCAACGCTGCGTACTGGGCCACAGGCTAAGTTGGCGCTCCCTTGGGGGCCAACGAATCGCGAAGCGGGTCGTTTGGGGGGCGACTCGAAGCCTTGACGGTCGCCATACCAAAGCACTTATTGTCGCCCCTCATTCTTGGACAGTCATTGCGATGATCACAGTCATCGCAGTTTCGCACTTTAACGCGTTTGACTTGCAGCATAGCAACCTACACCCTGAATTCACCAACGAACCGCGAGAGCCGATCAGCAACTTGTTGCAATTCGACACTAGCGCCGCGCGAATCCTTTGCCAGGCTAGTAGTATTCGAAGCGGCTTGTGCGAGCTCTGCAACACTGCTTGAGAGTTCACCCGTACGCCCCGCTATGCCTTCCACACGCCGCGCAATCTCCGAAGTCGTCGCTGTTTGCTCTTCGACGGCTGCGGCAATTGCCGATTGATTGGCGCCAATGCGGTGGATTACCTCAGAGATACTCGAGATGGCACCAATTGCGTCCTGGACGCTAGTTTGTATCGTTTCAACTTTCTCTGATATGTCTTCTGTGGCTTGAGCGGTACGTTTGGCAAGTTCCTTGACTTCGCCGGCCACAACCGCAAATCCCCGTCCGGCATCTCCGGCGCTTGCCGCTTCAATGGTCGCATTCAGAGCTAGAAGTTTTGTCTGTTGTGCGATACCGGAAATCACATTCAAGACCTTACGAATCTGTTTACTGCTGCCTCCAAGATTGGCAACAATGGAAGTAGCGCCATCGGCCACACGCACAGCATCGTCAGCCACGCGCATGGCATCCGCTGCATTGCGCGCAATCTCGTTGACGCTCATGGTCATTTCGTGAATCCCTGCCGCCACATTCTGAATGTGACCGTCGACATCGCCAATCGCATTGGATGCATTGTGAGCTTGCTGCGCCGTCTGCTCGGCATTACTTGACATCGATGCCGTTGTCGTTAGCAAACGGGCAGAATTCTCTTCCACGTGCCGGCCGCTCTCAGCAATTGAGCGCATGCTTACCTGCAGGTAGTCGATCATATTATTGACTGCCGCTTGCAGTCGCCCGTGATCACCGCGATATTCACCTTTGACGCGCACACGGAGATCTTGTTTGGCCACGCTCTCGAGGATGGTAATAGCAGTCTCGACGGGCGCCAACATCACGTCGAGGGTTTGGTTGACGCTACTAATCACGTCTCGAATACGGCCGCCCAAGCCCACTTCACTTGCGCGGTGACGCAGGTCACCATCGTTTGCAGCCTGTACGAGCACCATGGTCTCATTGACCATACGCTCGACGGCTCGAATCATTTGAATGAAGGCTGGAGTCATCCGATCGTTCTCATCCAGACATCCGGCGCCGCCACCGAGCGCTTCGAGTGTTGCAAGGTCAGTTAGATCACCGGTTGCGACGCGTTCCGCCAGAGAAGTCAAGTCGAGCACACGAGACCGCAGCGCATTGACTCCATTCACCACGTCCCCGTAGAGTCCCGGAAGGTTCAAATCGACGCCACGAGTGGCGTCATTGCGAGTCAACGAAGAGAGTGCCCTAGTGGCGTGTTCGAGCCCATTGAGGTCCTCGATGCAGCGATTGAGATTTTGCTGCATTACGCTGAAGTCCCCTGCAAATTGGGTCTCAGAGCGGGTTGGGATTTTCCCTTCCGCGATGTCTGCCAGCTGTGCAGCAACAAGCGTCACTGGGTGGATGATGGCATCAAGGGTTCGATTCAATCCGTCGACGGCGCGAGCGAATTCTCCGCTGTGTTTGGCGGCGTCTGCACGAACTTGTAGTTTTCCTTGGGTCGCAGCAGTTCCGAGTCGTCTCACATCCGTGAGCATGGCTACGACGCCATCGCGCATTTGACGTGCTGCACTCACGATTGGATCGATCACCTCGAAGATTATTGCATTATCGTCAGCGGGCTCAGCCTGTTCGAGGCGCGAAACGAAGTCACCGCGGGCTAGACACGAAACCCAAGTGGCAACATTGGTCCCCTCCTGGCGAAACAGAGATAACAACCGTTCAAGATCTTCTTGAATTGCGCCCGGTTGCAGGCGAATTAGAAATCCGCCTTGCGTCGCGCAGATCCCAAGGCGCACCTGACGCTCATTGTCGGCGCCGACCGCTCTAGCCGTCACCCAAATCGGTTCTGAACTCGAAGGAAGCGCAGGAATTGGATTGTCACCAATAGCCAGAAACATCTCAGAAAAGTGTCTTCCGAGCCATTGTGAGGCGCTAGATCCAAGCAACGCCTCAGCGGGCCCGGTTACGGCGGTAATGCAACCCGCCGCATCGAGTTGCATCAACGGAAAACCAAGAGTAGAAAGTTCAGTGACCTGAACAATCTGATGGGCTGGAGGCGGTTTCTGCCGAGCTTTCCCTGACATCGTGCTGATGTACGGCCGCACAAACAAAAAGGTTTAGACCATTGGGAAACGGAGCCCTAAATGGCCTCGTTTCGTCAAGAGCTTGACACCGGAGCACGCGCTACCCCAAGCGACTAGCTAGGGGGAACGTCGCGTGGTGACGTGGGCCTAATGCTGCGGCTTCGAGTCATCTAACTACATCGCGCTTTGCAATTTGCTGATACTTGTAAGCGGCGATGGCGGCTTCGCTAACTCAGAGAACCAAGTGGTGCATCGCCAGCGAATTGGGGGGCGCGGCGTACGTTGACCAAACGTCGAACCCAAGCGAATAAGTGGGTAATAGTTAATTCTCGAAGTCGGCACAGTGACGCCACGTGCCTCGTGTATCCATAGCGTCGTCGCAACACGGCGACGCACGATGAGGAGGCAGGAGACCATGGACAATCGTTCAAGTCGTTGGACATTATTGGCAAGCTTGTGCGTTTGGGGATGTGGCGCGTCAAGCAATGATTCAGCCGAAAACGCTGTAACTTCCACCGCACGGCTACAGGAATCCGCAAGCGAGGCGACCCGCGGCGCAAACCCGCTGCACCGTGTGCCATCGGGCACGCGAACCCCGATTAAGCACGCAGTCATTATTATTGGCGAAAACAGAACATTCGACCACCTGTTCGCAACATACAGACCCCGTCATCATCAGCGAATCGACAATCTGCTGTCGCAAGGCATCGTTAATGAAGACGGCAGCCCTGGCCCCCGTTTCGATCGCGCCACGCAAATGACTGCGGTCGATGCAGCCACTGACGGCTACAGACTAAGTCCCGGATCCAGGGCGCCCTACAGCAAGCTTCCCCCACCTCTGACCGGCGGCCCCACGAACCCGTACATTTCCGACCTTACAACCGCAAAGGCAGTGCAGGCGGGTCTGCCGGATAACTACTACCAGTATCTTATTTCAGGTGGAACAGGCTTGCCGTCGAAAGTCGTGGATACTCGGATTGCAAATGTCAACGATCTGCCACCGGGGCCATTTCAACTCACGCCGGGTGTGGGCTACAACGACTATGCGGCGTCGCCCGTGCATCGTTTCTATCAAATGTGGCAACAGCTAGATTGTAGGGCACATGAAGCAACGTTGTGGAATCCATCGGGGTGCAACAGCGACCTTTTTCCGTGGGTCGAAGTCTCAGTAGGTGCGGGCAGCAATGGCAGCCCGCAGCCCGCCGACTACTCAGACCTGACCACGGGCGAGGGGTCAACTGCCATGGGCTTTTACAACATGCTTCAAGGCGATGCTCCCTACTTCAAGTACCTAGCGGACACCTACGCCATGAGCGACAATTATCATCAGCCGGTGCAAGGCGGTACGGGTGCCAACCACGTAATGTTAGGTACCGGCGATGACGTTTGGTACAGTGATGGAAATGGTCACGCCCTCGTGCCCCCGGCGTTAAATACGGAAAACCCCAATGCTCAGCCCGGCACCAACAACTGGTACACACAAGACGGATATTCTGGTGGCACGTACAGCAATTGCGCCGACGAGTCGCAGCCAGGCGTAGGCGCAGTCGTTCACTATTTGACGAGCCTGCCGCGGAGGTTGTCTCACAATTGCGAAGCGAACCATTATTATCTGCTAAATAACTATGCGCCCGGCTACTTCGCGGACGGTTCCGTCAACACGGATCAGTTCGCGATTCCGCCATCAACCCTGCGAACCATCGGTGATGAACTCGAGGAGCATCAGATATCATGGGCCTATTTTGGAGACCAATACAACCGTTACCAGGCCGATCCCCATTTTCAAGACCCAACGAACGTCTACTGCGACATCTGCAATCCGTTTCAATATGTTTCATCGATCATGACCGATGCCGTTGAGCGCCAGCAGCACCTAAAGGATACGCTGGACTTCTATCAAGGCATTCGAAACGACGTATTACCCGCCGTTTCGTTCGTAAAGCCGAGCGGACTTGTCGATGGGCACCCCGCATCATCGAAGCTCAATCTGTTCGAGGGATTTACCAAGTACATTATAGACCTCATCCAAAGCCAACCGGAGCTTTGGAAAGACACAGCCATTTTCGTGACCTTTGATGAAGGGGGCGGGTACTACGATTCTGGCTACGTTCAACCTCTGGACTTCTTCGGCGATGGCACGCGCATTCCGCTCATGGTAGTTTCGCCTTTCAGCACGGGAGGCAAGATCTCCCATGAGTACGGCGACCATGTATCACTTTTGAAGTTCATTGAGTACAACTGGTATTTACCGCCGGTCACTCGCCGCAGCCGGGATAATCTACCTAACCCCGTGACGTCGGAATTCAATCCGTACGCGCCCGTCAATAGCCCCGCGATTGGCGACCTCACGAGCCTGTTCGATTTTGATGGCCGCGACTAAGCGAAGCGGGATGAAAACCTGACACCTCGTCGACTGGGTGACGGGACGGGTAGTTCTGCAATCGCCGCGCAAGGGCACAGTTGGGGAATGTACTCTTGCGCGGTAGCGTCTGGTTAGGGGCTTCGCGCCTGTATCCACTGAGGACCGCGGCTGCATCAACAGCGGGCTACGCACCACGAATCACACCCAAAGGCAACTTTTTCGAAATGCTCGTGACCGAGTTTGGGTCATCTGCCCACAACCATGTCGGTTGGATCGGAATTGCAAGTCGTTCAGCCGTGCCCAATCGATGCAAAATCATTTAGACTAGTCACTGTCGTGGTTGAGCAAGTGACAACATCTCCCCCGAGTCGTGAGCAATTAGTCCACGAGCTTTACGAGGCGGCTGAACTCGAGCACACGCTGATGTGCACGTATCTCTATGCTGCCTTCAGTTTGAAGGACAGCGCAGCACAAGGGCTGTCCAAGACTGAAGCGGCTGCAGTGGGGCGCTGGCGAAGCATCATGATGCGCGTGGCAGTCGAAGAAATGGCACACCTGACCGCCGTTTGGAATATTACTGCTGCACTTGGGGTAGCACCCCGATTCGGTCGCGGTAACTTTCCTCTCGATCCTGGCGCACTGCCGGCTGGAATCGTCGTGAAGCTGTCGCCATTCAATGAGGCGGTCGTGCAGCACTTCGTTTATTTGGAGCGACCCGAGGGTTCCAGCGAGCCAGAGGGGTTCGGATTCGAACCCGAGTTCACGTTCACGCGGGGAATGCCGACGACGCGGATTACGCCCATGGCCATCGACTACGACACCGTCGGCAGCTTCTACTCGCATTTGGGGTTGAACCTGGGCGCATTCGTGGCTCATAAAGGCGAAGCGGCAGCGTTTTGTGGTGATCCAATGCTCCAACTTTCTTCTCGCGATTCGGGCATCGCTGGGGTCGAACCCGTCATATGCTCGAAGACCGCGCTGGCGGCATTCACTACCATCGTACGGCAAGGGGAAGGCGCTTCGGTGGATGAGCGGGACTCGCATTATCGGAAGTTTTTGGGGATTCGTGATGAATTGACTCAGCTGAAGGCTACTAACCCAGCATTCGCACCCGCTTTTCCTGCCGCTCAAAATCCCGTGTTGCGTCGGCCGCTGCGACGTGAAGGCCGCGTATGGATCGAAAACGAAGATGCGATCGTCACCGTCGATGTCGCCAACAGCGCCTACGCGATCATGTTGCGCTTGCTGGCGCATTCCTACCTGATTCCGAGTCCTTCCCCAGAGAAAACGTTGGTCGTCGAACTCGCTTTGAACCTAATGCGGGCTGTCACACTCTGGGGCGAGCGCGCTGCGCAACTGCCAGCGGGACCGTCCAATCCCAATTGCAACGCGGGCATGTCGTTCACCGCGCTGCGCGATGCTGCTCCTATACCCCCGGGGCCGAGTGCGCGGCGCTTTTTCCTAGAGCGACTAGGCGAGATCGCCTTAGGTGCCACTCAGCTAGAACGCAGTGGCGACAACCGCGCGCTCGTTGCATCGCGGATTGTTGCAGACGTTGTGAAACGCGCGGCGAATGGGTTCGAACGTTTAGACAGCGCTCCGACGCCGCATTCTGCGTTGGCAGCCGCTGCGTCCGCCAAGTCCGAACCGACTCCCGCAAATAGAAGTTCGTTGCCCCAGCCTGCGGGTTCAGGCAGCCCCCCGGTGCCGACGGTCGTCGACGGGGTCGAGTATGTTGAAGGCAAGGGCCTCACGTTGATCTACGATTTGAAGAAGTGCATTCACGCTCGTTTTTGTGTCACCGGTGCTCCGCAAGTATTTCTAGCAAACGTGAAGGGGCCTTGGATCTCCCCCGACGCCATTCGTACTGAAGCGTTGGTCGAAATCGCTCACGCTTGTCCGTCAGGCGCCATCCGCTATCGACGCAAAGATGATGTGCCAGACGAGGCCCCGCCACCCGTGAACTTGATTGCGATTCGCGAGGCTGGTCCTTATGCCGTGCGAGCCGATCTGCTTCTCGACGGTTACCCGGTTGGAACCTACCGCGCAACGCTATGCCGATGTGGCGCATCCAAGAACAAGCCGTTCTGCGACGGCTCGCACCACGACCTGCCCTTTTCGGCCACGGGTGAACCGCCCACGGGCAAAGCCGACATGCTCGAGGTACGCGACGGTCCGCTCGCCATCACTCCACAGATCGATGGTCCCCTGCGGGTGAGGGGCAATCTGGAAATTACGAGTGGGACCGGACGGGTCGTCGCGCGACTCGAACAGGCCAATTTGTGTCGTTGTGGCGCTAGCAACAACAAGCCATTTTGCGATTCCAGCCACACCCGCATCGGGTTCAAATCGAATTGATGACTGATTCACGAGTGTCATGAGTGGAGAGCACGAATCCTTTGACTACTTGGTAATTGGTGGCGGCTCTGCTGGCCTATCGGGAGCAAAGCAAGCAAGACTTCACGGAGCCCACGTGGCACTCATCGAACCCAATCCTATCGGTGGCACTTGTGTCAACCGCGGCTGCGTACCAAAGAAGATACTCTGGAACGCGGCTGAGCTTGCTACTCGCTTGTCTGAATGCCCCGACTACGGTTTCGACGTGCAGCGCTCGATACAGTTCGACTATGAAAAGCTTCGAAAATCCAGCAACGCCTACGTTGCCAGCCTCCGTGACCTTCACGCATCACGCCTGAAACAGGCTGGAGTCGAGATCATCACCGAATGGGCCACGCTCGTTGGTCCCGGGCTCGTCGAGACCTCCTCGGGTCGTAAGCTTCGCGCCCCACACGTATTACTGGCAAGCGGTACGCGTCCACAAGTGCCGGCCGTCGAGGGCGCACAACTTGGAATTACTTCGGATGATTGGTTCCAACTGCCGGAGTTGCCGAAACGACTGCTGATTGTCGGCGGTGGCTATGTCGGAGTCGAACTTGCAGGTATCGCGCAGGCCCTTGGCTGCAAGGTCACGTTTGCCTACCGAGGTAATTTGCCGCTACCCCGGTTCGACGTCATGCTCGGGGAATGTTTGCTTGAGCAGATGCGCAATGCAGGACTAGAACTGTTGGAGACATTCGATACCAAGCGAGTGACGCGTTCCAATGGCGGCATGCTGTCGGTCGAAGCCAACGATGGCCGGCAAGTGGCCAACCTAGACGTGGTGCTTTGGGCGATTGGAAGAATCTCTGACGCGCGCACGTGGGTCAAAACCGAGGGACTCGCGTTCGACCCAAACGGGTTCGTTTGCGTCGACGAATTTCAGCGCACCAATCTGGCGGGACTTTACGCAGTCGGGGACATCACCGGCAAGGCATGCCTGACGCCAGTCGCCGTTGCCGCGGCAAGCCGCCTCTCTGATCGGTTATTCGGTGGCAAACCTGAGGCAAAACTAGACTACGACGACATACCGACCGTGGTATTCAGTCATCCTCCGATGGGCACTGTGGGGTTGAGCGAGAAGCAAGCACGCCATCGTTATGGCGATCGAATTCGCTGCTACGTCAAGCGCTTCACCAACCTGTATTTTTCAGTCACCCGGCACGCACAAGTCACCGCTATGAAGCTTGTCACGCTACTTCCCGACGAGCGCATCATTGGTATCCACGCGTTCGGCATGGGTGCCGATGAGCTAATGCAAGGTTTTGCCGTTGCGCTTCGGATGGGCGCACGCAAGGCTGACTTCGATCGCACGGTTGCGATCCACCCAACGGCTGCCGAGGAGTTCGTAACCATGCGTTAGCACAATCGACATCTCTAACGTCAACGCCGCCGGGGGCATTGACGTCGAGGGTGGACGGTTCAAGATTCCATGAAAACCAAAGAGGCATCACATGATTCGAACAAGCACGGCGGTTTGGCGAGGCGACGGTCTTCACGGCAAAGGAGAGCTAACATCTCAGAGCGGCGCATTGAGCGGTCAGCCTTATTCGTTCCACACACGCTTCCAAAATGAAGACGGAAGGGCTGGAACCAACCCTGAAGAACTCCTCGCTGCTGCCCACGCAGGCTGCTTTGCAATGGCGGTTTCGTTTGCGTTGAGTGAAGCCGGTCACGCCCCGCAGGAATTACACGTTACGGCTAGCGTCGACTTGGTCAAGGCGGACCCTGGGTTCGCCATCAAGACGATCGGGCTCGAGCTCGAAGCAGCTGTCACGGGCCTCGATGATGCGCAGTTTCAAGTCATCGCGGATGCCGCCAAGAAGAATTGCCCTTTGTCCAAGGCTTTGGCGGCAACGCCCATCACGCTGCTTGCAAGGTTGACATGAAACCCAGTTCAATTGCCGACCTCGATCACGTCGATGGGCCTGTGGATGCGTCAGTTTCACTCATCGAGTACGCCGACTATGAATGCCCGTTTTGTGTGAAGGCTTATCCGGTCATCGAGCATGCTCGATCGGCCTTTCACGGCAAGTTATGTTTCGTCTACCGACATGTTCCCAAGAATGCTGACAAGGGCTTCACTGAACAAGCAGCCGAGGCTGCCGAATTCGCGGCCTCGCAAGGTCAATTCTGGGCGATGCATGCACAACTGTTCTTGCACCCAGGTCAGCATGACCTGGAGTCTCTCGTAACGTTGGCGGCCAACATCGGCCTCGACGCGGCAGCCTGTCGTCAGGCGCTGGTTGAACAGACCTTCGCCAGTCGCGTCCGGGACATTGCCGTACAATCGGTGCGCAGCGGTATCGTTGGCACGCCAACCCTATTCATGAACGGGAATCACTACGTTGACCGCATCGAAGAGGACCTGCTCTGCGACGCGATCCGTCGTCAGCTCGAGTCTCAGAAGGCAGTCGCAATCTGAGCTGACTGCTATCTGCGGCGGCTGCTGCTGCTGCCGCTGCTGGCTGCGGCTGCCTGCTGTAATGCCTCTCCTCACACGGTTGGCTCAATCGGCGCAATCGTCCCAACGCCTTGCTCGATAATCTCGGCTACTTGCAGGCAAAGGTCTTCTCGCCACCGGTCCGCATAGATCTGGATTCCGGTGGGTGCACCATTGCCAAATGTCATCGGAAACGCAACCACAGGAAGGCCAAGCACGCTTGCCGGCAGTATGAACCGCGTCGCTTGTGCGATGAGTTCGGGGCCCGACTCTGGGTTGAGGTCAGCGTCGAGTGGCCACGGTGTGCACGTCAAATTCGGTCCAATCGCGACCGGATACTCCGCGAGAAATCCAGACCATTCGCGCATGAGTCGCGAGCGCTCTTGGTGAAGCCGGTTGTTCGAGATATCTTCGAGATTCGCTGCTCGGCATAGGCGCATCACGTGATCGAACAGGGCGGTTGACACAACGGGTTCTGCCATCGGCATCGTGATCGACAAGTCCGTTGCTATCAATTTGTGCCAAAGCTCACCTACCCGTAGAACCTCGGGTGGCGTGACCTCGTCAACCACCCAGCCCGCATTCGCGAGCAGTTCACCCGCCCGCTGAACCGCAGCCAGTGTGTCTGCGGGGATGCTGGCGCCGGGAATGTCAGTAACCAACGCCAATCGACGTTCTTCCGGTGCAGGTCCCACGAGTGGAACATCGGCCGAGCGCGGGTCACGAATGTCTCGACCCGCCACGAGAGACAAGCAAACTCTAAGATCGGCGACGGAACGGGCCATGGGTCCCGGAGCAAACATGGCTTGCCCCGCCATTCCAAAGTCTTCTGGAGCCAACGAAGATGCGTGTGGGATGCGACCGGTGGTTGGCTTCAATGAGACGATGCCGCAGCAATGAGCCGGCACGCGAAGCGAGCCTCCCATGTCGCAGCCAAGACTGATTGGGACCATTCCAGTTGCTACAGCGACCGCATCGCCTCCGCTCGACCCCCCCGCCGTTAGGTGCCGATTCCGTGGATTCCAGGTACGACCTCTCAGCGGATTGTCCGTGCAAAGACGCAGGCCCATCTCTGACAGGTTGGTGCGACCAAGGAGAATTGCCCCAGCAGACTTCATGCGTGCCACGACTGGAGCGTCGAGGTGTGGCATCGCGTCACTTCGTCCGCGTATGCCGTGGGTGGTTGCCGTGCCCAAACAATCGATGCTTTCCTTGACGGTAAATGGCACACCGTAAAGCGGAGCTGTCGCACTTCCTGACTGGTGTGCCCTGTCAACCAGATTAGCGGCTGCCAGTGCTGCGTCGGCAAGCACGACGGTAACCGCGTTGACGCGGCCGTTCACTTCCTCGATGCGCGCCAAATGGGCCTGCACGACCTCCCGGCTAGATGCTTCGCCTGTTCGAATCATGGCGGCCAGCTTGACTGCAGTAAACTCGTGAAGCGCCGCCACGGAGGTGTTTTTACCGCGTTCGGCTTGAACCCACAATTGGATTGAAGGGCGAACGAACACGCTGGCTGCTGCTGCCGCTGCTGGCTGCCGCTGCTGGCTGCTTGCTGCCTGCTGCCGCTGCTGGCTGCCTGCTGCCGCTGCTGGCTGCTGGCTGCTGGCTGCCTGCTGCAACCGCAACACGATCATTCCCAGTGGGAAACCCCATAACCCCCGCCGTACGTGTTTTTGTTACTGCGGGCACGGCCGATCCGTTGCACCTCGGGCTCGAGCAGTGGGAAAATACTCGGTTTCTTATCACCGACTATGCAGCGTGTGCCGCGTCTCAGCGATTCCTTGACATCACTTCCCAATTTTGGTTCTCTTGCCTTGCAGCGAGGGTGGGCATCGGAGGGATGCCCGCTTCTTACAAAGAGCGGAGGAAAACATGGGCCAAGTTATTTCCCGTAATGCGGGCACTGATCGCATTATCAATGACGTTTCGAAGACCGTAACCAATGCCAATGCAAGAGGGGGCGAGATTCAGTTGCTCACGGCAACGCGGCTTTCAGCGATTTATTCGGCATCGCTCGCCACTGACCAGCAGTGGAAGCAGGCGTGCGCTGCTGGTGACCTCCTGCACGCCAACTTGATGGCCCGCGATGGCGAGAGCGATCTCGAGATCGGGGGCGTCCTTGATGAGATCTGGAACACGCTTGGCAGGACTGGTCGATCCGCTGATTACAATCTCATCGCTGGCTCGGGAAAAAACGCCTGGACCGATGGCGACCCCACCAAACAACATCACTTGATGGGCGTTCTTGCTGCCAACATTCGCAACGCAAACAACACCAAGCTGGCTGACAAGAAGGAAGCCTGGGCCGTTCGCATCGAACAGAAGGCAGAGCTACAGAAGCAAGCTGCCGCACCCATCGACGCTTCAGATGCTCTGGTCACCACACTCGGGATGCAGCGGCGAACCCTTGCTGAAACTGGTCAAGTGAACCTGGTTCGCCTCAAGCGCGACTTCAAGAACATCGGCATGACCGAAGCCCAAATTCACGAAATCATTCCGGACAACCCAACCACCAGCAGCGCCGCAGCACCCAACCCGACACCGCAACCTACACACGATCCCGCGCCGCAACCCACAAGCAACACACAACCGGCGCCCAGCACACAACCGGCCACCATCACTCGAACCGAGTAGCCCTCGCAGTAACACTGCCAGCGGAAACAGGTTCAGATTGAGCCACAATACTTGGAATGCCCAATCGGAGGGTACCCCTACCTTCGGTTGGGCATTCGACTTTCAGTTGCGTCGGAATCCAAGACTCGAGCCGGAACGCTCCCTTCAGGCTCACTGTCCAGCACACCAGTCCGCCGCGTGCTCAAACTCCCGTCAAACCGCGAAATTCTCGGCATATATGCACGTACTTTTCAATCTACATGCATTGAGAGCGTCCGCGACACACGCGAAATCCCGTCTCAACCTCTTGAGATTGGGTCCAGAGCACGAAAAATTCGAACGCAAGCCCTAATCGTCGCGTTTCGACGCGCGTCTTTTGGGATTCATGCCTTTGTAGATGGCGGCGCGAGCTCGTCCGGCGGCTTCGCAACCGCATTCGATCCGAAAGCGAGCACGCGAACCGGCATCTCAACCTCTGGATGAACGACTTTTGCGTGCGCAAATCTTCACCGAGGCTGGCTGAGATTGGATTTCGCGTGCTCGCTGGCTCGTCGCAATGGATGTAGACGCGACTTTACGCGATTTCACCGGGCGCGAACCGGATTTGCTTCGAGCCCAAAGTGAGGCGCCTTCCTGAACTTCAAGCTCGCTTGGGAAAGACTGCTCTGGCGGGGGCCGGCATCTCCCTAGCCTGACACCGAGGAATGGTGGGCTCGCAACGGTTTCTGAGGTGACTTCTAATCCGGAGCGCCAAACGGGTTGTCGGGCACGCCAAACGGTCCGGCACCTACGTCATGCATTGGCTACTGCGCCTAGCACCGGTACCCGGAGCTGAGTGACCCATTTGTCTGTGCCACGCGCAATCTGGCACAACCCTGGCGACCAAGTTGCCCGGAATGAGCTGAACTCCCGTGACTTAGCAACGGCACGCGATTTGCGACCCAATGGGGGGACCAACATGAATGCTTCAGTACGACCACGGGGAACCAATTGGGCAAGGTTTGTTCAGGCAATCACCTGCGCTAATCTAATGAACCTCGGTTGCGGAGGCAGCACTTTCGATGATCTGGGCAAGGCAGTAGGCGGAAGTGGCAATCTCAACGTCGGCGGCTCAACGGGCGGGGCGGCTGCCTCGGCAGGCGGGGCGACTACCTCCACGTGCTTCTCACCGACTCAGAACTTGTCCATTGCATACCAGTCCGGTGCCAAAGGTTGCGCTTGCAACTCGGCAACCGACGAGTCTGTATGCGTAGAAGGGGTGGGGCTGATCTGCGACAGTAACGTGTGGATCGCGGTATATGACGGTCCTTGCATGCCACCACCCGGCACGGGTGGTGCCAGCAACGGCGGCAGTAGTGGAACTGGTAGCAAATCAACCGGTGGTAGCGCAACCGGCGGCGCCACGGGCGCTAAGTTGTGCGGTGCGTGGGCGGGTGACACGTGCGCGGCAAGCGAGTACTGCGCGTACCAAGCTGGCCAGCTCTGCGGCGGCACCGATGCGGAAGCCATATGTCAACCGCGTCCGCAGGTCTGCGACGATGTATACGCCCCCGTCTGTGGATGCGACAGCAAGACCTACGCCAACTCGTGTGCCGCGGCTGTTGCCGGCACTGGCGTGAATGCAGCCAGCGCGTGCACCAACTGAGCAAGAAAACTCGAAGGCACAAGCCAGAAGCAGAAGTGGACATGCGCCACGCGCACCGCGGCTGATGAAAGGAACGTTGTTTCGTTGTTTGGCAGGTAGCAGGTAGGCAAATCCAGAGCTCGCCCCCCTTTTACCTGCCCCCTGTAGGTCCAATCCGGCTCCGGAGTGAGTTCGCTCATCGTTCGATCATGCCTACCTCCCTCTGGGATCTCCTAGGTAGCGCCGTGCGCCACGACTCAAGTGATGTCGCGGGACCTTTCTTGGTAGGGCCAGGCTCGCACCTGCTGCCGCTGCCACGGCAGCTACCGCTGCTGCTGCAACTGCCACCGCGGCTGTTGCCGCTTGCTGACTGCCGCTACCGCTACTGCGGCTGCCTGCTGCTGCTCAGATGCAAACGCGAGTTGGACAGCTAACGCGAGTCGCCCGAGACCGGGTGAGTCAGCATGGCCGCTACGGTGCATTCGTGGATTGAGGCGCAGAAACGCCCTGTGGAGCCGCGCTCGTTGTAGTTGATGGCGTTGCCGCGGTTCTTAGAGACAGTCCGCGCCATCTTCGCAATGCTAACGTGGTTGCTGCCGAGTTTCATCAGCCAATTGCTCTAGGCCCCCGCGCCGTCGCGACGTAGCGCTGACGGACACACAAACCTCGCTCGTCGTCGCTTGCCGCGACGAATCTACCCTAGAGAAGTGGAGAGATCTTGCTTGGCCGGTGAGCTCTGCAGACGTGCTCTGGCGGCCGTGAGTCGTTGAGAGGTGTCGTCCGCCGACGGGATTGCCTTCTTGAATTCCGAGGCGTAGGTTGGCAGGCGCGGCGCAGCTGAGAAGCAACACATCTCGCAAAACGCAAAGAAGGCACGAACGAAGAGTCTACGAACTCAAGGACAAGCATAGAAATGAAAGTGCAACTGCGTTCAGGAGGGGTCGCTGCCCTCCTCAGACAGCATCCCGTGTTGACCTACTACGCCCTCGTATTCGCGATCTCGTGGGGCCTCTGCTTAATTGCTCTCGGCCCCGCGGCGTTCGTGGGGATCACGCCCATCTCGAATTCACAGATGTCCTTCGCCTACGCCGCGATCGTCGGGCCCCTTGTCGCAGGCGTCGTGACGACATTACTCATCTCTGGAAGGCCTGGGCTGCGTGACCTTCGAACTCGGCTGTTTAGATGGAACGTTGGCATCAGATGGTATGCAGTCGCGTTGCTCACTGCGCCCGTCCTTACGATGGCGCTCCTCCTAGGGCTGTCGCTTGCGTCACCAGCCTTCACGCCCGTCATCTTCACAGTGCGCCCCAAAGCAACGTTACTTGTCACGGGCATCGCCATTGGGCTCGTCGTCCCCTTCTTCGAGGAGACCGGATGGACGGGGTTCGTCGTTCCTCAGTTCCGTCAGCGGCGCGGCATCATCGGCACCGGCGTGATCGTCGGACTGCTGTGGGGGCTGTGGCATCTGCCGATATTCTCGGGCAGCGCAAGCTCGTCGACCCTCGTCTCGCCGGCGCTGTACCTCGCGGTGCTGCTCTTCTCGTGGCTCGTGCCATATCGGGTGCTGATGGTGTGGGTCTACGACAAGACGAAGAGCCTACTTCTCGCGATGGCGATGCATTTGGCGATCGACTTCGACGTGGTCGTCCTCATCCCACACGACCCAGAGGTCGCTCTGACTTTCGACCTCGTCTTTGCGGCGGCGTTGTGGCTCCTCGTCGGCGTCATCGTGCGTCGGCGCGCGAGCGTGGAGTAACACCAACCCTCATCACGCGCCGCGCTCCTCCCACACCGCACACCCCACCAATCCCACACGCCACCAATCCCGCACCACGACCCTCTGCCCCTGCACACTGCACTCTGATCACAGCCGAGGCGCCCGCCGGGCAGAGCGAGTTTAGGCTCTACCCGGCGGTTTCATTTTGTTGGTGCGAGTAGCAGCACTAACGCGGTGCGTTTACCGTTTCCCCTCCACCAACCGCACCAAAGTTCCAATGATCCGATTCACCCGCACCACAAAGGACGGCTCCAGTGCCCTCACGTACCCAAACGCCGGAGCCACTTCCAAACACGAATGGCTCTCACGCATCGATCCGAGAGCAGTATGGTACCGAGTGGTACGCAACTCCCCCCGCGAGTACATGCCCTCGGCCAAATTCAAAGCCACACTGCTCGAAGCCCGCCGCAACTGCCTTCCAAGGTCACGATCTCTACGTTCAATCTGAGCCAGCAACGGGCGAAGCGCCGCAATGAATTCAAGCACAACCGAATAGATATTGAGCATCGACTGCCTCCCTAAAAAAACACTTCCCCCACCGCCTCCGCGCGCAGGGCGGGTCAAGGCTGCGCAGCACCGCGCGCCAGCGCGGCAAGCTGGCGCAGCCAGCGCAGGCCTTGTTGCGCCCGAGCAC
>Ga0265340_10000414_pt1 | contig 22882 bp, 21 predicted proteins | sample 4CB225metaG_FD_202082 | JGI IMG/M metagenome (GOLD analysis project Ga0265340, IMG submission 202082) | Rhizosphere microbial communities from Carex aquatilis grown in University of Washington, Seatle, WA, United States - 4-CB2-25 metaG | ecosystem: Host-associated > Plants > Roots >...
AGGTTTGTGAAACTGAGTCGTTCTGGAGCGCGTAAGGGACTTGCGAAATGACCACCATTAACGCTCTAAGTAGTTCAAACAGTTTAGCCAGCCTGATCCAAACCAATTCGACGACCAGTGGTACTTCAACTTCGGCGACGTCGTTAACCGGCGAGGCTACGCAAACTCATGTCTCGCCACTTGGCGAGTTGATGAGCAAACTCCAACAATTACAGCAACAAGATCCGACACAATTCAAACAAGTGGCGGGTCAACTGGCCACCAGTTTGCAGCAGGTCGCACAGCAAAGCGGCGATGACAACGGATTTCTCAGCCAGTTGGCGAACGGTCTCCAGCAGGCCGCACAAACTGGGCAAATGCCCACCTTTCAGCCGCCGACTGCGGCTAGTGGTCAATCTGCTTCAGGTCAAGCCGTCCAACATCATGGTTCGGGCCATCACCGCCACGGTGGCGGCGGTGCAATGAGCGGCGCCGTCAAGACGGCGTTTTCGACAGCGCTCAACCAAGTAAACGCCGCCCTAGGAGAGAGCAATGGCACGACCTCAACCACCGGGTAAGGAAATCAGGTCTAATTGCTGATTGGGAGCAGCGCTCCGATTCCGTGCCGGATCGTTAGCGTTCACGCCTAGCTCGTTCCTGCGGACGCCCAGCGGCATTGGCCATCGGACGACGTGTTGCCGCCGGCCCGTATGAGCGCCTCACGGGCGCGGCCTGTACGCGACGCTGTTGGAGAGCAGGTGGTTCCCTGTCGTAGTGACTCCAACGATTCCCATCCCGATAATACCAATTTCCACCGTACCAGTATGTGGCACGCCCCTCGTAGTACACGGGCTCAGTCGTGGCTACGTACCCGTCAGGCGGATAACTCTCGACGGCGACTCCGGGAAACGAGGCTCCCGCTTCCATAGCGCATCCCGCGGTGACCACAACTGACGTTACGAGTGCGAAGATGCACGCCGTCTTTCGAAACAGGTTTGTCCGAATGATATAGCTCATGACTCTCCTCGATCGTTTGGGTTGTAAGCCGCGTGCTCGCGTAGCCTCTGCGCAAACTTGGTGCGCTGGTCCGGCGTGAGCACGGGACTCAGAGCTTGGACGAAATGTGCCAATCGCGCCGCACCCCATCCAGCTAGGTGCGAATTTGCTCCGTTCGCAGTGGTAAGCACTTTTGAGTCAAACTTCTCGCTTCGGAATGCATCGCCGAACGCGCGCAAGTGTGCTGCAATCTCCTGCGAGTCAAGCTGCGGTACTGCCTTCAACCTCTCGTCCAGGCTCGCTCGGACCTTGTCCACTTGGTCTTGCGTCAGGCCGAGCTCTTTGGCGAGTGTTGCGAGATGACCGTGCTCTGGATCAGCCTTCAGTGAATTCGCCTTTTGCCAGACCGCCCAGTGTGCCTCGACCTTGTCGACCAGCGCTGCTCGTTCGGGCGGAGTAAGCAGCGCATGTAACTCGTTTACCGCTTCCGCTGACGCGTCGTGCACTGCCGTGGCCGCCGCAGTAACCTCTGCGACGGCCGCATCCACGCCTGCTGCGTCGATGTTTCCAGCAGCTAGCCCTTCAGACAGCGTATTTACTAGCTTCTGTTCCGCGCTGCGCGCCGGTTCCATTCGAGCGTGCAAATCAGTCCGGATTTTCTCTACTGCCGCCTTGTGCTCGGGCGAAATGCCGAGCGTATCGAGACTCATCGCGATTAGAAGAGTCACGCCGCCATGGTGATGAAAGCGATGGTGCTCCAGCAGGCCCGCAGCCACATCGTCGTCCTCAGCGACCTTGGCTGCGGTAGCAGGTGGTGGTGTGTTTGCGGAACTCCCGCTGCAACCGACTGTCCCCCAGGTCCCGATGAGTACCGTTACAATTATCCCCGTCCTGCGCCCAATTGAAGCCATAGGGTATTCCTTTCGATTTCTAGACATCTTCCTTGCCCAGGGTAAACCCCGCGCCTCCACTCGCGCTGTACCACGTGACTTCAGTCAGATCGACCCGTCGGTGACCGAAGGACTGTGGTGGAGAGCCCGATGTTAGATGAACAGCAAGGAAGAATAATGGGGCATATGGCCCATAGCCGAGAGTAGGTGACACCGAATCGATCTCGTTATAGACCAGCTGGCCGTCGATGAATCGAACGCTTTTGATTCGCGATCTCCAACGAATACGCAGATGGTGTGCCAGCGCGTAGTGCCCGATGCTCCGGTCCAGAGCTGTCAGCTAAAGGCTCTCTTGCCCGAGACTAAAGCAAGAATGCCTGCAGCGAGTACCAAGTACACAAGCGCGATCCCGCCGAGTGTTACTACGCTTCCGGCCATTTTCAACTGGAGCGCCAATGCTAGCGCAATGGCAGCGCAAAGGCCCAAAGGCAACGCCAAGGGCAACCTGAGTCGCAGAATGCCCACGAAGCGGTCGAACGAAGTGGCCAATAGAACAAGTCCAGGAAGCACCAGCGTGTAGTTGTATGGGCCACTGAAAGCCGGCATGCCCACCATAAATGCGAGAGCCGAGCTGGCAAATAATATGGACCTACAGGTTACCTCAGCCTGAGCGCCGTGACGCATAGCCGACGCTAGTCGCCACCACGACAGCACGCAAACCACGGCGGTGAAAGCCAGCATGAAATGTCGCATGTCGTCAGCCCTTGCGGGATTGAAATTGTAGAATAAGGACTTGAAAGAGTGATTGTGCCAGGAGCTACCGGAGAAAGCGAATTCGTTTCGCATGAGCATAGCCGCCAGGCCGGCTTTGATATGCGACGCGACAGGAAGTGTGACTGCCGCTGTCGTTAACGCCGCCGGCCAAGCAGCGCGGATAAAGGCCCGGCGAGTCGGTACAGCTAGCAACAGGCCCAAAGCGAGAACCGCTGCGTAACCCTTAACGGCGGCGGCAAGAGTCACAAGGACCATTGCTATGCCAAAGCGCCTGCGGGTAAACAGCAATACTGCGGTCCAACACAATGCGGCGTTGATGAGTTCCGATTGTCCGCGATCGATGGCGAACGCCGTGGCGGTATTTAGGCCGAGGGCCACGACAACCACCAGCAGCATCCCCAAAGAGTCAAAACTGTGCTCGCCGCGGAGCCAGCGCGCCAAGCGCCAAATGACGACGGCGAATACTGCCAACGCTCCAATATTCAGCCAGTAAAAAACCTCGCAGGCGCTTTCGAGGTTGGAGTGGGTGGCAAGCACAAAAGGCACGTACATCAGTAACATGGTGGGCGGGTACGTTTGCGGCCAACCCGCGGGATCACGGAACGCCGGCGGCAACACGGGCATGTAGGGGTCGATGCCAGCAAGCAGCGCTCGGGCTCCGCTGTACGGCAACCCTAGGTCCGCGGAGCCGCCCAGGTATGAAAACAGGACCTTTTCGCCAAAAGGTCGCTGAAGTCGGCCAAGTGTCATCAAAAGCGGGACAATCACGGCGACCGCAATCGCGAGGTAGCAAATCCATGCCGGCGCCCTTGCTGCTGCTGCTCGCCAGGCGGCCGTCTTACTCATAGTCGGTTGCTTCCGCCAAGACGGCGCGCCGCGACCGTTAAGCTACTGCCCCACTTGGCTGCAAGGGGCAACGTGACGAGCGAAGTGGCGGCTCCGCACATCAAAGCCCCGACCTGGCGGGGACCGAATTGCATGCGTCCCGTCACGGCATTGAAAAATGCCGATGGCATTCCGGCAAGTGAAAGGGTGCTTTGCGACCAACCCATGACGTCGTACTCAAACTCGTGGTTCCACCAACGAATGGGCGCCAGATCAGCCATCGCTAGAGCCTTTTCAAGGGAAGAGCGACCCAGGTGAAAAAGGTGCCGTGGCACATCAAGGTGCATCCAGTGCGCGCCCAGGGTTGATGCCTGTACGCCACCTGCATCGGGAACCGCTAGTATGATGGTGCCACTCGGCGTCAACATTCCGGCGAGCTCGCGCAGCGTCTCGAGCAGTTCGGGGAGATGTTCTAGAACGTGCCACACAGTAATTGCGTCAAACGGTGCACGGGCCAACAGAGCTTCTTGGGAAGTCACGACTTCATATTCGGCGCCGGACCGCACCGGGGAAAAGGTTGACTCATAGCCTACGGAGAGCCACCCCTTGCGCGCGGCGCGCTGAAGGAAATGACCGTCGCCGCAGCCAAAGTCGAGCAGGCGACCTCCGTCTTTCGGAGGAACGAGCGATGAAAGGAGGCGTACGCGACGACGCGCGCAATAGTCGGCTGTAAACGAGTGGCGACCGCCCCAATACGCGGGGCCATAGTATCGCGCCAAATCCACGACGCCGGGCACCGTTACGCCGATTCCGCAGACAGGGCACTCGTGAATTGCGAAGTACTCACCAGTCACGTTATCGCGCACGCGAGGAAAGCGAGTGCGCAAACCAACGTCGCATAGTTTGCAACGAATGTCATTGGGCGCAGATGGGTTGCTGACCCCGTCGACGTGTTGCGGGGCAACACCGGTGGCATGCGGCGGTGATTCCGACCTGTCCAAGGAAGATTGCACCGGCCGAGTCTAGCCAAGCGCTCCGGCTGCGGCAACCTCAAACCCCTGATAAATGCCTCACTGTTCAGCCAAAAGATCGCGTTTCTACTTCAACGTGCAGGGGCACCGGCCACGTTCCCAAGAAATTGACGGTAGCAAGACAATGGCCATAAAAGAGCAGCAAAGTACGACCTGTATGATGTTGCGCAGGACGCGTAGAATTGGATCGATAGCAGCGTCAGACGTTATGCTAGAAGCACAGGGGAAACTCCGTAGATTCTTCGTTTCGGCGAACGAACAATTCACCGGGACTGATTGTCTAGAACTGATCGTGGTGTTCCGCCGCAGACCTGATCTCGCCACCGCGAATGATTGCGCGCCGGACGAGGTCGGACTTGCGTTTAGCGACCCGAGCTCCACGTCGAACCCCAAGCCATTGCTTCGGCGCCCAGCAAGGCAAGCGCAGACGGGGTGCCGAGTTTACCCGCGCAAGCAAACCCGCGTTTGAACCGTGCCAGGATCAGCGAATGAATCGTTGTTCGAAATCCGTCGTTTGTGTTCTGTGGGTCTGGACGTTTGCAGCCTGTGGTAGCGACAAGAGCACAAGTAGTGCGGGTGCTGGGGGAACTGGTGGCACCACTTCGATTGGTGCAACAGGGGGTGTGGGCGGCACGGGTGCTTGGGCAGGTACGGGCAGTAGTGCGTGCCAGGCGGGGTGCACCGAGAGCATTGCGGCAAACTGTGACAATGGTTGGCATGCGTTCAATGCGCGGCAACGGATCGTATTCAACCGTGAGCGCCACGCGGTCCCCCACTTGCTTATTCGCAACTTTGCGCATAGGTGTGTTCAGGTACAGGCGCCAATCACCTTGAAAGCGGACGAGCGTCTGCTTGTAGCTCTTGCCCGCCAAGTTGACGGTGATCGGAAAGGGCCCCCGGTCACGTCCGGCGGCTTCAAACAAGTTTTCTAAATGCCGCTTCGGCACCAGAACGTATGGATTGACTCCCAAGATTCCAATGGTCGCCGTGAATGAAGGCATCGCCAGCAGTATATAGTTCGCACCACTGGGAATGGGTATACCTGCTTGTATGACCTACGCGCAAAATCAATGATTCTGGGCGAGGCGGGGCGGACCTATCAGTTTACGATCAGCACTTTCTGCTTTTGGATAAACTCAATACAATCTTCGACGCGACCTAGCGAAGAATCGAACATGAAAATGCGCCCACCGTTTTCGTCGCCAGGCTCTTTGAGCTTCGTAATTCGCACGTAGCCGAGTTTTTTGGCCGCGACGTAGCCCGTGACGTAATCAGGATCATCGGAAATGCAAATTTCCGCAATGATTGACGGACAAGCCGCCACCTTGGTTGCTAGAACCAGTGCTTCCCTAAAGTGATCCTTGCCGCCAGACAGCGCTTCGGAATTTTCGTAATCCATATAGGCGGCTCGGATACCACGCTCAGCAATGGGTTCTAGACGCTTAAGCGAATGGATATCCAAAAGCATCGCGCCTCGCATCGAATATACTTCGGGCATTTTAGCGAGAACGTCTCGCGCGTTTGGAATTCCAGCGCTTTCTAGCAGCTGACAGGCTGCCGCTTGACCTGCTTTCGGTGTGGCGACGTCGATTGTTCTTACCGGAAGTGCTTTGAGGCGAAGAATTTGGCTTTCTTCAACGCGTTCAAGCCTGATGTCTATCCTATCCGGATCACCTTTGGCGTGGTGCAGGGCCCTTCGGACCATTGCCGCACAGACGCTTTCCAATTTCTCGCTCGAGACAATGCGTTCGGAACCGGAAACGTGTCTTTCTAGACCATTCGTTTTTTCGCTGGCGCGCATCTTGACGCTGTAAAGGTCCATTTTGGATTGACCGAGGTCTACTCCAGTTTCTGAAGCAGGCAAAACCGCCGGGCCGCAACGCCCGGGAAGCGCAATCGCTTGCTGGCTAAGGCTACCGTTCTCGCGCCACCGTGGTCAGCGGCGCTTCACTGAAGGGGACCAAATCCACGTTATCGATCTCGGTGAAGCTCAGTCGCTCAACAAAAGGTAGCGCTGGCGTCGGCTCGTCCACGCCGAGATAGTCTGCCAGCGTTTGCGCAACTTCGAGTCCACGAGGGTTACGTGGCCTGTAGAAGTCGGGCTTAATCCCGCCCGACATTGGCAAGGCTTCCCAGTCAAAGGCCTGCCCGCTAACGCTGAGCCGTGCCAGATCTTCGAGCAAGTGACGCATGGACGCGTACCGGTTGTCAGGGTTCTTTTGTAGGCAATGCAGCACGAGCTTCTCGAGGCGTGGATCGATGTCGTCGTTCAACCAGGAGAGAGGAGGTGCCGGCGAGAACAACTGGTGTCCAAATAGTTCCATGCTCGGGTCGAGATCAAAGGGCAGTTGCCCGGTGAGCACCCGAAACAGCACCACACCGAACGCATAGATGTCGGCGCGCTCGTCAACGGGGTCGGCGAGGACTTGTTCGGGGGCCATGTATTGCGCCGTACCGAGCACGAGGTTTCTACTGGCCAAGCCAGTTGACTCCTCACCAAGATCCTTCGAAAGACCAAAGTCGAGGATCTTGATTTCCGTGGGCGCTCCGATCGGCCCGAGCAGAAACAAATTTCCGGGCTTGATGTCGCGGTGCACGATGCCCGCTTCGTGGGCCGCGGCAAGGCCGCTCGCGACATCGTGCATCAGCATGCGCACGAATGCATCATCGGGTATTTCTTGCCGTTCGAGATACTCCGCGAGCGACTCGCCCTTCAGTGCTTGCATGACCAGATAAGGCGGCTGCACCTCCAGTTCCCCCACGTAAAGCACCTGCGCGATAGCCGGATGCTTGACGGCCATGGTTGCGCGTGCGCCGAGTAAAAACCGCTCGCGATGTTTGCGATCGCGATTAGCCAGTTCGGAAAGCCATTTTACGACGACGTGCTCGCCGGTTTGATACTCGCGAGCCAGATAGACATCGGAGGTTCCACCCCGCGCAAGCAGACCGAGTATCTCGTAGCGCGCGTTGAGCCAGGTTCCGTCGCGGGGCGACCTTTGAATTCGAAAGTCTTGCTCATGTGACATTGCGGCGATGCCCTGTGGCCTTCGACACCTCGAGGCTCCAAGTACTCAGCCTTTTACCACGGATGCACGTGCCGTGGTGCCGTGGCGTGTTCGATTGCGTGTCCTGAGCCACATGGAAACGATGCATGAGGCGCGAAAGCCACCGGCCAAGCCCGTTAAATAATTTTTCCCATGCGGGCTGTCGCGTTCAGTCAGTTACCGCGCGGCGCGCCACTCGCCAGGGGAAGTGCCCTCCCACTGCTGAAAGGCGCGAAAAAATGAGTTAGGGTCCTCGTAGCCGAGTAGATACGCGGTTTCGTTCAGTTCGAGTGAGGAATGCTGCAGATAGTGCCGCGCGAGTTCGCGGCGAGCCTCGGCGATGAGCTGCTGAAAAGTGACTCGCTCGTCCGAGAGACGACGTTGCAGGGTGCGCCTGCTCACGCCCAGTTCGCGCGCGACAGCCCGCAGCTCTGGGCGCTGGCCAGCGAGCGTCTTTTTGAGCGTTGCCTTGACCTGGTCGCGAAGTGTGAACTGCGCGAGTTGCTGAGCTAACTCGGCCTCGAGCTGAGGCGCCACGAGCGCCAGCACTTCGGCATTGTGAGTCACGAACGGCCGCTGCAAGTCCGCCTGCTCGAACACGAGCACGTTTTGCAGCGCGCCGAATGCGACCGCGCACCCGAAGTGTGCCTCATACAGCGCTCGCTCGGCTTCGGCTCGCTTGAATTCGATGCGCCTTGCGCGCACTGCATTCGCAGTGCCGCGGCGCGCGATTTCAGCCACCCACGCGAAGCAGATGTCGACCAGCAGCGACGGCTCGTCCTCCGCGGTGAGTAACCATTCGAACCGGACCCGGCACTCATCCCCGCTCTCGGCCACGTGAATCGCTTCCGGACAAGTGAGCTGCTTGTAACGCGCCATGCGCTGCAAAGCGTCACGCAACGAGCGCGCGTAGAGTGCTGCGATCGCAATTGGATCATAGCGCTCCACGCGGTCTTCAGTACCGAGCTTCAGCCCGAACGCGGGATCATGACTCGCATGCTCGACGCTGCGGTACAGCGCGAACAGCTCTTCGGTGGTGAGCAAGACTCGTTCTTGTTCGAACAAAGTCAGTGGCAGACCGGCGCAGCGCAGTACCGCTTCGGGCGATAGCCCCAGCTCTTCGAAGCGTCGAATGATTGTGTTGGATATTCGGAAGCGATTGGTCACGTTCACCGGACCTGCATCAGAGGCCTCAAGCCGCCGACAGCGACGCCATGTCGATCACGAAGCGATACTTGACGTCGCCTTTTAGCAAGCGCTCATAGGCCTCGTTGATTTTCTGGATTGGGATGGTTTCGACGTCGGAAGTGATGCCATGCTCCGCACAAAAATCGAGCATTTCCTGGGTCTCGCGGATGCCCCCGATGCCGCTGCCCGCGAGGCTTCTGCGCCCCATGATCAGATTGAACGCTGCTACTGGAGCCGGTTTTTCGGGCGCGCCAACCAGCGTTAGGGTGCCATCGAGCTTCAAGAGCCCAAGGTACGGATTCAAGTCATGGCTCGCCGAAGCCGTGTCGAGAATGAAATCGAAGCTGCCTGCGTGCTTTTGCAGCTCGGCGGTGTTCTTCGACACGACCACCTCGTCAGCGCCTAGGCGTTTTGCATCGGCAGACTTGTTTAGCGAGGTCGTGAAGAGCACGGTGTGCGCTCCAAACGCGTGAGCAAACTTCAAACCCATGTGACCAAGGCCGCCTAGACCGACGATACCAACCTTTTGACCTTTTGCGACCTTCCAGTGACGCAGTGGCGAATACGTGGTGATGCCAGCGCACAAGAGAGGCGCCACGCCAGCCGGCTTGAGCGATGGGGGCACGCGCAGCACGAAGCTCTCATCGGCAACGATGGTGTCGGAGTAGCCGCCGTAGGTCACACCGCCCGAGATTTTATCCGGCGCATTGTACGTAAAGGTCGCGAAGTTGACACAGTACTGCTCTTCCCCAGCTTTGCAGCTCGAACACTGACCGCAAGAACCCACCATGCAACCAATGCCTGCCAAGTCTCCCTCTTTGAATTTCTTTACGGCACTGCCAGCTTTCACGACCCGCCCCACGATTTCATGGCCGGGCACGCACGGATACACCGTTGGCATCTCATTCTTCCATTCGTCGCGTGCTTGATGCAGATCCGAATGGCACACCCCGCAATAGAGGATTTCGAGCTGTACGTCTTGCGGGCGAGGTGACCGGCGCGCAAAGCTGAACGGGCCAAGTGGCGCGGCCGCGCCGGTCGCGGCGTAGCCCTTGGCTGCAACAGTCGGTGACTTTACTGAGCCATCGGTTCTTGCGGATTCTGTCTGCGTTCCCTGAGCCATATCGGTGTCTCCTTTGTTCCTGACCGTGGCTCATTCTTGGGGAGGGAAAGGCCTCAGAACACTAGCAGAACGCGCCAATGTACTTGCAGAACGCGCCACAGGGCCGTCGCTCTCGCAGTCTGCAGGGAGCAAACCCCGGATGAACGGCCTCGGCCAGGCGGACGCGCTGCTGAATGCTCGGTACTGCGACCGGCGATTGGAAAAATCGTCCCCGCGTGTAGCCAATTTTTGGAAGGTTAGGCGTGTGCCCCTCACTCGACTTGTCGGGTAACTAACCGTCGTTACCTGGTCCACCGTGCGCCAAGTTCTCACAACACAGCGGCCACGGCCGCGAGCTCTGCGGTGTTGTTGACCTCGGCCCAAAGCGGCAAGAGTAGCGTGAACGTGGTGCCATGACCCGGCGCGCTGGAGACCAGCACCGCGCCTCGATGCTCAATGATGGCCGACCGTACGCATGAGAGCCCAAGCCCAGTTCCCTTGTTTGCTTTGGTCGTGAACAGGGGCTCGAAGCACTGCTGGAGCACTTCCGGTCGCATCCCTTCACCAGTGTCCGACACAGTGAGTTTGAAGTGTTGCCCGGGCTCGATCCGATACGGCGACAGCAACGAATACTGATCTGTTTGCACATATTCGACAGTCGAGGCAATCGTTATCGTGCCGCCTGTGGGCATGGCGTCGCGGGCATTGAAACACAGATTGAGAATCGCATTTTGCAATTGGGCCTTGAAGCCCGTGACCCAGGTCCGCTCGGCAACGAGACCATTGACATTCACCCGCACGCCGCCGGTGCTCGAAAGGAACAGTTTCACCGTGGTTCGTACGGCCTCATGAACGTCGTAGACTTCGGCTTTGCCAACCTCACGCCGTGCGAAGCGCAGGAGATCATCGCAGAGAGCGTTCGCCTGAGCGCCGCACTGCGCGAGCATATCGGCGTAGGCGTGGATGTCTCGCTCATGAGTAATGGTCCGCATGAGGTCGGAAATGCCACGCACGCCAGCGATGATATTGCGAAAGTCATGCGCAATACCGCCTGTTAGCAGGCCCAGAGACGAGAGTTGATCCAATTGCCGGCGCTCCCGCTCCTGACGCAGGCGTTCACGCAAGTCGCGGAGCGTTGCGAGCCACGCGATTTGTTGATTGTCTGCCAGCGTCTGCACTATCGCCTCGACCGGGATTACTGTGCCGCCGCACTGGGTCAGCGCTACTTCGCAGCGCATCGAGCTGACGCCGGTGGCCACCTGGTCCAACGTGAGGCGCTGCAGTGACTGCATGAGCTGGCACTGTGGGCGCGCGGCACAGTCTCTATCGCAGCGGTTTTGGCCGCACCCCGCAAGTCTTAGGGCAGCGGGGTTGGCAGTCACGACCTGGCCCTGCTGGTCGAGCACGATGATGCCGTCATTCGACGCATTGAAGACCGCAGCCTGCCGCGACTCGCTCGCAGCGACTCGGGCGCTGCGTTGCCGGTACTCCCGCGTCACTAACATTACGGCTAGGACCATGTATAGCCAGACCGTGAAAACCGCAGGATAAGGGACGGGCAGCCGCAACATGTCGACGACCGCTGCGCTGAGATAAATCAGAAACCCAACGCCACCGTTTACCGCCAGCAGCGCCCCGGCAGCGCGATCGCGCCGCCACAAACCAAAGCCGGCCAATGTGGCGAACACGGGAACGCCAAAAGCTGCCAAATAGAGGGGCCAACCCCACCATCGCGCGGGACCACGGATCGGAAACCAGAGCGTCTCTCCCCAGGGTAAGACTCTCGGTACGACTCCAATCACCTGTCCATGCAAAGGGCGCGCAAGCAAACAGAACAGAAGGATCACGATCAGCAGGACCGTCATCGGACAGAGAAACCAACGGGGTTTATTGGCCGTCAAATCAGCGTAAAGCCACAATTGGGCGATGCTAAAAACCAGGCCTGCCAAGGCGCGCAACTCGAGAAACCGTTCGCACGTTGCGATGGTAGAAGAGGCGTGTATGCCGACTGCACATATCAGGACGAACGCACCCAAGATGCAGACCAGTGCGAAAAGCAGCGGGGTGCGCTCACGCCAGTGTTGTTTCCAGAGGCACGCATACTGCGCGGCAACGTATGCCGAAGCGCCAATCATGACGCAATTCAGAGCAGCGTAAGCGCTTATCACTTGGTCCGATGTTCCCCTTTGCCCTTTTTGGCGGCAGCCCCCTTGGTCGCGACAGGTGGATTTCCAGAGGCCACCAGGGCTTCCCCATGATAATCGAATTCGGGAACGCAGGAGAATCCGAGTTTCGGGTCACATTTTACCCGCCCCTACCGGCTCGTCAGTAATTTCTCGAGCCGCTTCGGCAACGCCCGGGTTCTGCCTGACTTGCGCATGACCACTGGCAAGCCGGAGCGACGCCGACCCAAGGGCATTGGTTTAGCCTCCGGGGAGACAGTCTACGAATTGTATACAGCAAGGGCCCCAGATTTAAGCAGGGAAGCCGCCCATCGCGGGCCCCTCTTGCGCGCTCGTCGAGAAAACCGCACATTTGGCACGATAATCGCTACGTGCCGTAAACTGTGGGTTACTAGTTGCTCGAATTGGGCCTTGCTATGAGATATTTCACATCGCTGCGTGTAATTCTGGGGATCCTCGCCATGGGCGCGTTGGCGGCTTGCGACGGGGGTGCACCCAATTTGGGCCTCCAACCCGGCGGCTCCGGAGGAAATTCCGCGGGAAATCAGAAAGATGCGGGCTCCTGGACGGATGATTCCGGGATCCCAAACCCCTGCGGGGCGATTGACACGAGCCTGAGAAAGACCGACCCCGCAGAGCTCTTCGGGACCTCCGCGATCCCGACGTTCGACCTGTACTTGCCCGCGGATGCGTGGGAATCGCTGAAGGTGCACGCGCGTGACGAACAATACGTCCAGGCGCAGGCCTGCTTCGAGCACAAAGCGATTGGGCTGGTCGGGCTGAGATTCAAAGGCAGCTACGGTTCACTTTACAACTGCTTCGATGCCAACGGCAACAACACGTGCCGCAAACTCGGCATGAAGATCAAGTTTGACGAGTATGACCCGGATCTGCGTCTATTCGGTCTGAAGCGACTGAATTTCCACGGCTATCATTTCGACAACAGTTACATCAAGGAGCACCTTTCATACGATCTCTACCGTACGATGGATATCGTGGCTCCCCGCGCGTCCTTTGCGCTCCTGCGTGTCAATGATGACCCGCAAGGCCTGTTCGGTATGGTTGAGGAGGTCGACGCACGCTTCACGAAAAACCGCTGGCCCAATAACGGCGACAACAACCTCTACAAGGAAGTTTGGCCCGGTAACACTGACGACGCCTTGATTCTTAGTCATCTCCAGACCAATACGGACGCGGCTGACGTCAGCGCGTTCACAGGCTTTTCCCAGGCAATCAGCGCGGCCGCGCCAAGTGAGCTGCGAAGCGTTCTAGGCAGCTTCAGCGATCTCGACTACTGGGCTCGCTACATGGCGGTCGATGATGCAATCGCGAACTTCGACGGCATCACGACGTATTACACTTCCGGATCCCCCGATCAGGCGGGCAATCACAATTTCTATTTCTATCAGGAAGCGGCTAACAAATTCACGATTATTCCTTGGGACCTCGAATCAACACTGAGCCTTGTCAGTAACTTTGGCAATGTGCCCTATTGGCAGACTACGCCAGCGGATTGTACGCAAAAGTACCTGGCGTGGGGCGGTCCGCTCTACGTTATCGCTCCGGGATGTAACCGAATCTTCCAGGCGTTGGCGGCCGATCTCACGAGCTACCGCGCCGCTGCTCAACGTCTGCTGGACGGGCCCTTTGCCGAAGCCCAAATGCTTCAGAACATTGACACGCTTGCCGCGTTCATCCGCGCTGAAGCAACCGTCGATCTTCATGGTCCCGGAGCCTCGGCGTTCGAAAATGCCGTTGCATTCCAAAAGCAGGAAATTCCGAATCTGCGCAAGCGTCTGCAGCATTTGCTATCGGGCCAACCCACTGTCCCACTCGAATTGGACGTGACCAAAGTCACTGATTTCGAAACGGCGGATGACTACGGGATTTCGGCCGGCACGAGTGTGATGTCCAACGGCAATACGACGGCCTCGGTTGAACTCAACACCACCGATCCCATCGACGGGGCGCAATCGTTGCGGATCTTGTTCGACTTTGGCAACGAGACTACGGGCTGGCAGCAGTGGATGCTATATCGAATACCATTGACCAACGCGCCGCAGGATGTGACGAAACTTACCGGGATTCGCCTGAAGGTTCGCTCGGATCAGGCTCGCACCGTGCGCTTGGACATCAACAGCCCTCACAATTCAGAAGCCGACCAAGGCATCAACAAGGGCTGGGACTTGTCCGTAACGACTGCGAGCAGCACATTGACCGTTCTGTTCGCGAACGCGAGAGTCCCATCTTGGGCGACAGATCCTGGTGACAGTCTAACGCAGGTTCTTCAGACGGTGGCTGGTCTCACTTTACAGCCGATTTGCAACAGCCGCGATGGCGGCGGCCAACTTCCCGCCGGCGTCACGGACAACGGCTGGGTCGAGCTCGACGACATTGAATTCTATTGAATGGTTCCTTCCGGGAGGCACATGCGCCGCCACTGATACTGCCTGCCCTGCGCGGTGCTGATCTTGGGCTCTTTGGGACTGATCTTGTCCACATCGGCACTGAGACTCGGTTCCGCGACACTGATGGTCAGCTCATCGAGACTGAAGATGTCCATATCGTCACTGAGGCTGAGTTCCGCGACACTGATGGTCAGCTCATCGAGACTGAAGATGTCCATATCGTCACTGAGGCTGAGTTCCGCGATACTGATGGTCAGCTCATCGAGACTGAAGATGCCCATATCGTCACTGAGGCTGAGTTCCGCGACACTGAAGATGTCCATATCGTCACTGAGACCGCGTTCAGCAGCGCTGATGGTCGGCTTATCGAGACTGATGATGTCCATATCGTCACTGAGACCGCGTTCAGCAGCGCTGATGGCCGGCTTATCGAGACCGATGATGTCCATATCGTCACTGACGGTGACCCGTTGGGTGCTGATGCTGTAACTACTTCCATGCGCTGACGTCTCAACGCCACTCTTGACTCAGTGTGTGGAGCTCCTGACGTCCCCTTTTGCACTTACAGCGTCCTTCGGGACATTGATCGTGAGCGCCCGAGTAAGGGTCCTGTTCACTTCGGCGATGTGAGTGTTGCAATAGGCACTCGCGGTATTCTCGGAGTCGCCGAGAGTGAACCCACAAGCCGCCATGGCCGCACCTCACACGCGTATCACGCGTTGCGAACTGGATTCCATGTGCCGCGCAGAACAAAAGAACTGCTGACCTGTTCAAGCACGGTCGGCACGCTCTGTGTGTTCCCGAGCAAGTCGCACCCGCGATGTCGTGACAGGTGCGGTCTTGCCTCGTTGTGTTGGCCCGTGTTCAGGCCATTGCCGGTTCAGGGTCGCCAGCTTGCGTGCTGAGTGCCGTTGGTATTCCACACCTGCCGAGGGGATATTTGCACTCGGTTGGGCGTAGACAGAGCCTGCTACTGGGCGACGAGTAATCGGGATTGGAATTGACATGGCGAGCGCCGGCGCCCTGGCCGTTCGCTAACCCAAACGGAGATATATCGTGAATTCATTCAAATGGTTATGCGCAATGTTTACCTTAACGACGCTCTGTGTGCCGGCTTGCGGATCCGACGACAGCAACAAGAACAACACGAACGCCGACGCCCAAGCCTATCTCACGAGCTGCCAGAATCTCTGTGTGAAGATGGACACAGCGAAATGCACCAGTGCCATCACGATTTCCTTGGCTGACTGCAAAACACTCTGCCAAGCAGCCTCGGGAATGACAGGTGACTGCGCTGCCAAGTACAAGGCTTACGGACAGTGTACGGACAACGCTACTGATCCCTGTACTGCCGAATCGAGTTGCTCCACCCAAATGGAAGCTGCGAGCACAGCCTGCGGATACTGATCGAGTCCCAATCGGGGAATCAATAAGCTCTCGCGGTCTGCGCGGCAGTATGAAACCTGTGACGCGCAGGCCGCGAGAGTACGGCCACTGCAGCCTGGAAGCTGCTGACCCACGCTTTAGCGCTACTGCCAGAAACTTACTTGAAAGGACGCCCGCAGATCCCGGTCGGGGCCTGTGTTTTGGCTGCGTTCCGGTGCTCACGTACTCAAGTACGCTCCACTCCGGTACTCGCCAAAACTGCGGCCGCAACCGGGCTTTGCGGGCGGGTGATTGAAATCTCTGGCAGTAGGATTAGTGGACGGCGGCTGGGCTTGGGGCGGGATCCTGCACGGATGCGGGCACCGCTGCTTGACCCGGTCGGCGATGAAGAATCGATAGGTTGTATCTGGCAGAGGCTTGCGGATCGCCAGCGTGCAGTTCATGCCCCGCGTCGTTGATGACCTTCAGTCCTAGGTAGAGCTCACCCTTGCGAGCGTAAAAGGCCATCACGGATGATGGCAGATCTGCGGCGCGGGTTCGCTCCTGATCAGCGTCGGCTTGTTGCAGGGCGTCATAGAGCTGTTGCCCTTCATCGATGAGTGGTTTGGTTGCCGGACCCACGGAGTCGAGCTCAGCTGTATGCTTCGAGAGCAGACCCAAGGTTCTGCTGACTTGTTCGAGCACGGCCGGCACGCTTTGGGCATTGCCCATTTGGGTGAGCGCATCGGCAATATCGACGCCTTGACGCTGCGCCCGTTGTGCTCGCTTGACCGCCTTACGCCGCCAAACCTTGGCGGCGCGCAGTTGTGTGTTCTGCGTGGTCGTTGCATGCTTGGATTCAGCAGCAACGTTGTGTTTGTCTTGGCGTGCCTGGTCAACGTCATTGCGCGCCTGCGTCACCTGCTCCACGAAGTTGGCTGGCAGCAGTGCCGCGAGCGCTGGGCCATCTGCCGCTGCAATGCCCAATGTATAACCCGCTTGTTGAACGAGGTAACTGGCGCGATAGTTCTGCCCATTTTTTGCGAGATCACTCGCACTACGAGTTGTAATCATGGAACCCTCCCTGCCCACTTGGCGAAGGCGAGATTACACACACAAGCACGCCACGTCCAGAACAAATGTTGCTGCGCGCCATGACAAAAAGACTGTGCAGTATCGCGCGGGGTTCCCCTGGTCGCGGCTCTGCTCCGTACGGATTGTCATACGTGGGAAATCGCATAGTTGGCGTGTGAAACTCGTGGTGGAATCAATGGTGCGCAGCGTAAAGCCGGGTGGGCGAGGCCCTTGCACTTATAGTGGAATCGGCTGCGTTTTGACTTGCCGGGGCTAGACTTTCGCCGCAACCGGAGGAAAGCAGGCCAAGCTCGGGACGGCTGACGTCCAGGCGTGCTTGGCGACCGCTGGCGCTATCGTTCAAGTCAACGGTTGATGTCCCAAACGCACTTTCATCTTCGGGTGGCGCGCCGAAAGCGCGCGCAATTTGCCCAAACTGATGACACTGGTGGGCTTGTCGCTCGAGAACGATCCGGGTTCGACGCCATTGTTCCAACCCCATGCGGTGTGCGATGCGTCTCCCGTCATGAGCACGGGTCCCTCGGGCGTGCGAGCAACGTAAGCGATGCTGCCTTTGGTGTGTCCTGGCACGGCTATGGCCCAGAATTGACCATCACCGAACACGTCGAGCACGTCGGTACCCCGCTCGAATATGAACTCACGCAAAGGGCCCTTGCCGTCCAATTCGGCGTTGATCGTCGAACGCGCGAATAGATTGATGAAGGCTCGGTCCTCGGCATCGCCGCGCCCGACGTACACGGGAACATCTTCTCGCAAGTCGGGCAGGCCCGAAACATGGTCGAGGTGCAAATGGGTCAAGAACACGCCTTGCACAGGTTGCTTTTGTTGCGCCAAGTATGTGCCGAGGTCCGTGCGCACTTTCAATCGCTCAAGATGCATGGCGCTGCGCACCAACCAAGACACGGCCGAATCGCTGGGGTTGGTGCCGAGCTTGTGTTCGATCCCGGTGTCGACCAAGAATAGTCCTCGGACTGGGTGTTGCACCGCGTGAAAATAGATTGCAATGGGTTCGATTCGATCTTCGAGGCCAGCCGTCTTCGCTTTGGGGTGGTGCAGATTCAAGAGCCCCGACAAATCAACGGCCCAATCAGCGGAGTTGATGGTGGTGACCGTTAATGTGCCCGGCACGTCGATGGCGGCCTCTAAGTCGGCCATGGCGTGACTTTGCCCCAGTGGAGAGGGGACCACGGAGTGGCTGGTAGCGGTGCAGCCCAAGGTCCAACACAAGCCGACAGCGCCCAGCCATCGTCCCAAGTGACGTCGATTCGAGAGAATATTCTTCATGCCCCATGCATGACACCCGGGATCATGGGCGAAAAGTGACGAAAATGGAATGCTACCATTCGCAAATGGATACCTCCTGGGACGACTTGCGTCTGTTTCTCGTCGTTGCGCAAACGGGTTCGCTTTCTCAAGCGGCACGAAAACTTAGAATCGGTCAGCCCACGGTGAGCCGGCGCCTAGCGCAACTGGAAGAGCAACTGGGCTATGCGCTGTGCGAGCGAGGGATCGACGGCATTCGATTGACGAGCATGGGTGAGCAACTGCTCGAACCGATTCAACGAATGGCCGCAGCCGCAAACGAGTGGGAAGGGCGTGCCGAGCCCAGCGATCAACGGCCACAAGGCACGGTGCGCATTACGGCTCCGCCGGGCATTGCTCACGATTTCGTAGTGCCTTTTGCAGCCGACCTTCGTCAACGATATCCTATGATCAACTTGCAAGTGCTCGCGCGAATCGAGTACCTCGACCTTGCGCGACGCGAAGCCGAGCTGGCCATCCGAATGCGCCCTACCGATCAGAAAGAGCTCGAGGCGCTATTCGAATTGCAGGCACCCGTTGGCGCTTATGCTGCGGCCACCTACGCGCAGCGGTTGCCGAAAAACTCCACGCCCCGCGAGGTCGACTACGTTGGTTGGGCACCCCCGTTTGACGAACTTCCTCCTAATCCACAATTGGCGGCCGCCATCGAAAACTTCACCCCTGCGTTTGCTTGTGATGACTACTTGGTGCAGTGCAAAGCTGCGGAACTCGGGCTCGGAGTGATCTTCTTACCGCGCGTTCAGCATCGATACTCGCTCCACCGCAATCTGACGCACCTGCCCTGGCTCGACCCAGGACCACAAACCCAGGGTCACGTGCAGCTATTGGCAGCGAAGTCTGCACTGTCATTGCCCAAGGTGCGACTGGTTGCCGATGCACTGGTGCGCGAGCTGGAACAAATCAAGGTCACGTGAACCGACATTCGGCTGGACTTGCCGGCACTGGGGCTGGCTACTGGTGCAGGCATGCACTAGGTTGCGGCCATGAGCGAAGCACAGACTTTTACGGGTGGATGCCACCCGCGCAATCACTAACCATGTATCAATGCGATCACGGCGCCTATCATCAGCGCAAAGGTACCGGCGCCATAGACCGTTACCGCAACCTTCGCCGCGAAACCAAAGTGTGGGCTCGACCAGACGAGTGCTACGGCAACTGGCGGCATGAACGCGAGCGCCAACCCGATTGCCAGCGGGCTAGTGAAGCGTGTCTGTCGCTGCAACGCCTGTTGGGCGTCCGCCGCGGACGCAAGACGGCGAATGCCACGCCTTGCATCGACGAGTTCCGCCAATTCTTCGAAATTGGGAACGAATAAACAGTCGTGCTGGCGTCGGTATGACCGGGAACGAATCGGCAGTGGTACCGAGGAAATAGGCGCGGCGCGACGTTGCGATGGCGGACGTTGCGATGGGTGTCGTATTGGTGCGGCGGGCGGAAAACCTCGCAATGTCGGTATCCCGATGGGATACCGTCCTAGCTTGAGGCGATCTTTCAGTCGGGCCATGACGCGAACACAGGCGTAGAGCTTCAATTCTGGCTTAGTCACGCACAGTTCGCAAGTGACCCGCTGCTTTGACGTCTCAGAGACTGCGTGCGCACCTTGGCACACGTTCGCTAGGAGACGACATCATGAGAGTGCTCTCGGCGGACCGGGGTTTGGGCTGACTCGAGCCGGAAATTCAAGCGCCGCCGCATGCGTCGCCAACCCAGCTCCAACGGGTAAGATGCTCTACGGAAACTTCCCCACGCCCCAATAGTATCAATGCGCCAAAAACTAACAGTGGTGCCTAGGAACTTGCGGGACTAGTAGTCGCGTGTAGTGGAGGGGGACATCAACCTCCCCGATGAGCCGACAATACCAGGTCGCGCCCGTGCACGTCGAGCGCAAATCGGTGAGCACCAACATCGACCGATTCCTCGCGCTCGATGCCTTAGACATGACGGTTGTTCGGCGACAATCTCAGCCTAACCTGTTGCCCCGGCTCGTATTGGAAAACACCGATCGACTCTGACCCTTGACAACTGGGATCTCACCACGATAGAACCGCTCCGGGCTCAAGCTTGTGACTTCTATTTGGTACGGCATGCTACGAGCCGAGCATGTTCACATAATCAATAGGAAGGGAACTCAATGATAACTAAAGTTACTCACATCATGTGTGCGTCGACGTTGGCAATGGTCGGTTGTGCCGACGTGCAGGATATCTCAACTGGCGGCCATACTGACGTACAACCGGCCGTGGCGCAGCAAAAGATCGCGTTCGATCAGACTTACCGGGACGCATCAGGTCGAATCGAGATCCGCGTTACCAGTAGTGACTCCGGTAGCAGCGGCAATCCCCATGCAGATTGCGCAGTCGACGCGAATTATCAACTGGTCGGCGGCGGCGCCGAAGTTGTGAACGACGGCAATCCCGGGGCTCTGCTCGTTGGCAGCTACCCCACGCCGGATACACATTGGGATAGCTGGCACGCTGTATCAAAGGCCCACGCGTATCCTTATACTCATCAGGTGCGCTGCTTTGCGATCGGCATGGCGTTTTTAGATGCTAACGGTAATTACTACCCACCTGCTTCCGTGGCTCAGTACTTGAATTACCAGAGCAATTGGGGGCAAAGCAGTGGTTCACCCTCGGCATCTGTCGCCATTCCAACTGGTTACAGAATCATCGGGGGAGGGGCGCTAACAACATATGTCGGAGCTGGAATCTTGATGACGCAGTCTAGCCCGATTGGCAACAGCTGGCAGGCGGCTTCGAAATCTCAGAAATACGTGGATAATGGCCAGGTACACGTCTTTGCTATTGGTATTTCTACCGGTTACATTCCGGAAATTGGCGGCTACATCGACACGACCTACTCATTAAATCCATTGGCAAACTCTACCTACACGGGATCCGGATACGGTACCGTCTCGTTCTCGGGCGGGATCCCAAGTGGATACGTGTTGACCGGGGTTGGTGGAATGGCCCAGTACAATGGCGGTGGACGACTCCTAACGCAGATTGCCCCATACAGTGATTCTTCCCTCGATCCAAGAATCAACGTTTTTGTGCAGAGTAAGGATCACGGGTATGTTGACTCGGGGACTACGTACGAATACGCGATTATTCTGAAGAGAAGGTAATTGTTGTGAGTCGCGATCGCGGATTGAAGCCGGCGGCAAGTCATTAAACGCTGGACGAAAGGACGCCATTGCGAAGCTGGCTCGCATTGCGTCGCGCACATTGGGGCGCGTGCAAGCCAGCTGTGGCGCTCGCCGGCATTGTCTTGGGCATGATGATCTGATTTTCGATGGTGCAGAACCGTACCGCGGATGCTCCAATACGGGCTCCGCTAAGCTGCCCATTGGCACACGCGATGGCGTACAATTGGCTGTCGTTCGTCTCTGCTCAACGTTCGCCAAGAATCTCTGCCAGTGCCCGCTCGCCATCTGCGTAGATGTCTAGTGTTCCACTGGAGCGGCTGATGGCCGTGTAGAGAAGATTGCGGTCGAGTAGCTCGCTCTCGCTTGGTAGGTCGATGGCGACACTCTCCCATTCAGAGCCTTGGCTCTTGTGAATGGTCAGGGCGAATGCCGGTTGGTGCGCGGGCAGTTGCGCAATGGCGATGGGCGATTCAAGGCCGGGAAAGGCCACGACCTGTGCGGGTTGACCTGGTGCTGGCCCAATCGCAACGCCAACGTCACCATTGAAGACGCCGAGGGTCAAGCGGTTCTGTGTTACCAGCACTGGGCAACCGTGAGGCAGTGCGAGGTTGTCTGGTTGCGGCACATCACCCCAGAGGTCCGACACCCCGAGTCGATTGGCGCGAGCGACCTGTGCGTTGTCGCCGCACAGTAGTTGGAACTGCCGGAGCAAAGCATTGAGCTCAGCGTCGCCAGGCAGATGCTCCCCAGTCCAGCTACTCGACGCTGCCTGTGCTTTTGACCAAGATTCGCGGCACACGGAGAGCAGCGCCCGGTGGTACTTGTGCAGGCGGAGCTTCGGCTCATGCCGGTGGCAGCAGGCAACGAAGTCCTCGACGCTGCTGCGCGCGCCGGGCTTTGCAATGCCGGCAAGTTCCAAGATCCAAGGCGACTGCTTGGCGCGATAACTGTGGTGCAAGCGCACCACGAGTCCGGGCAAGGGTGAGGCGCGCCCATCAGATGGCGTGGACTGGTCGAGCATGCTCTGCGCATCCGTGCCAAGGCGCGCTGTCCAGTGGTTCACCTGAGCGGGCAATGGAATGCTGCCCGAGCCGCGTTGCACGAGCTCGGCAAGCACGCCGCCGGTGTCCACGCTCTCCAATTGGTCGCTGTCTCCGAGCAACAGCAGTGAGCTCCGTGGCGAAAGTGCTCGCAGTAGGTGTGTCATCAAGTAGAGGTCAACCATGCTGGCCTCGTCGACCAGCACGAGCTCTTGGGTGAGCGGACGTGCAAGCCCGCGGCCAAACGGCCCCCCTTTTTCCGGCGGTTTAGGTCCCCATTGCAGGGCCCGGTGCAGTGTTTGCGGCACCAGACCACACAGAAAATGACGTTCATCCGCCGAGATGCAGAGGCGAGCCGCCGCAGCTTTCATCGACTCGCCGAGTCTGCAGGCAGCCTTGCCGGTGGGCGCACAAAGCAGCACTTGCTCAGGGCTGAGATTGGGTATCAGCCGCTTTCGGATTGCGAGCAGCTCCGCGGCTGACGTGGTCTT
>Ga0265340_10000417_pt1 | contig 22826 bp, 23 predicted proteins | sample 4CB225metaG_FD_202082 | JGI IMG/M metagenome (GOLD analysis project Ga0265340, IMG submission 202082) | Rhizosphere microbial communities from Carex aquatilis grown in University of Washington, Seatle, WA, United States - 4-CB2-25 metaG | ecosystem: Host-associated > Plants > Roots >...
GGCCGCCTCGGAATTGTTGGTGGCGTATTCCCGCAATAGCGCCATGTCGTCCATTGCCTGCATTCACCTATAAATGCCGGTTTTGGCGGAAACCGGACAACTAATTTTCGCAAAAATGTCGAAAGTCGAAGGTCGATGGCCGAGAGCCAATCAACGTCCGGTGAATCTGCTCTCGTCGCTCGACCCTCGACTCACTCGCGTCTTTGCGTTAAAAATCCACATGCTCGTTTTTCTCAATGGCCGGTTTTTACCCGAGGCGCAAGCCGTCGTCCCCATCAACGACCGCGGTTTTATGTATGGCGACGGGCTGTTCGAGACGATGCGCGTCGTCAACGGCAAACCCTTCCGCCTGACGCAGCATCTGGAACGCCTCCAGCGCGGCGCGGATTTCTTGAAAATCAAATGCCCGTTTACGCTGGCGAAGATGCAGGATTTTGCGGGGCAGCTCATCGGGAAAAACAAAATGCCCGACGCGATTTTGCGCGTGGTGCTGACACGCGGCCCGGGCGAACGCGGTTACACGCCCGGAGCCGGCGGCAAACCGACGATGGTGATGTCGCTGCACGCCGCGCCTGGAGCGCCGGCCTCCGGCACGGCTCGCTCCGATCCATCGTCCTCCCAAACCGTGCCGGAGGCCGGCGCTCCAATCCAGTGGCGCCTGGCCACGTCATCGTTCCGGGTCTCCGCCGTCGATCCGTTCGCGGCATTCAAAACGTTGAACAAACTCGTGCATGTCCTGGCGCGAATGGAGGCGATTGAAAAGGGCGCGGACGAGGCGCTGCTCCTCAACACGAATGGCGAGGTGGCCGAAACGGCGAGCGGCAACTTGTTTTGGGTCTCCCGCGGCCGGGTTTGCACCGTGCCCACCGGTTGCGGTGCGTTGCCGGGTGTCACGCGCGCCGTCGTGCTTGAAATCTGCCAGACGCTGGGTCTCCCGACGGACCAACGCGTCATCAAATCCGAAGCGCTGCGAAAATCCGAAGGCATTTTCATCACGCAAAGCGCGTTCGGCATCGTACCGGTGACCGCACTCGATGGCGAACCCGTCGCGTCCTCACCGCTGGTGGACCAAATCCGGAGCGCCTACCATGAAATGCTCACCCGGTCGTGAACCGCGCCACCGCTGGCGGTGGTTGATGAGTAATCTTTTGCATTAGCCGTCATCAAATCGTCCGGCCTCCCTTGAAATCGGCGATGTCGGGGGCGTATGGTGCATCAAGAGCCGGCAGGAATGAGCATGAAGCAGTACGCCGGTGTCCAAACCCGAAAGCAGTTATGAACAAGATGCAAACTCAACGGGTTTTAATCAAAAATGGCTTTGCCGGGCACAAAGGCACGAGCTGTTCCCCTTCTGCATGTCAAACCCGCGAACCCGGAGGTCGTTATGATTGACCACGGTCTTGAACATTATCCGTCCTTCATCAGCAGTCAGGTGCAATTCGCCGAAGGGTCGGAATCGCCGGAGCTGCAAAAGGTGCGCCGCGCCGTGACGATTTCCCGGCAGGCAGGCTGCGGGGCGCTCGCCGTCGCCGAAAAACTGGCTCGCTATCTGCAGGGGCATTCTCCCGGAAACGCCTGCCCGTGGATGGTATTCGACCGCAATCTCATGGACAAGGTCCTGGAAGACCACGACCTCCCGGCGTGCCTGGCGAAATTCCTGCCGGAAGACCGCATTTCGGAATTGGAAGACATCATGGCCGAGGTGTTTGGAGTGCATCCGCCGTCAACGACCGTGCTTCATCAGACCGCCGAGACCATGCTCAAACTGGTTGAAGCCGGCAATGTGATCCTCATCGGCCGCGCCGCCAACATCGTCACCGCCAGACTGCCGCACGTGTTCCATGTCCGCCTGGTGGCGCCGCTCGATGACCGGGTTGAACACGCCCATGAAGCATATAACATGACCAAAGCCGAGGCGCGCAAGTTTTGCCTGCGCGAAGACCGCGCCCGCCAGCGTTATATCAAAAAGTATTTTGGCGCCGATATTGAGAATCCCCTGCTCTACCACATGATCATCAATACCGGTTTGGTCAGCTACGATGACGCCGCCCGGGTCATCGGCGACGCCGTGCTGAAACTGGCCTGAGCAAATTGTCCGTTTTCCGGGCGTTGACTTCGCTCTTGGGTCGCCGTTGGGGCTGTGGCTTAATCCCGGTGTGGCACGCCGCTCAAAGTCAAAATATCAACTGCCCGGCAAACGCCGCAACCCAGGCGGCGCTGTTCGCTGGCTGTTAGTGCTGGCCATCATTGCCGTTGGGGCCTGGTTTTGGTGGCGGCACGAACATCACGCCAAACCGGCCCGTATCGTTGCGCCGCCTCCCGCCAAATCCGCGGCGCGCCAGCGAAATTGGACAACCGAAGCCGGAGGTGGTTTTCCGCGCGCGGCGCACAATGTGTTTGAAGCACAAATCGCATTGGCGCGTCGCGGCATCTCACCGGGTTCCATTGACGCCGTGCTTGGTTCGCAAACGCGAAGGGCCATTACCGTCTTCCAGGAAATGGAAAATTTGCCGCCGACCGGCGGATTGGATGCGGATACCGCCGCACGACTCACCCTGGACTCGCCCTTGCTGACAACTTACGTGGTCACGACAAATGACCTCGCACGGTTGCAGCCGCTCGGCAAAACGTGGCTCGCCAAGTCACAGCAGTCCGCGCTGGATTACGAAACCGAACTCGAACTCGTTGCCGAAAAGGGCCACGCGCGTCCCGAATTGATCCGACAGCTCAATCCGGGCGTCAACTGGACCAACCCCGCCGCCGGCATGGTCGTGAAAATTCCCGACGTGAATTATCCCGCACCGACGAACAAGGCGGCTTTTGCCGTCATTCATCTCGGCGAAAAATTCCTGGAGACATTCGACGACGAGACCAATTTGCTCACGCACTTCCCATGCAGCATCGCCGCACGTTTCGACAAACGGCCGGTCGGGGAACTGCATGTCATCACCGTCGCGCCGAATCCGAATTACACGGTTGATCCGGAGCTTTTTCCCGAGTCGTCTGAATTGCAGGCCATTGGCCACAAGCTGATTCTGCCGCCGGGGCCGAACAATCCCGTTGGCGTCGCGTGGATCGGCCTGGACAAGCCGGGTTATGGCATTCACGGCACACCCGCGCCGGAGCAGGTTGGACGGACTGAATCCCACGGCTGTTTCCGGCTGGCGAACTGGGACGCGGAACACTTGAGTCATCTCGTCTGGGTCGGGATGCCGGTGCTCGTTGAACCATAAGGGTGGCCGTGCGCAAGCACCGATTCCAAAAAGCGGGGCAAATTATCATTGCCGGTCGGCGGGCTTTGCCTTAGTAAAAGGGCAAACTTAACAAAGGAAAATTATGGCTATGGGAATTGGATTGATTATTGCGATCGTTGTCATCGTCGTGCTCCTGGGCATCGTCGCCTTCTTCATTGGCGGTTACAACAAACTGGTCACGCTGCGCAACCGTTTCAAGAACGCCTACGCGCAGATTGACGTGCAGCTCAAGCGCCGCTACGACCTGATTCCGAACCTGGTCGAGATCGCCAAGGGCTACATCAAGCACGAACGCGAGACGCTGGAGAATGTCACCAAGGCGCGCAACATCGCGTACACCGCCTCCCAGGCGGCCGCCGCCAACCCCGGCGACGCCAGTACCATGAAAAATCTGGTTTCCGCCGAATCCGGCCTCGCCGGCACGTTGAGCCGCCTGATGATGGTCTCCGAAGCGTATCCCGATTTGAAGGCGAACCAGAACATGATGCAGCTCACCGAGGAGTTGACCTCGACGGAAAACAAAATCTCCTTCGCGCGGCAGGCCTACAACGATTCCGTCATGGTGTACAACACCGACCGGGAGGTTTTCCCGTCGAACATCATCGCCGGCATGTTCAACTTCGGCCCGGCGGAACTGTTCGTCATCGACAAGCCGGAGCAAAAAGACGCGCCCAAGGTTTCGTTTTCATGATTTGTGGGAGGGACGGCGTGCCGCCGTCCCTAATTAGTTTTTGGGACGGCACAAGGCCGTCCCTCCCGAAATGGATTTTTTCCAGCAACAGGACAAGACCCGCCGCAAAACAAAGCTGCTGATCTTTTATTTCGTGCTCGCTGTCGCGGCGCTCATTGTCGCCGTTTATTTCGCCTCACTGGTTGTGTTTGCCGGCGCGCAGTCGCATTTTCATCGTTACGGCGAACAACCGCAGTTCGTGCTCTGGAACCCGCAACTGTTCCTCGGCGTCGCCGCCGGCGTGCTGGCGGTCATCCTCATCGGCAGCACTTACAAAACCATGGCGCTTGCCCAGGGCGGCAGCGTCGTCTCGGAAATGATGGGCGGACGCCTCCTCAACCCGAACTCGAATGATCCCGACGAACGCAAACTGCTCAATGTCGTCGAGGAAATGGCCATCGCTTCCGGCGTGCCCGTGCCGCAGGTCTATGTCATGGACGCGGAGGACGGCATCAACGCCTTCGCCGCCGGCCACAAGCCCGGGGATGCCACCATCACCGTGACGCGCGGCTGCATGAAATTGCTCGCGCGCGACGAATTGCAGGGCGTCATCGGCCACGAATTCAGCCACGTTTTGAACGGTGACATGCGGCTGAACCTCCGGCTGATGGGAATCATCTTTGGCATACTTTGCCTCGCCATCATCGGACGCATTTGCTTACAAACACGCGGACGAAACAATCCCTTGGTACCACTCGGACTTGTCCTGTTGCTGGTCGGCTACATCGGCGTTTTTTTCGGACGTCTCATTCAGGCCGCCGTCAGCCGCCAGCGTGAATTTCTGGCCGATGCCTCGTCCGTCCAATTCACGCGCAATCCGGGAGGCATCACCGGCGCGCTGAAAAAAATCGGCGGCCTGGGTGAAACGGGTTCGCGCCTCAGCCATGCGCACGCCGAGGAACTGTCACACATGTTTTTTGGAAACGGCGTCAGCGAACCGTTCATCGGCCTGCTCGAAACCCATCCGCCGCTCACGGACCGCATCCGCGTTTTTGACCCGAATTTCGACGGAAAATTTCCTTACGTGCGCTATGACGGGCGCGACCGGCCGCCCGAAGAAATCTCAACACCGAAGCGCCCGCCCATGCCGAACCTTTTTGGAACGATGCTGGGGGGCGCCATTCTCGCTTCCGGCGACGAAGGCAAACCACCTGTCATCCGATCGCATACCGTCCTGCCCAATCTGGGTAATCCCACGCCGCTGCACCTCAAATACGCCGAACAGTTGCGTGACTCATTGCCCGAAAGCGTCAAGGCGGCCGTGCGTGAACCACTCGACACCGTTGCGCTCATTTATGCGATGCTGCTCAGCCCGGACGATGCGATGCGTTCTACGCAGCTCACCGAACTCGCCAAACGCGTTGACCCTGCAATTCAACAACGAACTGTCGCGTTGTATCCCGACGCTGCCAGCGCGGCCGCGCATGCGCATCTGCCGATGGTCAACCTTGCGCTCGGCACGCTCCGGCATTTGACGCAGGAACAGTTTGACCAATTTTCGCAGACGCTCCAATGGCTGGTCGAGAGCGACGGGAAGGTTGAACTGTTTGAATACGTGCTGCAGAAAATCGTGCTTCGCCATCTCGGACCGCAGTTTGGCCAGGCGTGTCCGTCAACGGTCCAATATTACACGCTCAAACCGCTCGTGCCGGATTGTGCCGTCGTGCTGTCGGCGCTGGCAAACGCCAGCAGCAGCAACGCGGCGGAAGTCCAAAAAGCCTTCGAGCTGGGCGCACCCTATCTGCGCGCGCCCGACGGCGATTGGGGATTGCTCCCGCCCGACCAATGCAGTGTGGATCAGATTGACACGGCGCTCAACCGCCTCGCCCAGGCCGTGCCGATCATCAAAAAAAATCTGCTGGAAGCCTGCATTCACACCGTTGGCGCCGACGGGGTGATTCTGGAAAGCGAAGCCGAATTGTTGCGCGCCGTGGCCGACACGCTGGACTGCCCGATGCCGCCCTTCGTGGCGACGGACGCATCTTGAAATCTGCGCGGAACGCCGCCTTCAGGCGGCAGAAATCACAGGTCTAACCGAAGCCGGCCGCGTGAACGCGGCGTTCCTGAATCCCATCTACTCGCGCACAACTGCCTTCAACTGCGCCTTGAACGCCTCCACAACTTTCGTGTGGGCGGCGTTCACTTCGGCATCGGTCAGCGTTTTGTCCGCGGCGCGATAAGTGAACGCGTAGGCCAGGCTTTTTTGTCCTTCCGGCACGTTCTTACCGCGAAACACGTCGAATAATTCCACGGCTTCCAGGTTAGCCGGTTTGGTCTGCCTCACCACTTGCAAGACCGCTTCATGGGTCGTGGCTTCAGGGACGATCATGGCCACGTCACGGCGGATGGACGGGAATTGCGGCAACGATTTGAAGGTCCGGGCCGGATTCCGGCGCGCCAGCAGCAAATCCAGATTCAATTCCGCCAGCAACACCGCGTCGCGCAAATCGTATTTCTTCGCCAGCACCGGCGACAACTGGCCGAACTCGCCGATGGGATTCCTGCCCTGCGAAATCAAGGCCGATTCAAGGAACATCGCCGTGCTTTCCGGCCGGCGGCTAAAGGTCACCCCGCGCAAACCGAATTGCTCGAGAAATTCCTCCAGCACGCCCTTTAAATCACAGGCGTCAAACTTGGCGTCGCGGTCTTCACCGCTCCAGAACGGCAGGTGGCGCTGCCCCGTCAACGCGATGCCCACGCGGCGTTCTTCGCAAGGAGCGCGGACAGCCTTGTCCGCGTGTTCCGATGACTTTGCATTCCCGCGGACATGGCTGTCCGCGCTCCTGAACACCCGCCCGACCTCGAACAACGCCACATCGTAATTCTTGTGGCTGACGTTGTGTCGCAGCGAATGGATCAAGCCCGGCAACAAACTCGGCCGCAGCACGTCCATGTCCGAACTCAACGGATTGGCCAACATTACGGATTCCGCACTCTGCCCGTCCTCCGTAGCACTGCGGAGGGTGGACATTCCGAACTCCGCACTTGAAATGAGCGTCTGTCCCTGCGCCTCATTTAATCCCAATCCGCTCAGAACCCTTCGCGCCTCGGCAATTTCGTCATGGACGGAATCAAACGTGTTCGCGCCAATCGCGCCGCGGGGTGGCGTGGACGGAATTTTGTCCACGCCGTGGAGCCGGGCGATTTCCTCGATCAAATCCACCTCACGCTTCAAGTCCACCCGCCACGATGGAATCTTGAAGGTGCAGACCCCGGGCGATTGTTCGGTTGCGGTCAATCCGAGCCGGGTGAGGAACGAAACCTGGTCCGAATGGGAAATGCCGATTCCCAACAAATCTTTCGATTTTGAAAAATGCAGGGTGATTTGCCCCGGCTCGGCGGGCTTTGGACAAAAATCCACCACGCCTTCGGCCAATTGACCGCCGGCGGTTTCCAGAATCAACTGCACGGCACGCTGGCTCGCCCAGTCGCAGATGCCGATGTCCGCGCCGCGTTCAAAACGGTAGGACGATTCGCTCCGCAGACCAAGCGCCTTGCTCGTGCGCCGGATGTTCACCGGCGAGAAATAGGCGCTCTCAACGAGTACGTCCGTCGTCGAGTTGTTAATTTCGGTGTTCTGTCCGCCCATGATGCCGGCGAGGGCGATGCCCTTTTGCTCATCGGCAATCAAAAGCATTTCGTTCGTGAGCGTGCGTTCGACGTTGTCAAGCGTCTTGAATTTTTCTCCTGGGTTGGCGCGATGGATGATGATGGCCGGTTTGCCGTCCTTGCCTTTGGCGATGAGGTGATAATCGAACGCGTGCAACGGGTGGCCGATTTCCATCAGCACGTAATTCGTCACATCCACGACGTTGTTGATGCTACGAATGCCAACCTTCTCCAGCGTCGAGCGCAGCCAATCCGGGCTGGGCCCAATCTTCACGCCTTTCACAACGCGGGCCGTGTAGCGCGGGCAAAGCTCTGCGTCTTCGATGCGCACGGAAACCAAACTTTCAGTTCGGAGTTCGGAGTTCGGAGTTCGGAGTTCGGGAATTTTGAGTTTATTCCCCGTCAACGCCGCGATTTCGCGGGCGATGCCGATGACGCTATTCCAATCCGGCCGGTTGGGCGTGATTTCCAAATCATAAACCACGTCACCGCCGCTGCGACCGAGATATTCGGCGAAGGGTTTTCCCACGGGCGCGTCCGCCGGCAGGATGAGCAGGCCGTCCACCTGGTCGGGCAGACCGAGTTCCTGAGGGGAACACATCATGCCGTGGCTGGTGATGCCGAACACTTTGCGTTCCTTGATGACAAATGGCTCCTTTTCGCCCGGCTTCAGCGGCAAGGCGAAGTTCGGCAGGATGAGCGGGACCTTGTCGCCGGGTTTGTGGTTCTGCGCGCCGCAAATGATGACGCGCTCGCCTTTGCCGTCGCTGACTTTGCAGACGGAGAGTTTGTCCGAGCCGGGCACGGGGTCGCGCGTAAGAATTTGGGCGACGACGACACCATCGAACTCGCCGCCGATTTTGCGGACGCTTTCGGCTTCGAGGCCGAGCATGGTGAGCCGCTCCGCCAGTTGTTCGGGCGACCAGTCAAAACCAACGTATTGCTTGAGCCAGTTAAAGGTGACTTTCATTTTTAAGCCAATTGTTTTTCGATGAATTCTAAAACTTCTTCTGCTTTGTTGAGGTAAGTCGAGACTCTTGCCACCGTTATGCTGGAATCCTTACCGTGCGCTATTTGGTGACGATTTGCCATTATTGCGTCAATAGCTTCTTTTCGACCATCTTTCTCAATAAACTTTTCCAAATCATCTGCCCAAGAATTCTTAAATGAGCTCGCAACTTCTACGAATCTCTTTGCCTTTGGATTCTGAATTTTTGCAATTTGGACTGCTGCATAGTCGGCAACTGGCTTCTGCGCGTTTCTGGCAACAAAGTCAGAATAAAATATTACCACTGCGTTTTCCAATAATCCGGCAGTAAGCACGCAAACATAACGAGCCCAGTGAGCTTGCAGCTCCAAATCTGCCGCGGTCGCCTCTGAACTTTTTTTCACGAGCAAACGGATCGCAACAATCTGTTGAGCAAGTTGAGCATTCTTCATTTTACTGACGCGAACGCTTCTGTTGCTAACTCGAGCCGCTTTTCAACTGCTGGTTTATCCCCCGTGGCGCCGGAAACCAAGGAAGCATATGACTTATCTGTGATGAGACGCTTATACGCACTCTTGATCTGGTCATGGTGGTTAACAACTCCACGATCAAGCCTTTTAGCAAGTCCAACCATGACCGAATCAAACACGGCGGCATTGAACGCTCGTTCCGGGCGAAATGCTTCCATGCCGACAGCATCAAAAATCAACTCGATCGTCGTGCAAAATAAATTGCGAAACTGTTCAAGATGCTGGGGTTTCGGATCGCGATTTTTTGCAGCGAACTTGCTCAAGAATTCGTTGAGAGGTCGTTCATAAGATTTCGAATCCACATAAAAAGCCAGGAAACGTAGAATCAATTCTCGGTCCTTCAATCTAGTGTGCGGTCTCCCAAACAACTCACGCCATTTTGAATTCTCGTTCAATTCTTCCAACAGATCCAGCAATGAACCTCGATAGACAGCTACTCGAATTTCTTGCGGAGACAATCGCTGTCCTGTTGTATTCAGTCGTTCAAAAATATGGTAAATACTGGTGTCATCATTCGATGGCTTATCTTGTTTTACAATTGTAGCGTGAATCACATAATCGTTTAAGTTTCGTCGGTTTGAATCTGACAGCTCTTTGTAAGAAAGACCCTCAAACTGCTTTGATACTTTTGTAAGTTCGAATACTTTCTGATTCTTGTCGCCAGATTTTGGATTGAAGAATCCTTCAATAAAAAATTGTAGGGTCTTGAGCCGTTGTTGGCCGTCAATTACCAATAATTTATTCGTACCAGAATCTTTCGCGAGAAATACCCCCGGAACCGGCAATCCAAGTAGGATGGATTCGACAAATCGTGAAGCTTCTGGCAAACGCCACACATAACCCCGCTGAAATGGTGGAATAACGATGTCATCACGCTGAAGACGAGCTACAAAGCCTGCCACATCGTAATCCGCTCCAAAGCTTGTAATTTCAAAACGAACTGCTGGGGTCGTATCGTCATTTTCGCTTGTATCAATTATTTCTGACGTAAGACGAAATTCGTGTTGTTTAGCTTTGAATTGCGGTGTTTTCATAATTTCTCTTCCAGTTAAAATTGTTTCAAGAACCGCACATCGTTTTTAGAAAACGCTTTCGAGTTTTCAATAAAACGGCCATGTTGCGCGCCAATGGCATAGGCTTCGTAACAAGCCGCGCAGAGTTTCCGAAGTGAGTCTCCCGGACGCCGAACCGACACTGGCACGGTTTTTATGGCTTCGTTCTCACAGAATTGATTGTCACAGAATTCTACTTTCATTGCTTTTTCCTTTTTGGCGCGGGTGCTTCGCGCAGGCCCGCCGCTGGTTCAAGCTCGGACCAGCTTTTGATAATCCGACCGCGGTACTGGCGCTGCTCGGCTCGCAAATGCGCGAGCAGCCGGCGCGGATCGTTTCCAAACCGGTCACACAACGCTTTGCGGGCAGCGCGCACTTCGGCCACGGCTTCATCCAAATGTGTTTTCATGTCAGGTCTCCCAACAGTTCAAGCGGCGTGATGACCGCTGGCACAGCCAGTCCCAGCCGTTTGTTTACCTTTTCAATATGCCGGAATTTATTCGGATTGGCTAGATGAACACAGTTCCAAGTCAGCAGCACATCGCAGCCATGAAACGAGGCCAGCGCAAGATGGACGGCATCAGCGGTCGGTTGTTGCGGCATGAGCAGGCTCTCAACGTAGGTCTCGACGATTTCGTCAATGTGGGTGTTGAGGTCAAGCACGGGCAATTCATCCAGCAAAGCCAGGGCGTTGCGGCGTTTCGCTTCGGGATATTTTGGATCGCTCAATTCATTACGGACGACAAGGCTGGTTGCCAATTCATGTTCGTGCCGCTGGTCGTCCCACCAGCGCCGCGTCCAGTTCCGGCGTGAAATACATTCGACATTCCGACGGGTTTCAAAATAGAAACTCGGAATCGTGGTCTCGATGTAAATTTTCAGGGACATTTTCGTCCTTTAAGGTTCCAAATTGGCACCTTAAAGCTCTTAGCCATCAAAATTGTTTCAAAAATCGCACGTCGTTTTCGTAAAAGAGGCGGACGTCGTTGATGCCACCGCCAAGCTCCATCAGGAGCGGCATCTTTGTAGCCGACGCGCCACCAACCAACCAAGCCCCGTAGGGGCGGCATATTCCCCCAACCACAATTTTTTGACCGGCGTGGTTCATACGTTTGCGATGTCGCTCCTGACGGAGCTGAAAATTTTGTCTGGTTTCGTTGCTACAAAGATTTCGCTCCTAACGGAGCTTTGCTTTGCAGAACTAAAATTATGTGCGAACCGACGTTTTGAATTCGAAATTTTTGTCCGACACGCAGTTTAAGTGAATCACGCACCTGTTTCGGAATTGTTAATTCAAATCGTTTTGAAATGGTCATGGCTTTCATAAGGATTGCCTTGGATTAAAATTGTTTCAAAAATCGCACATCGTTTTCGTAAAAGAGACGGATGTCGTTGATGCCGTAACGAATCATGGCGATGCGTGCGTTCATAGTTTGGCCGCAATGGGCAGGATTTTGTCAAAGTGGCTGTCGCAATGTTCAAGTTTCAAGCCGTGGCTTGCCGCACAAGCGGCGATGACAACATCTGTGGCCGGCGCGTTGATTCCATGTTCGCGGCAACCTCGTGCCAAAACACGGGCCATTTTCCACACAGCCTCGTTGATGGGATAAACCTTCAGTTCCTCCTCCAATTCTTCGAGTACGGATTTTTCAACATGTCCGCGCGCGCCATTCCAAAGCTCCACAATCGTCAACTCACACCAGACCGCACTTCCGTCGGCGAGCAGGCTTTTGACCCGAAGCCCTGGTTCGCTCGTGCGCTGACGCAGGAATTCGATCCAACTGGAAGCGTCCACCAGCGTCATCGCTTCGCCCCCCATTTGTGGTCCCGGCGCATTTGCCCAAGGTCCTCCTGCGTCATGAAGTTGGGGCACGAACCATGCAGTCGTTCAGCCAGTGCAGCGAGCCGTTGACGACGGTTGAAATTCTCCACCGCGCTAACAACGGCATCCCGTTTGGTTTTTGCGCCGGTATGCCTGATGGCCTCACGAAGCATTTTATCTGGAATATCAATTGTCGTTTTCATGCTTCTAAAATAGTCTTATTGAGAATCCTGTCAACCGCTATTTGGAATCCTTAAAACTGTTTCAAAAACCGCACGTCGTTTTCGTAAAAGAGGCGGATGTCGTTGATGCCGTAGCGGATCATGGCGATGCGTTCGATGCCGAAGCCGAACGCCCAGCCGGTCCAGATTTCGGGGTCGTAGCCGACGTTCTCGAACACCTGCGGATGCACCATGCCGCATCCGGCGATTTCCAGCCAGTCCTTGCCCAGCTTTTTCACGAGCGCATTGCTGAAATCAATCTCAAAGCTCGGCTCGGTGTAGCTGAAATAATGCGGACGGAACCGGATTTTCGTCTCTTCGCCGAGCAGTTGCTTGAAGACAAATTCGACCGTGCCTTTCAAATCGCCGACGGTGACGTTTTTATCCACGTAAAGCCCTTCGATCTGCTGGAAGGTCGGGTTGTGCGTGGCGTCGGCGTTGTCGCGGCGATAGACGCGGCCCGGCACGATGATGCGGATGGGTGGAGGTTGACTCTTCATTACCCGGATCTGCACTGACGATGTGTGGGTTCGGAGCAAGAGTGATTCACGACCGCCCTCACCCCGACCCTCTCCCCCAGAAGAGGGAGGAACATTCGGCACGGCGTTGGCAAGATAGAACGTGTCCTGGGTGTCGCGGGCGGGATGGTCGGCGGGCGTGTTGAGCGCGTCAAAGCAATGGTATTCGTCCTCGATTTCCGGTCCATCGGCGACGGCGAAGCCGAGTTTGCGAAAGGCGCGGACGATGTCCTCGGTCACCTGCGTGAGGGGGTGGAGTTTGCCGAGGGCGCGCCGGCGTCCGGGCAGCGTGAAATCGGTCGGCTCCTTGGGCAGAGCCGCCGCCAGTTCGAGTTCGGCGCGGCGTCCGGCCAGCGCGGCTTCGAGTTCGATTTTGGCGGCGTTGATGGCCTTGCCGGCGGCGGGCTTTTCCTCCTTGGACAGCTTGCCGAGCTGTTTCATGAGCGCGGTAAATTTTCCATTGGCGCCGAGCCACGTGCCCTTGACCTGTTCGAGCGCAGCGGGGTCGGGAGCGGCTTTCAGGTCGGCCAATGCCGTTTGCTTAAGCGGTTCAATTTCGTCCAGGAATCCGGCCATAACTTTTCAAAAAGATTAGCCGCAAGAGGACGCAAAAGACACAAAGAAAAATTCCTGAACTGCGCCGGCAGAGCACTGCGGCGACGGCGCTTTTTACCGGCCATCCATTGCGTTCAATCCCATGGCGGTGTCGCGCTTCGCTTGCCACCGCACTCCAAAGCAAATGGGCGGCCATCGCTGGCCGCCCATTGGAATCTAAAAAATCGGGACTTTTACGCCTTTGCGAGAGTCGCAGCCGGCTTGGCCTTAAGCGCGCTTTTGGCGACGTTGACCAGTTCGGTGAAAGCGGCGGCATCGGTCGCGGCGATGTCGGCCAGCACCTTGCGGTCGAGGGCGCATTTGGCGGCCTTCAAGCCTTCCATGAACCGGCTGTAGGTGAGGCCGGCGGCGCGCGCCGCGGCGTTGATGCGGATTTGCCAGAGATAACGGAACGTGCGTTTTTTGCGGCGGCGATCGCGGTAGGCGTACTGGCGACCGTGGTCAACGGCGTCGGAGGCATAGCGGTAAAGTTTTGAGCGGCGCATCCGGTAGCCTTTGGCGGCACGGATCATCCGGGTGCGGCGTTTGCGGGAAGCGGGGGCGTTGGTAACACGCATGGGTCGTTAAATGGGTAAAGGGTTAAAGGGTTGAATCATTCAATCGGCCAGTCTCAGTGGCTGAACGGCAGGTTCTGCGTAATGCGATACGCATCCGTGGCATCCACCGAGGCTGGGCCACGGAGACGGCGGCGGTGTTTGGGTCGTTTGGTCTGGGCCAGATGGCGGCGGCCGGCGCTGGTGCGCATGACTTTTCCGCCGGCGGAAATCTTAAAACGCTTGGCCACGGACTTTCTGGTCTTGATGCCTTTGGGACGTCGCATAAAATCTTTATTGCAAAAGAGCACCAAAGATACGTGGCCGCGCGCGCGGAGGCAAGCGCGATTTTCATGTTTTGACTTGAAGACTTGAAGGGGCGCATCCTGACACTGCCCCTATTTAGTCGGTATTCCAGAGTTCGTCCCAATGGTTGTTGTGTCTGGCTTCTGTGAGTGCGCTGAGGTGGCGCATGCCTTCGGGAGTCCAGAACTGGCCCGGGCGTTTGAAGCGACATTGTCGCTGACGGCAAGCCGACTCGACGGCTCCTGACCCGATGGGCCAGCCGCGCCGGTGGATGGTCCGGTAGTTCATCCGACCAGAATGGGACGCGAAATAGTTCTGTTCGCGCCGCACCACCTTGCCAGCTTCGCCTTTGGGAACTTTCAAAGCGGCTATCTGGGCGAGCATTTTCTTCTCGCACCCATGCCGCAGTTGGTGGCGCAGGGGTTGGGCCCACTGCGCGGTGGCGGCTTCATCCTCCCCGTTGAGGGCGCGGCCCAGGCACCACAGGTGTTCGCTGGCATGATAGAAGTCGAGCAACTCAGTCGCCCCCTTCCAGCGGTCCTGCGCCACATTCCATATCCAGGCGGCTCCATCTCCGACCACCAGCCTGGCGCGGGCGCGGCCCAACCCTCCGCGCAAAGCCTCCCAGTGCAACCGCCGGCCAAACTCCACCGGATCCCCCTGCCAGCCGATGACGATTTTGCCTTCGATGACCCCGCGACCACCCGCAGTGCGCGCGGACTTCTCCTGCGGGTAATACACGCCGGTCTTCCATTCGTGCCATTCCACTCGGTTTTCCTTGGTTTTCCTCTTTCCCCAGCCCGGCCCGCGCTGGCGCACCTGCCAGCCGTCGAGCATGAGCACACCCAGTTGGGCGGGTGCTCGTTTGGGTTCTTCCTCCACCGGCGGGGTTTTAAGTTGCTCCTGCTTTTGGGCCTCGGCGCGGGCGCCCAAGCGCCGGGTCAGGGAATGCAGCAACGAGTCAGTGACCGGAACTCCCCACTTCTGAGCCAGCGCGGCGGCCTCCTCGTAGGACGCGGTGGCGGTGATGGTGAAAGCCAGCTTGTCCTCCAAGGCCAGACTCAGTTGCTGATGGGTGGTCAATCCCCAGCACTCTCTGATGGGACAGCCCCAGTGCTGGTCCGCAGCATCCTGACCGTAGGACACCTCAAGCTTAACCACCCCGGCCTCAGTCTGCAGCTGCAGCGGGCGACTGCGCCGATGCACCACCCGCTCGCCGCTCAGGGGGAAAAATGCCGCCATGACGGTCGGCTTCTTCCTGCAATCGTTGCTGAAGTCTCTTTCTCGTCCATTCGCGGCCTTCGGCCATGACTTCCATCTCAATCTCACGCAACGACCGGGGACGCGTCTGTTCAGTGTTCATCCGTTTCCTTTGGTTGTGTTTTTCTGCTGGTCGGATGAGGAACCCTTCACACCTTCTTCTAAACCATATTCTCGGGGGCAGTGTCAAGATGCGCCCCAGCGACTGGCGTCCGCCGTGGATTTGCAATCGCAGATGAAGCAAGCGCATTGGAACGTAAAAGGTCCGAGCTTTATCGGCCTGCACGAACTGTTCGACAAAGTGGCCGAGGCGGTGGAAGACTATGTGGATCAGATTGCCGAACGTATTGTGCAACTCGGCGGCGTCGCCGAAGGCACGGTGCGCATGGCGGCATCACGCACGCGGCTTGGCTCGCGCCCAAGTGCCAACACAATTGATACAGCGTCTTGCGCTCCGGGTTCGACTCGGCGGCGATGATCTTCTGGTGTTCCTCAATCGTGATGGTGCGTTTCTCCTTGTAGTGGATGGCGGGCCATTGCAGGCGGGGAATGACGGTCGCGGGCAGCCAATTCATATCAATCGCGAAGTTGTGGACCTTCCGCAGAAACGCATTCGTCGAAACCGTGCCGGTGCGCAACACGGCAAGCAAATGTTCACCCTGCGTTTCAATCAAGACGCGATTGCGGATCTCCGCGCAACCAGCCGGTGATTCTCAAAATCGTAGTGACGGAAGTGGTGCCGACAAATAAACAATCACCTCGTTCATCTGAACAATCCGATTAAGTTATTTTTTGACTGGAAAGCGAAAAACTTCCAAGAACAAAACAATTTGGGCATCGGTCAAGGTCCAACGGTGCGTTTCGACATTTGCAAGTATTTGAGATGTGATGTTGCATCCAAGCAATTGAAGTTTGGCAGCCATTCTTTCTGTGTCCAACTTCGTTTCTGGCGGAGCTTGGCGATGTTCGGTTCGATCAAGTTCAATTTGCGTTCATTCATATCTCAAAGCTTCGATAGGATTGAGCGTTGAGGCTTTGTGGGCGGGATAAAATCCAAAGAAAACGCCGATGGCAGAACTGACGCCGAAGGCAAGGATGATGGAACCGGTGGAAACTATGGCCTGAAAATTGGCGAACACTCCAACCAGTTGGGCCGCGCCCACTCCCGCCAACACGCCAATCAATCCACCAAGCAAACTCAACGTAACGGCTTCGATCAGAAATTGCAGCCGGATGTCGCCGGGCTGTGCGCCGACCGCAATGCGAATGCCGATTTCGCGGGTGCGTTCGGTCACGCTGACGAGCATGATGTTCATGATGCCAATGCCGCCGACGAGCAACGAAATGCCAGCCACCGCCCCAAGCAGCAAGGTGATGATGGTCGAAACGGAATTCACGGTGTCGGCAATTTCCTTTTGATTAAAAATATTGAAGTCATCGTCCTGATTGGCGATCAAGCGATGGCGCTGGCGAAGCAGGCTGGTGAGTTGCTGTTGGGCGATTTCCATCCGGTCAGAACTGACGACTTGGACGTTCACAGAGCGTAGGTATTTGTCACCGGTGAGACGTTTCATGGCGGTCGTGTAAGGGATGATGAGACGGTCGTCCTGATTTTGTCCGCCCATGCCCGAACCCTTGCTTTCGAGCAGGCCGATAATGACGAACGGGATGTTTTTAATCCGCACACTTTGGCCAACCGGATTGAGCGGACCGAAAAGTTCATTCGCGGTTTTCGAGCCAATCACGGCGACCTTGGCCGCGCCATGCACTTCGCGTTCCGTGAACATCGAGCCGGAAGCCAGCTTCCAATCGCGGATTTTCAGATAGTCCTGAGATTCGCCGACGATACTGGTGGACCAATTCCGTCCGTTGGCAATGGCCTGGGCGGTGGTGGAATCTTCGGGGCTGACGGACACAACATCCGTCACCTCGCGCGCGATGGCATCGGCGTCCGCCAGTGTGATGGTGCTGGCGCTGCCGAGTCCGGAGTTTACGCCACCAGAATGTTTGCTGCCCGCGAAAATGGTCAGCAAGTTCTGGCCGAGGGCGGAAATCTGATTCGTGATGCGCGCCTGCGCGCCGTTGCCGACGGCGACCATCGCCACGACCGACGCGACGCCGATGATGATGCCCAGCGCGGTGAGGCTGGAACGCAGTTTATTCCGGCGCAACGCGCGCAGGGCGATCAGCGCGGTCTGCCAAGTCCGGACAAATAAAATTTGAATCAAGGTGAACATGGGCTTCATGCGAGTTTGGCTTTTTGCTCGGCGTGGTCGAGCGCGGTGAGTTCCTGCCGGGCAACGCGGCGGTTTTCATTTTGCGTGTCGCTAATCACCTGGCCGTCGCGCATGACGACAATGCGTTTGCAATAGGCGGCGATGTCCAATTCGTGCGTAACCATGACGAGGGTTATGCCGGAGTCGTTGAGTTCCTGAAACAGCCCCATGATTTCGATGCTTGTGCGGGTGTCGAGATTTCCGGTCGGCTCGTCAGCCAGAACCAGTTCGGGGCGGTTGACCAGCGCGCGGGCGATGGCGACGCGCTGTTGCTGGCCGCCGGACAACTGGCTGGAATGATGGCCGCGCCGGTCGCCGAGGCTGACTTTTTCCAGCGATTGCACGGCGCGCTGACGACGGTCGCGCAGCGACACGAGCGGGTGGGTGTAAAACAACGGCAGTTCGACATTCTCCAAAGCCGACGTTCGAGACAGTAGATTGAAGCCTTGGAAAACGAAGCCGAGTTTTTTGTTGCGCAGCCTGGCCAGTTGTTTGCGGTTCAGGCCGGCGACCGCCACGCCGTCGAGCAAATAAGTTCCGCTCGTGGGTTGATCGAGACAGCCGAGCGTATTCATCAGCGTGGACTTGCCGGAACCGCTGGCACCCATGACGGCCACGAATTCACCACGCTGGATGTCCAGCGTGACGCCGCGCACGGCTTTTACCTCGACCTCGCCGGTTTTATACGTTTTGACAAGATCGCGAAGCTGGATGACCGGTGTGCTCATGAGGGTTATTGCGGCGCTTGTGGCGGTGGTGAACCGAAGCCGTTGCTCTTGGCTTCGGCGGCAAGCGTTGAGGTGACTACTGGTGTGCCTTCGCTCAGGCCGTCGAGAATTTCCGCGTTCACGCCGTCGGTGATGCCGGCTTTAACAATAAGCGGCTTGAGTTTCGCGCCATCGGCGCTGGTGGTATAAATGAGACGCTGGTTGCGTTGCAAAGTTGCGGGCGGCGTTCCTTCATAAACCGCGTTGTCCGGCGGCGTAAAACGCAGAGCGGTGTTGGGAATTTTCAGGGCGCTCGCGCGCTCGGCGACCAGAATGGAAACATCCGCCGTCATGCCGGGAAACAGTTTTTGCTCCGGGTTGTCCACGGAAATGATGGTCTGGTAGGTGACGACGTTCTGTGTTGTGGTCGGCGATTTGCGGACTTGCGTCACCGTGCCGTGGAACACATCGTCGGGAAAGGCATCCACGGCGAAGTCCACCGGCTGGCCGTCTTTGACCTGGACGATGTCCGCCTCGGAAACGTCGGCCTTGATATTCATCTTGGTGATGTCCTGTGCGATGGTAAACAGGATCGGCGTGGTCATGGCGGCGGCCAGCGTCTGACCGAGGTCCACATCGCGCGCGATGACGATGCCGTCCACCGGCGCGGTGATTTTGCAATAGCTAAGATTGGCCTGGGCGCTTTCCAGCGCCGCTTGTTTGATTGTGACCGTGGCTTCCGCTTGCGCCAGCTCGGCGGTGGCTTGATCCAGATCCAACTGTGATGCTGCCTTCAGCGGAACGAGAATTGTCTTCCGCTCCAGATTCTGGTGCTTGAGCGTAACGTCGGCCTTGGCACTAGCAAGATCGCCTTCGGCTTGGCTCAAGGCGGCTTGATAAACAGTCGGGTCAATCTCCGCGACCAGTTGGCCTTTTTTCACCGGCGAATTGAAGTCCACGTAGAGCGCGGAGATTTTCCCGGAAACCTGGCTGCCAACATCCACGCTGACCACGGCACTCAACGTGCCACTGGCCGTGATGTGCTCGACGATTTTACCGCGCGAAGCCGGCGCGGTTTCGTATCGGACCGCGCCACCAGACGGCTTGCAACCGGTGAGAACCGCCAGACTAATGACGATAAGAAATGCCAGGCGACTTATGATCTTTGGCTGGTGCCGACAAAATGCAGCAACGCTCAGATTTATGTTGCCCCTGTTTTGAGGAATGATGCGCTTGAGTTCTGTTCCCGTGGCAATCGAACCGCGTGGCAAGCCAGCCGCTTGCACAAGAATTATTTCAGCCGATTTCGGCAAGAATTTGATTTTTAATTTCATTGAATTGAATCGTTGATTTTTATTTCCATCCGCCGCCCAGCGCTTCGTAGAGCGAAATCTGACTGGCGAGTTTGTTGTATTGCGCCTGAATCTGGCCTTGTTGCGCGCTGTAAAGGTCCTGCTGCGCGGAAAGCACGTTCAGGTAGGTGTCGTCGCCCTGACGATAACGGAGATTGGCGAGATCATAGCGTCGTTGCTGCGCGTTGATCAACGCCGTCTGCACCTTGATTTCCTCGGCATAGCTGCTGTTGGCCACAAGCGCATCCGCCACTTCGCGGAAAGCGGTCTGGATGGCTTTCTGGTAATTGGCCACGTCGATGCGCTTGCTTACTTTCGCGGCATCTAAATCAGCTTTATTTTGGCCGGCGGTGAAAATCGGCACAGTGATTTGTGGCGCAAAACTCCAGACGCCGGTGCCCGAACCGAAGAGTTTCGCAAGCTGGGAACTGGTCGAGCCAATCGAAGCCGTCATGGTAATGGTGGGAAAGAACGCGGCGCGGGCGGCACCGATGTTCGCGTTTGCGGCCTTTAACGTGTGCTCGGCTTCAAGAATATCAGGACGGCGTTGCACCAGTTCAGAAGGTAGTCCCGCCGGAATTTCGGCCACGAGATTTGTGTCATTGAATGGCCTGGGCGCGGGCAAATCGCCTGGAAGTGGTTCCCCAATGAGCAGCGTGAGATAATTCTTCGCCTGAGCAATCTGGCGTTCATAAGTTAACACATTGATCTTCGCAGATTCCACCTGACCTTCCGCCGTGCGCAAATCCAGTTCGCTGCTCGCGCCAGCGTCAAAGGTGGCTTTGTTGAGGTCGTAGGATTCCTGCACCGCCGTCAACGTCTGCCGCGCAAGCAGAAGTTGCTCCTCCGCTTCGCGCAGCGCGAAATATTCATCGGCCACTTCGGCCACAATGGAAATCTGAACGCTGCGTTTTGCCTCGGCAGTTGCGAAGTAATTTTCCAAAGCCTGCCGGTTCAGGCTGCGCACCCGGCCAAACAAATCCACTTCATACGCCGTCGTGCCGAGGCTGGCGCTCCATTGATCAGCCGTGATGCCGGACGCATGAGCGCGAGTGTAGCTGCCACCACCATCAACGGCGGGAAATGACGCCGACCGCGTAATCCGATATTGGGCCTGACTCTGCTCGACATTGAGGATGGCGACACGGAAGTCGAGGTTGTTGGTCAGTGACAGTCCGATCAGTTTCTTCAAACGGTCTTCCGCAAAGAAATCTTGCCAAGAGATGTCGGCGGCGTGGCTTTCGTTGGTTTGGGTGACACCCGGATACTGCGCAGCGACGGGCGCGGGCGGGCGTTCGTATTTGGGCATCATTGTGCAGCCGGAAAATACGAGAGCCACAGCGAGAACTGGTAATTGAAATTTTAACATTGGTTCCTGACAAGTGTGATACACCAAAGTCTGGCTAGTGGTTGAATGCTTTGGGATGAGCGTAGGGAAAAACGGGATGAAGCTGTATCAAACTGACTAAACACCTCCCATCTTTGGAAAATTTTCAGTTCGTTACGGATGGTAACCGCGCACACATGAAACCAACCATCACCGGTTTTCAGTTGGATAATAAACCCGCGATGCGGGTTGGCAAATCATGGCGCAACGATGAGATGATAGAACCGCTGTGGTGAAGAACTGGTGTCGGATGACCCGAATCTACCATTGGAGATCGTCCCGTTGTCGGCGGTCAACGCCACATCAGGAATGTTGCGGTAACTGGTCGAACCGCCGTTGGCGGTCATGCTCAAGTTCGTCTGCCAACTGGGAATGGAGTAATAGGAACTGATGCCGCCGCTGCTGCCCACATAACTGCCGTTGTGCAAACCCCAGTTCCAGACGGTTTCCGACGACCACACACCGCCAGGACCCGTCGTCGTTAGCGTCGTGCCGCCGACGGTGATAATATAAGGGGAACTGGCGGGCGTATTTTGAAGCGAAGGATTATCCACGCCGTTGGTCGAACTAGAGCCGGTCGTGAACGCGTCGCTGTCGCCGGAAGCCGTGAAGAACGACTGCCCTTGTGCGGCCATTTTTTTGAAGATGGTATCGGTGGTATTGGTGGGACCGCCGCTCCAGCCCCAGGAACAACTTAACTGGCTGATACTATTGCTGTCGGCCATGGCGCTCAGAACGTCATTCGGGGAAAAATATCCAGTGCTGGGGTTTCCTTCAAAGACAACGATTTTGGAAAGTCCCGGTGCCATGCTGACTGCCATTTCGATGTCGAGCGAAACTTCGATGTTGCCGCTGTTGGCTCCCGTCGTCGGGGTGCCGCTGAAACTGTCCAACAAGACAGTTTGGATGGGCACTGTCGGCAAACCCGCCGCCGTTTCGTAACTCGTAATATCGCTCGCATAAAAGCCGTCGAACTGCACCAACCCGACCATCTGGCCGGAGCCGGTCAAAGTGACTCCGGGAAGATAAGCGGCGCGAAAATCATTTCCCATGTAGGTGCCGCCGGATCCAGAACCCGTTCCTAAAGGCGTTGCGTCCGATGAATTCTTTTTTACATTTTTAGGACGAGGCAAACCATAGCTGTTCAATCCGCTGATGTCGGCAATCGGGATGCCGGCATCCACCGACGGCTCAACGTCCGGCGCGTAAAAATCCCGCGCTTCAGTTGGGTGACGATAAACTTGCAGGGTGACGTGAAACGCCTTTTGAATATCCGCAACCGAGCCACTCACATCGAGCAAGAGCCGGTTGTCGTGTCTGGCAGTGATTGTGAAGCCGCTCTGTTCCGCAAAATCAATGACTGTCTGGTAGTCCTGTTCTGTCGGACCGAATCTTTCGGTGAATTGTTCCGGCGTCACATAGTGCCGGTAATTGGGGTTGGCCGGGTCAGAAAGCTGCGCCAGAAAATCATCCAGTCCTTGCGCGTCCCGCAATGGCAGGCCGATGGCCAGATTCAGGCGATTGGTAGTGGGCAGAATCCCAATGGCAGATAAATGCGCCACTACCGCCGGGATGTGATCAGGCAATGTTTTTAGCATGGAACCCGCTGCGAAAAGGACCGGAGACGCGCTGAACCAGCCAAAGCCGATGATGGCATAAACGAACA
>Ga0265340_10000418_pt1 | contig 22823 bp, 18 predicted proteins | sample 4CB225metaG_FD_202082 | JGI IMG/M metagenome (GOLD analysis project Ga0265340, IMG submission 202082) | Rhizosphere microbial communities from Carex aquatilis grown in University of Washington, Seatle, WA, United States - 4-CB2-25 metaG | ecosystem: Host-associated > Plants > Roots >...
CTCCCCCTTTCAGGGGGAGGAAAAGATAGTCGCCGCCAACCGGGGAGCCGCGCCATGACCATTGGCTCCGATCTCATCGTCCTGGTGCCCGAGCTAATCCTGGCGGTCGGCGCGATGGCGGCGCTGTTGATCGGCGCGTTCTGGGGCGACAAATCGACGAAGGTCCTCTCCGGCCTCGTCGTCGTGCTGATGGCCGTCGCGGCGTATTTCGCGCTGACCGCGCCGGACGCGACCGCATTTCACGGCGCCTTCGTCGCCGACGGCTTTTCGCGCTTCGCCAAGGCATTGATCCTGATGTCGGCGGCGCTGTGCACGCTGATGGCGCAGGCGTTCTTCGAGGACGAAGGCCGGGTGCGCTTCGAGCTGCCGGTGCTGATCGCGCTGTCGACGCTCGGCATGCTGCTGATGGTCTCCGCCGCGAACTTCATTGCCCTCTACCTCGGCATGGAGCTGCAGAGCTTGGCGCTTTATGTGCTCGCCTCGTTCAACCGCGACAGCGCGCGCTCGACCGAGGCGGGCCTCAAATATTTTGTTCTCGGCGCGCTTTCGTCCGGCATGCTGCTCTACGGCATCTCGCTGATCTACGGTTTCACCGGCACGGTCGATTTCGCCGGCGTGGCGGCGGCGGTGAAAGCCTCGGGTGTCGGCATCGGGCTGATCTTCGGGCTGGTATTCCTGATCGCGGGGCTGGCCTTCAAGCTCTCCGCCGTGCCGTTCCACATGTGGGCGCCTGATGTCTACGAAGGTGCGCCGACGCCGATCGTCGCCTTCTTCACCACGGCGGCGAAAGTGGCCGCCTTCGCGCTGTTTATCCGCGCCATCCTGATCCCGTTCCCCGATGCGATCCACCAGTGGCGGCAGGTCGTCATCGCCGTCTCCGTGCTGTCGATGGCGTTGGGCGCCGTGGCGGCGATCGGCCAAGAGAACATCAAGCGGCTGATGGCCTACAGCTCCATCGGCCATATGGGTTACGGCCTGCTGGGCCTGGCGGCGGGAAGCATGCTCGGCGTGCAGGCCATGCTGTTCTATCTGGCGTTCTACGCGGTCACCAACATCGGCGTCTTCGTCTGCATCCAGGCGATGCGGCGCGACGGCGTGGCGGTGGAGACCATCGCCGATCTCGCGGGCCTGGCGCGCACTCGCCCGCGCATGGCGTTCGCGATGGCCGCGCTGATGCTAAGCCTCGCCGGTCTGCCGCCGCTCGCTGGCATCTTCGCAAAGATCTACGTCTTCCTCGCCGCGGTGGAAGCGCATCTCTACATTCCCGCCGCGCTCGGTTTCGTCGCCAGCGCCGTGGCCGCCTATTACTATCTGCGCATCGTCAAGGTGATGTATTTCGACGAGCCGGCGAAGCCCTTCGACCTCGCGATGGGCCCCGGCATGAGTACCATCCTGGCGCTCTCGAGCCTGTTCACCATCCTCTTCGTCTTCCTGCCCGGACCGCTGGTAGATGCCGCCGCGGTCGCCGCCCAGGCCTTGTTCCATTGAGTGCCTGGCCGACCGGTTACGCCCTTCTGGAATTCGACGAGATCGACTCCACCAACGAGGAAGCGCGCCGCCGCGCGGCTTCGGACGAAACGCGACCGCTATGGATTATCGCCAAGCGCCAAAGCGCGGGGCGGGGACGGCGCAGCCGGGAATGGCAATCCACGCCGGGCAATCTCTTTGCCACGCTTCTGCTGCGCCCGGAAAAACCGGCGGCGGAGTGCGCGCAGCTCTCCTTCCTTGCCGCCTTGGCGGTGTCGGACATGCTGGCAGGCTTCGCTCCGCGTGCCGCTCTCGCGCTCAAATGGCCCAACGACGTTCTGGCGGAGGGGCGCAAGATCGCGGGCATTCTGCTCGAATCCGAGAGCAGGGCGGGCGCCACGGCGTGGCTCGCTATCGGCATCGGGGTAAATTTAACCAGCTTTCCCGAGGACACCGAGTTCCCCGCGATCTCGCTTGCGGCGTTAGGCGGCATTCCGCCCGCGCCAAAGGACGCATTGCTGCATCTCGCTGCGGCGTTTGCGAAATGGTATGAGGTCTGGCGAACGGCGGGTTTTGCGCCGATCCGCGAGGCGTGGCTGGCGCGCGCATCCGGGCTCGGCTCGCGAATCCGTGTCCGTCTGGCGAGCGAGGAGATGACCGGCGTGTTCCAGGGGATCGACGACAGCGGCGCCCTGCTTGTGGGTGTCAACGGTGGCACGCGTACGATCGCCGCCGGCGAAGTGTACTTCGGATAGACCCATGCTGCTCGCCATCGACGCCGGGAACACCAACATCGTCTTCGCCGTGTATGACGGCGAGGCGATCCGCTGCGAATGGCGCGCCGTGACCAAGACCGCGCGCACCGCCGATGAATATGCCGTGCTGCTGTCGCCGCTCTTGGCGCTGAACGGGCTGAAATTCTCCGATCTCCAATCCGCGATCATCGCCACCGTGGTGCCGGCGGCCCTGTTCGACCTGCGTCAGCTTTGCCGGCGCTATCTCAACTGCGAGCCGCTGGTGGTGAAGGACCCCAATGTCGCTCTCGGCATCAAGGTCCGAATCGACCGGCCCGAAGCGGTGGGTGCCGACAGGCTGGTCAACGCGGTCGCGGCGCATGAGCGCTACAAGGGCGCGCTGATCGTGCTGGATTTCGGCACGGCCACGACTTTCGACATCGTCGGCGAGAACGGCGACTATGAGGGCGGCGTCATCGCGCCGGGCATCAATCTGTCGGCCGAGGCGCTGCACAAGGCGGCCGCGATGCTGCCGCGCGTGGCGCTCTCGCGTACCCAGGCGGTGATCGGCAAGGACACGGTGCCCGCGATGCAGTCGGGGCTTTATTGGGGCTATATCGGGCTGATCGAAGGTCTCGTCGCGCGCATCAAGACGGAATATGCCAAACCGATGACCGTGATCGCCACCGGCGGGCTCGCCAAGGTGTTCTATAAACAGACCCCGGCGATCGACCATCTCGACGCCGATCTCACCATCCGCGGCCTGATCCTGATCCACGCCCGCAACAGGGCGAAGACGGCGTGATGGCAACTTCGCGTGACGACGAACTGGTTCTCCTCCCGCTTGGCGGGGCGGGCGAGATCGGCATGAATTTCAACGCCTACGGCTTCGGTCCGGAGGGCGAGCGCAAATGGATCGTGGTCGATTGCGGCGTGCTGTTCGGCCGCGAGGAAACCACGCCCGGCGTCGACGTCATGATGCCGGATATTTCATACCTCGCCGAACGACGTGAGGACGTGCTCGCCATCGTGGCAACCCACGCCCACGAGGACCATATCGGCGCGATCCATTATCTGTGGCCGACGCTGCGCTGCCCTGTCTACGCCACGCCCTTCACCGCCAAGCTGATCGAAGGCAAGCTGGAAGAAGCCGGGCTGAGGGACAAGGTTCGGGTCAAGGTCGTGCCGCTGCACGGCAAGCTGACGCTGGGCCCGTTCGAGATTGAATTCGTCTCGATCACCCATTCGATCCCCGAACCCAATGCGCTCGCCATCCGAACGCCGCTGGGCGTCGTGGTGCACACCGGCGACTGGAAGATCGATCCCGAACCTCTTGTCGGCGAAGCCACCGACACCAATGCGCTAAGGAAACTGGGCGATGACGGCGTACTGGCGCTGGTTTGCGATTCCACCAATGCGCTGGTCGCGGGCGAATCCGGCTCGGAATCCACAGTTCGGAAGGCGCTCGCCGATCTGATCGGCACCCTGAAGGGCCGGGTGGCGGTCACCGCGTTTGCCTCCAACATCGCGCGGCTGGATTCCGTCGCCAAGGCCGCGCGCGCCCATGGCCGCCAGATTGCACTCGTCGGCCGCGCCATGAAGAGGCTGGTCGAGGCGGCGCGCGCCACAGGCTATCTCGCGGATTTCCCCGCCGTGCTCGACGAAGAAGAGGCCGCCGATCTGCCGCCGCATCGCGTGCTCTATCTGTGCACCGGCAGCCAGGGCGAAAGCCGCGCCGCGCTGACGCGCATCGCCAATGGCGAGCATCGCAATATCAGCCTCGGTCCCGGCGACACCGTGATCTTTTCCTCGCGCATCATCCCGGGCAACGAGCTTCAGATCTTCGCGCTGCATAACAAGCTGGCCGGGCTGGGCGTGGAGGTGCTTTCGGCCGAGGATCATTTCGTCCACGTCTCCGGCCATCCGGCGCGCGACGAGCTGGCGCAGATGTACCGCTGGATCAGGCCGAAGATTGCGGTCCCGGTCCACGGCGAACTGCGCCACATGAGCGCCCATGCGCGTCTGGCGCGCTCGCTGCAGGTGCCGCAAGCCGTCACCATCGAGAACGGGCACATGCTGCGCCTGGCCCCCGGCAAGGCGCAGGTGATCGACGAAACGCCGTCCGGCCGCGTCCATCTCGACGGGCAGGTGCTGGTCTCGGAAGGGGCGGGGCTGTCGCGCGCGCGCCGTTCGCTCGCCTATGCCGGCATGATTGCGATTACGTTGGTGCTCGACGCCAAGGGCCGGGTGGCGGCCGATCCCGCTTTCGTCATGGAAGGTATTCCCGAGCCGGTCCACGCCGCGGTGCGCGACGCGGTGGAGTTGACGATCCGCAAGCACAAGCATGGCGACGAGGATGCGCTCAAGGAAACCGTGCGGCGGGTAGCGCGCGGCGCCGCCGAAAACGCCTGGGGCAAGAAGCCGGTGACGCGGGTGGAGCTGGTGTGGGTATGATAATGGGAACAGGAACATGATCGGCCGTCTCAATCACGTCGCCATCGCCACGCCGGATGTCGCCAAGGCGGCTTCGGTCTATCGCGAGATGCTGGGCGCCAAGGTCTCCGAACCTGTGCCCCAGACCGCGCACGGCGTGACCGTCGTCTTTGTCGAATTGCCCAACACCAAGATCGAATTGCTCGAGCCGCTGGGCGAGAATTCGCCGATCGCGAATTTCATCGCCAAGAATCCGAACGGCGGGCTGCACCATCTCTGCTATGAGGTGGACGACATTTTCGCCGCACGCGACCGGTTGGCGGCGGCGGGCGCCAAAATCCTTGGCTCGGGCACGCCGCGCATCGGCGCCCACGGCAAGCCGGTGCTGTTCCTCCATCCCAAGGATTTCGCCGGCACGCTGGTTGAGTTGGAGCAGAAATGATCCCCGGCATTGTCCATGGCGCGGTTCTCATTAGTGCGTTTCTTGTGCTGTGGTTCCTGGCTTTCTTCTGCTTGCTGCCAATTGGACTAGGCGCGGTCGATCCGCAAACCGGCGCGCCGCAGAAGCCGATGCTCGGGAGGAAGGCGCTCATCGCTACAGCGGCGGCGGCGGTGCTGTGGATCGTCTTTTATGCCTTGATCCTATTCCACGTCGTCGATCTCTAGCTGCCCCAGACGATCTTGGCGGCGAAGGCGAGCGCGATGATCGTCACCGCGAAATTCAGATCGCGCCAGCGCAACGAGACCAGCTTGATCGCCACATAGGAGATGAAGCCGATGCCCATGCCGGTGGCGATGGAGTAGGTGAAGGGGATGGCAAGCGCGGTGAGGAGCGCGGGAGCCGCCTCGGTCATGTCGTCCCAGTCGATGTCCCTCAAGCCCTTGACCATCAGCGCCGCGACGAAGACCAGCGCCGGCGCGGTGGCGTAATTCGGTACCGCCTGGATCACCGGGCTCATGGCGAGACTGAGCAGGAACAGGACGGCGACCACGACCGCCGTCAATCCCGTACGGCCGCCCGCCTGGATGCCAGCCGCGCTTTCCATATAGGCGGTGACGGGCGAGGTGCCGAGCGCGGCGCCGATCATGGTACCCAGCGCGTCGGTGGTCAGCGCGCGGCGCGCATTCGGCAGCCTGCCTTTTTCGTCCAGGAGATCGCCTTCGTAAGCCACCGCGGCCAGCGTGCCTGACGTGTCGAGCATGTCGATCAGCAGAAAGACAAGAATGCTGGTGAGTACGGCATTTCCCGCCGTGCTGACGTCGAGTTGCATGGCCAGGAAGGTTGGCGTCAGCGACGGCACGGGGCTGGCCATGACCGGCGGGTATTGCAGCCCCAGCCCCATGGCGACCGCCGTTGCGCCGATGATTCCGATCAGCACCGCGCCCGGCACGCGGCGCGCGGCGAGCGCGAAGATCGCAACGAAGGTGCCTGCAGCGATCAGCACAGTGGGTTGGGTCAAGATCCCCGTTCCCAGCAGCGTCTGCGAATTGGCGACCACGACGCCCGCATTGGCCAGCCCGATCAGCACCAGGAAAAATCCGATCCCCGCCGCGATCGCCCGCTTGAGGCTTTTGGGTATGGCGTTGATCAGCCATTCGCGCGCCGGGCTGATCGAGATCAGGACGAAGAGAATGCCGGAGAGGAACACGCAGCCCAGCGCCATCTGCCAATTGCCGCCCAGCGCCGGCACCACGGTGTAAGCAAAATAGGCGTTCAGCCCCATACCGGGCGCCAAGGCCACCGGCAGCTTGGCCCACAGCCCCATGATGAGCGTCGTGATCGCCGCGGACAGGCAGGTGGCGACGAACACCGAGCCTTGATCCATCCCCGCCCCGGCCAGCATCTGCGGGCCGACGAACATGATGTAGGCCATGGTGCAGAAGGTGGTCGCCCCGGCCACAAGCTCGCGCTGGACCGACGTGCCGCGCGCCGTCAGGCCGAACATCTCATCCAACATGACTGCCCCCGCCCAGACCCCGGGGCGCAAATTAAGCAAAAAATCGGTAAATCCAAAATGCGAAAGGCCGGGGTTGAACCCGGCCTTTCCCCGCAGTTTCCCGCAGGATCTCCCCGAACTTGGCCGCTCTTTGTGCGGTGGCCTATCCGTCCGTATGCCGGATTATTGATACTGAATTTTCGCGAGATTGTCACGAATATTTCGGACAGCCGTGGCAGCACACTCCTTAGAACGTATTGAAATAGCTACGCTATTGCTTTCATTGAGGTTGGTCGCGCTACCACTCGGCTTACGCGAACCTCAGCGAGTGCCGGGAACGCCCCGCCAAGAGTGGCATTACGGACACGCGCGAACCGAATCGTCCGCGCCAGCGAACTTGACTTCCCGCAACCGAGTCCGGAGCGTGAGGCGATGCGGGGCGTGGCGGCGGCAATTCTTTTTGTGTGTATGTGCGTTGGGGGTGCGCAGGGGGCCGCTTGGCGCATCGTCAAGGATCATTGGTCAGCGGCGGACGAGCAGGGCTTCGGCCAATTCGTCGCCGCCATCGGGGCCAGCGATTGCAGTTCCTCCGAAAGCTGCCTGCGCGATCCGGCCAATCCCTTTCGCGCGACGGACAAGCAATTCCTCGACATCGACGTCGATTGCGCCAAATGGCCGTACTTGCTGCGGGCCTATTACGCCTGGAAGAACGGGCTGCCGTTTTCCTTCGTCGACGCGGTGAGCGGGGCGGGCGGCGATCTGCGCTTCACCAAGACCGCCAACCACGCAGTGTCGCGCCGCGATTTCATCGACCATGGCCACGGCATGGACGGGGCCGCCGCCGCCCGCGAGGTGATCGGCACCGTGTTCTCCGGCACCTATCGCACCGACGCCTCGGAGCATAAGGGCGTGTTGTCGGATTTCTATTCGCCGGCGCTGAAGCCCGGCTCGATCCGTCCCGGCACCGTGATCTACGACGTCAACGGCCATGTCGGTATCGTCTGGAAGGTCGATGACGATGGGCGCATTTTCTACATGGACGCCCACCCCGATTTCACCATCACCCGCAGCGTTTATGGCGCCCAATTCGGCCAGAGCCCGATGCGGCTGGGCGGCGGGCTCAAAAACTGGCGGCCGATCAAGCTGGTGGGCAACCACAAGGACGCCGAGGGCAATCTCATCGGCGGGCATATCGTGCTCGCCGAAAACGACCAGATCGCGGATTTCTCGCTGGTCCAGTATGTCGGCACCGAACCAAATCCTAAGCAGGACGTGAAGCAGGCGCGCTTCTTCTATGACGGCGAGGAGTTGGGCTTCTACGAATATGTCCGCGTGGCGGTGTCGGGCGGCAAGATGAGTTATAATCCGATCTACGAGATCAAGGCCACGATGAAGACGCTGTGCAACGACCTCAACGACCGCGCGCAGTATGTCGACCTCGACATCAAGGACAACATCGTCAACCACGCCCATCCCTCGCGCCTGCCCGACAATATCTATGGCTCGGACAACCAGGAATGGGAAACTTATTCGACGCCGTCGCGCGACGCGCGCATCAAGGCCGCCTTCGCGCAGTTCTACAAGGACTTGGCCGAGATGATCGGGCTGTGGGTGCACCGCGACGAGCGCATCGTCTATGACGGCTTTGATCTGCAAAAGGATTTGCGCGCGGCCTACGACACCCAATCGCAGGCCTGCACCATCACCTATATGAATTCCGCCGGGCGCCCCGTCGCGATGACCTTCGACGACATGATGCGCCGGCTGTTCGCTCTTTCGTTCGATCCCTATAGCTGCGTCGAGTTGCGCTGGGGGGCGAGCGGGGCGGAGCGCGAAAGCTGCCCGGATTCCAAGGCCAAGCTCAAATGGTACGACGCCGAACAGCGGCTCAGGAATCAGTCCGACCGCACCTACGACATCCAGATGGGCTTCGACCTCGACGAGCTAAACCATCGTGTCAAAGGTTCCGGCATCGACCAGCCTCCGCCCATCGACATCACCCAACTGATCGACACCATGCCGTATCGGGTGCCGTTCACCCCCATGAGCACGGTGGGACGGTGAAGTGATAATGAAGGCAATCAGAATAGGATGCGGGAACGGTGCGCTTGTCACCGTATTCTCCTGTGCGGTAATGCGAAATCCGCAGGGCGGCCTACGATTCAGATTGAGGGACTTACCGGAAAGTTGAGAATTGGGTACTGACAATGCAATTTCTACAGGCTGTGGCAAATGTAAGGGCGATATTCTCGTCCTTCGATTTTTTTGAGATGTCAGTTTCCTCAGGAACCAAGAAAGTCGGAATACCTCCCTCGTTTGCCAAAGAACTCGTGTTTGAATCCCCGGCATGGGCGGAATACGAAGATGTTGACCTCTTCTTTTTCAATAACAGATCTGACAACGTCCAGTTTATCCATTGTCATGGTCGCGACGTGACGAAGCACTTAGATGAAAAAAAGTATGTTGGAAATTTGATCGCTGTATGGGATTCCCCTTGTCTGGGATTGTATTTTGAGACGCTGGAGAGGTTGGGGTTCATTTGCGGAGAGCCTGTAGCCGTGGGTGCTTTTCTTCGTCTTTCCGATGAGAGTAATCAATTGATGAGCGAGCGGTTTCATGCGGAAATGAGAACTCTGTTGGCGCTCGGGCGAAGCGCAACTACCTACGTAAAGAAAATGGCGGTGCTATTGGATAGAACTTTCTAATTGATTTCACCTCCGAGAAGATCGAGGTCAGAACGAGAATTACCCAGACGCTGTCAGAATTGAAGTTCTATCATTTAAGTGACAGGAATGCGGTGACGGGAGCATCTGCCACTTACGCCGACTGATGGGGAATTAAGCTCCCGTCACCCTGTCCCGGTGGGGCGTTAGACCACTGGCGCTAACGCCTCGGCTTGCCTAGAAAGGGGGTCGGACTGCTTCGCCCCGGACCGCCCCATGCGCCTTTCCCGCTATTTCCTGCCGCTCCTCAGGGAAACCCCCGCCGAGGCGCAGATTGTCAGCCATCGGCTGATGCTGCGCGCCGGGCTGATCCGCCAGGAGGCCGCCGGCATCTATGCCTGGCTGCCGCTGGGCATAAAGGTGCTGAACAAGATCAAGACCATCGTGGACGAGGAGATGGTCCGGGCCGGAGCCATCGAAATCCTGATGCCGACACTGCAATCCGCCGATCTGTGGCGCGAAAGCGGGCGCTATGACGCCTATGGCAAGGAGATGCTGCGCATCAAAGATCGCCACGACCGCGATCTGCTCTATGGCCCCACCAATGAAGAGATGGTGACGGAAATTTTCCGCAGCTATGTGCGCAGTTACAAACATCTGCCGATGAATCTCTATCACACGCAGTGGAAATTCCGCGACGAGGTGCGCCCGCGCTTCGGCGTGATGCGCGGCCGCGAATTCCTGATGAAGGATGCCTATTCCTTCGATATCGATCAGGCCGCCGCGCGCCGCAGCTACAACCGGATGTATGTCGCCTATTTGCGCATGTTCGCGCGCATGGGGCTGAAGTCCATCCCGATGCGGGCGGAGACGGGCCCTATCGGCGGCGACCTCTCCCACGAATTCATCGTCCTGGCCGAGACGGGCGAAAGCGGCGTCTTCTGCCATAAGGATCTGCTCGACATGCCGATCCCGGGCGCGGACACCGATTTCGACAGCGATTTGGAACCCATCATCAAGGGCCGCACCGATCTCTATGCCGCCACCGAAGACGTTCACGACCAAGCGCGTTTCGAGGCTGAGGTGCCCGCGGACAAGCGGCTTTCTGCCCGCGGCATCGAGGTTGGGCAGGTCTTCTATTTCGGCACCAAATATTCCGCGCCGATGAAGGCCGTCGTCACCGGGCCGGACGGCAAGGATGTGCCGGTCGAGATGGGCTCTTATGGCGTGGGCGTGTCGCGGCTGGTCGGCGCCATCATCGAGGCCTCGCACGACGATGCGGGGATCGTGTGGCCCGAGCCGGTGGCGCCGTTCGACATCGGCCTCATCAATCTCAAATCCGGCGACGCCAAGACAGACGCGGCCTGCGACGATCTTTATGCCAAGCTGGAGAAGGCGGGCAGTGAGGTTCTCTACGACGACCGCGACGAACGTCCAGGCGCGAAATTCGCCTCGATGGATTTGATCGGCCTGCCTTGGCAGGTGGTGGTCGGTCCGCGCGGGCTGGAAAAGGGTCTGGTGGAAGTCAAGAACCGCAAGACGGGCGTTAAGGAAGAGCTTTCCCCCGACGCCGTGGTGAACAAGTTTGTACGCTGAGCAACCGCGACGGCGCATGACCGCCGAAACCAGACCCTTCGCGCCGTTCGAGTGGATGCTGGCGCTGCGCTATCTGCGCGCCAAGCGGGCGGAGAGTTTCATCTCGGTCATCTCGGTGATTTCGCTGGTCGGCATCGCGCTCGGCGTCGCCACGCTGATCATCGTGATGGCGGTGATGAACGGCTTCCGCCACGAGCTGTTCACCCGCATGCTGGGATTGCAGGGCCACGCCATCGTGCGCGGCCTCGACGAACCGCTGCCGAATTTCGACCGCATTGCCCAACGCGTGCGCGCTGTGCCGGGGGTCACCAGTGTTGCGCCCATCGTCAACGGCGAGGTGATGGCGAGCGCCAACGGCATCAATTCCGGTGTGCTGGTGCGCGGGATGCGCACGGGGGACCTCAAGGGCTTTACCGTCGTCTCCAGCACGCTTTCCGAAGGCGCGCTGGCGCATTATGGGGACGGCGATTCCGTGATCATCGGCGCGCGGCTGGCGCGCAATTTAAGATTGGCGCCCGGCCTCGAGATCACTCTGATCGCGCCGCGCGGCAACGTCACGCCGTTCGGCACGACGCCGCGCATCAAGACCTACAAGATCGCGGGCACCTTCGACATCGGGCTCAGCCAGTTCGACTCTTCATTCGTCTTCATGCCGCTCGACGAGGCGCAGCTCTTCTTCAACATGGGCGACAGCGTCAGCGGCTTGGAACTGATGGTGAGCGATCCCGACCAGATCGCCGACGCGGTCGGCCCAATCGCCCACGCCGCCGGCCCCTATTCCCACGTCGATACCTGGCAGGACACGGATTCGACCTTCTTCGGCGCAGTGGTGGTGGAACGCAACGTGATGGCGCTAATCCTGGGACTGATCGTGGTGGTGGCCGCGCTCAACATCGTTTCGGGCCTTTACATGCTGGTGAAGGACAAATCGGCCGACATCGCCATCCTGCGCACGATGGGAGCGACGCGCGGCGCAGTGATGCGCATCTTTCTGATCGCCGGCATGAGCATCGGCGTGGTGGGCACGCTCGCCGGATTCCTCGTCGGCGTATTGTTCTGCAAAAATATCGAGTCCGTCCGTCAGGGGCTGATGCACTTGACGGGCTGGAATCTCTTCCCGGCCGAGATCTATTTCCTCAGCCACATGCCTGCGGAAATGGACACCGGGGAAGTCACCGTCGTCGTCGTCATGGCGCTGACACTCACATTCCTGGCCACGCTTTATCCCTCCTGGCGCGCCGCGCGCCTCGATCCGGTGGAGGCGCTGCGCTATGAGTGACACGTTCGCCGCCGCCGCGCTCCGCCTCGACAGCGTTGCGCGCATCTACAAGGAGGGCGAGGGCCAGCTCGAAGTCTTCCGCAATGTGAATATGGTGCTGTACCCGGGCGAGCTCGTCGCGCTGGTCGGCCCTTCGGGTGCGGGAAAATCCTCTCTGCTGCACATGGCGGGCTTGCTGGAAGAGCCGACCGCGGGCGAGATCGTGATCGGCGGCTCACCCGCTTCGTCGCTGTCCGACGGCGAGCGCACCGCGATCCGCCGCGCCACCATCGGCTTCGTCTATCAGGCCCATCATTTGCTGCCGGAATTCACCGCGCTGGAGAACGTCGTCATCCCGCAGATGATCGCCGGCCGGCGCAGCAAGGACGCCAAGGTGGATGCCGCGCGTCTGCTAACGCTAATGGGTCTCGAGAACCGGATGACTCACCGCCCGTCGCAGCTTTCGGGCGGCGAGCAGCAGCGCGTCGCCATCGCGCGCGCGCTGGCGAACCGGCCGCGCATCCTGTTGGCCGACGAGCCCACCGGCAATCTCGATCCGCGCACCGCCGCGGGCGTGTTCGACGCGCTAATGGCCATCGTGCGCATGGAAGGCTTGGCGGCGCTGGTCGCCACCCATAACCTCCAGCTTGCCGCCAAGATGGACCGCGCCCTGATCCTGCACGATGGCCGGCTGCTCGACGGCGGAAAACTGGGCGCGCCGGCGTAACGCGGGGTTCCTTCATTATTTGCCACAGGCATATGACGTGTCGCGGCCGCGCGGCCTATGGCACACTTTCACGGCCAAGGAGGAAACGTCATGGGTCTCTTCATGTTTGGTCGGTTCCGGGCGCGCGAGGGTCAGCAAGCCGCCTTGGAAGCCGCCATGTTGGTATCGGTTGCCGCGGCGCGCAACAACCCGGGATGTCTCGGAATCGACGTTTTCCGTTCGCTGGACGATCCACAGCTCTATTGGGTTCATTCGCAATGGACCGATGAGGAAGCCTTCGAGGCGCACATCAAATCGCCGCAGACGGCGCATTTCATCGACCAGGTACAAGATTTGATCACTCACCAGGTCGACGTCGCACGCACCTATAAGATTACCTGACGCGGGAACCGAACTGCGCCGTTGACACGGTCGGTCGATCCGTTAGGAACGCTGGGCAACCGTCCGGAAATCCGCGCATGTCACAGAGCACCTGGAACGCCGTCGACGCCTACTTCGCGGACCTTTTGTTGGTGCCTGATCCCGCGTTGGACGCCGCGGTCGAGGCGAGCCGGGCGGCGGGGCTGCCCGAGATCGCCGTGGCGCCGAACCAAGGCAAATTGCTGAACATGATGGCCCGGGCGGCCGGGGCGAGGCGCATCCTGGAGATCGGCACGCTGGGCGGTTACAGCGCGATCTGGCTGGCGCGCGCTTTGCCGAACGGCGGCAAGCTCGTCACGCTGGAATTCGATCCCAAGCACGCCGAGGTGGCGCGCGCCAACCTCGCCCGCGCCGGACTGGCGGATCGCGCGGAGGTCATCACCGGGCGCGCGCTGGACACGCTGCCGAAGCTCTCCGGCCCGTTCGATTTCATTTTCATCGACGCGGACAAGCAGTCCTATCCCGACTATTTCCGCTGGGCGGTGAAGCTCTCGCGCAAGGGCAGCGTTATCGTCGCCGACAATGCCGTGCGCGACGGCAAGGTCGCCGACGCCAAGAGCACCGATCCGGCCGCCATCGGCACGCGCCGCATGGTCGAGGCCATGGGAGCGGAGCCGCGGGTCGAAGCCACGGCGCTGCAGACCGTCGGCGTCAAAGGCTATGACGGCTGGGCCGTCGCGCTGGTGGTCGCGGACTAGGCCCCTTCGGTCCCCGTTTGTTCTTGACGAACAAAATGGGAACATGCATGATCCGGCTCCAACGATGGAGCGGATCATGGTGTGGCTGAAGGATGCGGCGGCGGGCGTGGGGTTGATGGTCATTCTGGCCTCGTCCTTCGTGCTGACGAGCGCGGCGCAGGCGATTTTCGCCGCCGGCTGAACTTGCTGTGGATGAAGCGGACGTGCGGCCTCGCCACAGAGCGCGGGCCGCCGATACTGCGCGCGATGCCGGACGAGAGACATGATGGCTGAGGCGAGGAAACCGGCGGCGTTCGTGCATCTGCGGGTGAAGAGCGCCTATTCGCTGCTCGAAGGGGCGGTGCGCCCGAAGGAGTTGGCGAAGCTGGCCCGCGAAGGCGGGATGCCGGCGGTGGCGGTCGCCGACGTCAACAATCTGTTCGGTGTCTTCGAGATCACCGAGACGCTCGCCAAGGCGGGCGTACAGCCGATCGTGGGCTGCCTCCTGGCGGTCGAGTTGGGCAAGTCCGGTACCGGGCACGGCTCGCGCGCCAAGCCGCCTCTGCTGCCGCTCCTGGTGCAAAGCGAAACCGGCTACCGCAATCTGAGTAAGCTACTCAGCGCGGCTTATCTCTGGGCCGAGCCGGGCGACTGGCCGCACGTGACGGCGGTCGCACTCGCCGATCATTCCGAAGGGCTGATCGCGCTGACGGGCGGGCCGGGAGGGCCGCTCAACCCCCTGATCGAGGGTGGCCAGCCCGAGGCCGCCGCGGCGCTGCTCGACCGCTTGGCCGCCATCTTTCCGGGGCGGCTTTATGTCGAATTGCAGCGCCACGGCCTCGCCTCCGAGCGCGCCGCCGAGAACGGGCTGCTCGAACTCGCCTATGCCAAGGGTTTGCCGCTGGTGGCGACCAACGACGTGCATTTCGGCCCCGAAGACATGTACGAGGCGCATGACGCGCTGCTCTGCATCGCCGATGCCACGTTTGTCTCCCAGGAGGACCGCCGTCGGCTAACCCGCGAGCACCGCTTCAAATCGGCGGCCGAAATGACGGCGCAATTCGCCGACCTGCCCGAAGCGATCGAGAACACCATCGAGATCGCCAAGCGCTGTGCCTTCCGGCCCAAGCGGCACGATCCCATCCTGCCGCATTTCGTGCCGGAGTCGGGGCGCACGCCGGAAGAAGAAATTTGCGCCCAGGCCGAGGCTGGTCTGATGCGGCGGCTGGCGCGCCACGGTCGCCATTCCGAGGAAAAGACCTATCAGGATCGCCTGCAATTCGAGCTCGACGTCATCATCAAGATGCAGTTTGCCGGCTATTTTCTGATCGTCTCCGACTTCATGAAATGGACCCGCGGACACGGCATTCCGGTGGGCGTGCGCGGTTCGGGCGCAACCTCCTTGGTCGCCTGGGCGCTCGACATCACCAACCTCGACCCCATTCGCTTCGGCCTGTTGTTCGAGCGCTTCCTCAATCCCGAACGCATCTCGATGCCGGACTTCGACATCGATTTCTGCCAGGAGCGCCGCGACGAAGTGGTGCGCTACGTGCGCGACAAATACGGCCACGACAAGGTGGCGCACATCATCGCGCTGGGTTCGCTGCAGGCGCGCGCCGCGGTGCGCGACGTCGGCCGCGTGCTGCAGATGCCGCTCGGCCTGGTCGACCGCATCGCCAAGCTAATTCCCAATCCGGCGGGCAAGCACATCGAGCTGCAGGACGCTATCGACGGCGAGCCGCGCCTGCAGCAAATCGCCGAACAGGAACCGTTGGCCGGGCGGCTGTTCTCCATCGTCGAGAAGATCGAAGGGCTTTACCGCCACGCCTCCACCCATCCCGCCGGCGTGGTGATCGGCGACCGCCCGCTGGACGAACTCCTGCCGCTCTACCGCGACCCGCGCTCGGAAATGCCGGTGACGCAGTTCGATTACGAGGACGCCGAAAAGGCCGGACTGGTGAAGTTCGATTTTCTCGGCCTGAAAACGCTGACGGTCATTGCCAAGGCCGAGGAGCTGCTCAAGCGCCGCGGCATCGACCTCGACACCCAGAACATCGATTTCGACGACCGGGCCACCTTCGACATGCTGGCGAAAGGCGACAGCGTCGGCGTCTTCCAGCTCGAAGGGCAGGGCATGAAGGAGCTGATGAAGAAGCTCAAGCCCGACCATATCAACGATCTGGTGGCCCTCGTCGCGCTTTATCGCCCCGGCCCGATGGATTCGATCCCGAAATACATCGCCTGCAAGAGCGGCAAGGAGGCGCCGGATTATCTGCATCCGATGCTCGAGCCGATTCTGCGCGAAACTTACGGCGTGATGACGTACCAGGAGGACGTCATGCGCATCGCGCGCGAAGTGGCCGGCTATACGATGGGGCAGGCCGACAATCTGCGCCGCGCCATGGGTAAGAAGATCGCCTCCGAGATGGCGAAGGAGCACGATAGGTTCATCAGGGGCGCGGGAGCGAAGGGCATTCTGCCGTCGATCGCCGAGCAGATCTTTGAGCAGGCGGCGAAATTCGCGGGCTACGGCTTCAACAAGGGCCACGCCGCGGCCTATGCCCAGGTCGCCTACCAGACGGCCTATCTCAAGGCGAATTATCCGGTCGAATTCCTCGCCGCTTCGATGACGCTCGACATCGGCATCACCGACCGCCTCAACGTCTTCCGCCAGGAGGCGCAGCGGCTCGGCATCAAGGTGCTGCCGCCGGACATCAACCGCTCCGAAGCCGCTTTCGCGTGCGACGCGGCGGCGAACGTCATCTATTACGCGCTTGCCGCGGTGAAGGGCGTCGGCCGCCAGGCGATGGATCATGTCGTCGCGCTGCGCCACTCGGGCGGTGCGTTCAAGAACGTCGGCGATTTCGCGGCGCGGGTCGATCCGAGATTGGTCAACAAGCGCGCCTTCGAAAGCCTGGTGCGCGCAGGCGCTTTCGACGCGCTCAATCCCAACCGCCGCCAGTTGGTCGAGTCCTCGGAGCTTCTGCTCGGCAGCGCGGCGCGCAGCGCCCAGGAGCGCGAGAGCGGTCAAACCAGCATGTTCGGCGGAGCGGCGCATGCCGACAGCGAAGTGCGTCTGCCCGAGGTCGCTCAATGGCCGCCGCACGAAAAGCTGAGCGAAGAGTTCAACGCGATCGGTTTCTATCTGTCCGGCCATCCGCTCGACAATTACGGCCCGGCGCTCGGCAGGCTGCAGGCCATGACCTATGCGCAGCTTCTGGAGGACCGCCGCACCTCCTCGCAGCCGGTTCTCGCGGGGACCATTCTCAGCAAATCCGAACGGCGCAGCCGCAACGATCAGAACTACGCCTTCGTTTCATTCTCCGACACCACCGACAAATTCGAAGTGATGTTCTTTCCAGAGGTGCTCACCGCCTCGCGGCCGCTCTTGGAAACCGGCCGCTCGGTGCTGCTCAAGGTCAGCGCCGTTTGGGAGGGTGACGAACTGAAGCTGCGCGCGCAGTGGGTGAAGGACCTCGACCGCGAAGTCGCCGAGGCGGGCGAGGGCTTGCGCGTGCGGCTGAGCGACGCCTCGGCGCTTGGCGGCCTGGCGGAGCAATTGCGCCAGCCGGGCAAGGGCGTGATCACGCTCGTCGTTCCCGGCGCCGCGGGCGAGGAGGTCGAAATCGCCTTGCCAAAGCGCCAGCAGGTGAGCACATCGATGAAAGACGCGATCCGGCTGCTGCCGGGCGTCGCGGCGGTGGAATCGGTCTAGTCTCGAACGGGGCGAGAGGCCGGTGCCAGCATTGTCCAAGAAATTTCTGATTCTCCTGCCCGTTGCGCTGGTTTTGCCGTATGCGCTTTACGGCTGGGTCTGGATGATCGTCATCGGGCTCGGCTATCATGGTGATGTCAGGCCATACAACAATGCGCTGGGTTGGGATTGGGCGATCTTTCATACCGCCGCGCGCGCCTGGTACGACGGCAATCTCGCGCATATCTACGACCAGGTCTGGCTTAAACAGGCACTGCAAGCCGCTTCTTTGAACGGGCTCGTAGCGCCGAGCGTGTATCCGGCGTTCCATTATCCTCCGACGTTTCTTTTGCTGCTGCTCCCTTTCGGCGCGCTCGGCTTCGGCGCTTCCTATGCCGTCGCTCAGCTCCTCTCGTTTTCCGCGCTGGTTTGGGCGTTGCGCCGATTCATGGGCCGAACCAGGCAATTCTGGTTTTTTCTGACCTCGCTGTGGGCGTGTCCGGCCGCCGCAATCAACGTGATGTCCGGGCAAAACGTGTTTCTGATCGCCGCATTGTATGTCGTGGGATTTGGCCTGTTGGATGCCCAGCCGTTGCTCGCGGGCGCCGCCCTAGGCCTTGCCAGTTTCAAGCCTCAGATCGCCCTGATGGTGCCGTTCACGTTTCTGGGCGCACGCAACTGGCGCGCCCTAACCGGCTTCGGCGCATCCGCGCTGATACTGGCGCTCGCGAGCGCGTTGGCGCTCGGATGGGAAGTTTGGGAACAGTGGTTCGCCCTGATGCTCCATCCCCGCCACGACGTCACCTATACCGGCATCGAGTGGGGCCGGATGTACGACGACAGCGTTTACACGATTGTGGCGTTGCTCGGCGCTTCGAAGTCTATTGCGAACATTGTCCAAGCGACTGCGACGCTCGCGGCGGCCGCATGCGTCTATCTCGCCTACCGCCGGCCGATGACCAATGATCTGCGCTTTGCGGTGTTTCTTGCGGCGACGGTCGTGGGCTCTCCGCATGTTTCGCCCTACGACATGATCCTGCTTGCCTATGCGGCGACGATTCTGGTCTGGATACTCCTGCAGGAAGAGTTCCACCCGACGGCGCTCGCCATCCCATTGCTGGCTTGGTTGTTGCCGCTGATGGGCCCGCCAAAGCTTCTGGTGACGGGATATGCGATACCGTTTGTAATCTTCGCCTTGATCTGGGCGCTGATGTCGCGCGCGCACAAAGTCAGGATCTGATGGTCCATCTCCAGGACGCCACCTCGCTCGGCGCCATCGCCGCTCAGATGAAGCAGACCGGCAAAGGCATCGTGACCCTCGTCGTCCCCCGCGGCTCTGGCGAGGAAGTCGAGATCAAGCTGCCCAGCCCCCATCAGGTGACGGTGGCGCTGAAGAACGCCATCAATTCCCTCCCCGGCGTGGCGCAGGTGGGTCGGTTTGGACTCAGCTCGCCGGCTCACATGGCCCAGATGCGTGCGCCTATCCATCCGATGGACGCAGCGTAGATCGATGCGGTTAACAGCGCCACCGAAACCGCGCCTACGTAGATTCGAACGATACGCCACATATCGTCCGATCTGACCGCGAACCACAGGCCCGCGATCGCGAAGGTCGGAAACAGCAGGCTGCACACGAAGGCGCTCACCGTATAGACATTGGCGTGGCCCAGTGTCGCCAACGCCGGACCCGCACCGTAGACATTGAATGCCAGGATGGGCGCGCCCAGGGTGGCCGCCATAGCAATCAACGAAGCAAACGGGAGCGCCGGCAACAGAAGGGTTCCTCGCAGCGCAAACCGTCGGCGAATGGCAGCGACGATCCAGACCGGGATCATCGCGAGCGAAACGAGTAATCCGATCGCCAGAAGGCCCACGACAACAAATACGCTGACAAGCCACCACAGCGGCACCTTCACTTGAGCGTTCAGATAGCCGAGCTTGTACATCCGGCCATCCTGTTCGGCAAAGGCGACGTTCGCGTCGTCGCGGTCGAGGCGGCGAAACGTACGCGGGCCGGTCGGCACGTAGATGTCACTGCCGATGGTGAGTCGTCCGTGCCCCGCGCTAACCCGCGTCACGCCGCTGAGCACTTCGACGAAGGGGCGCAGGAAATTGCTCGGCGGCGTGACCGCCCGGTAGAAGCCTGCATAGCTCGCGAGAACCGGGTCGGCAACGCGATAGGCTGGCGGCAGGTCCGTCTTGCGGCCATGCGCCAGATAACCCTGTATGAGTTCGGAAATCGCGGTGCCGTAGTTGACGCCGTCGCCGCCATTGGCGAGCAGCACATAGCCGGCGTCCTCCTTCCGAGAATATCCGTACACAGACGTGAAAGAGTCGATGCTGCCATTGTGCCCGCGGAATGCGGTGCCGCTGTCGGAGAGCGCCACATTGCCGAGCCCGTACCCGTTATCCAGGCCGGCGCGGCTTGCGAGCGTCGTTTCGCTATGCTCGATGCGCTCCACCGACGCCGGACTCAATATTGTTTTGCCGTCGACGGTGCCGCGCGCAAGGTAGAGGCGAACGAGCTGTGCCAGTTCCTTCACGTTTGTGGTCAGCGATGCGGCGGGCCACAGGACGGGATTGAGGTGCGGCGTCTCGCTGCCGTCCGGTCCATAGCTCTTCGCCACGATCTGCGGTGAAGGTGTGAGCGCCCGAAAGTCGGCGGTCAACATGCCCATCGGCCGCAACACGCGCTCACGCATATACGCGGCGAAATCCTCGCCGGAGCGCTTTTCGAGCGCGTAAGCGGCCACGACCGGTCCGGCATTGTTGTACACGCCGAACAATCCCGGCTGCCATCGGCTTACAAAGTGGGCGCTGGCCAGCTCCACCGACCGCTTGAGCGGCCAGCCCTTCGCGTCGATCCCGTATAGGCGCAGCGGCGCGTCCGGCCATCCGGTCGAATGTTCCAGCAGATCGGCGATGCGCAACGGGGCCATCGACTCCCAGGGATTGAATATCTTGACGTCCGGCAGATCGACGGCCAGGCGATCATCCAGTGAAAGCACGCCGCGCTCGACGCCGGTCATCACCGCGATGGACGTGAAACTCTTGGAAATGGATCCGGCTCGGAAGAGCGTATCGGGCGTCGCCGGAATCTTCTTCGCCACATCGGCGAACCCGTATCCCTTCGCGAACACGATCTGGCCGCGTTCGACGATCGCCACCGCGCCGCCGGGAATGTTCGCGTCTCGAAAGGCCGCCGCCAGCGCCTTGTCCAGCGCTCCGATCGTCGCCGGCGCCGCCTGCGCCGGGACCGAGAGGGTAAGAACGGACAGGACCGCTGCCTTCAACATCGCACGCATCGCCGGACGCCTCCTTGAGACAAAATGGTGAGTACTTACATAAATTATGCCGGTGCCCCGTTCGTATTTCCCGCGCCCACCGGTAATTTTGACACACGCGCTTCGCGGCCGGGCTCGCCGCGTCTACAGGCGGAACGTCTTGCCCAGGCGCACGGAGAATTGCGTCGCGTGCGACTGGTAATAGGGCAGGCTGAATGTCGCGTCGTCGCCCGCGACGATCAGCAGTTCCGACCCTGGTTCGAATTCCCAGCGGTAGCGCAGCGACAGTTGAAGGTCCTTGCTGATATTGTCGTACTGCATCTGGCCGCGCAGCTGCATGTCCGGCGTGAAGTTCACCGACATGTCGAGCGCGCCGACATGGATCGCAACGGTCTTCGCGGGCATATAGAGCTGCTGCATGATATGGCGCGCGCTGAAGGTGAGCGTATCGTTCGGATTCAAGTTCACGGTCGTATCGGTTTGCAGCAGCTTGCCGCCGTAGTAACTGCCATATTGCACGTCGATCGAGGCCGAGAGAAAGCGCCTGGACGCCGTGTCCGTGTGGAAATGCAGCATCGGCATCGTGTACTTGCCGGCTGGAACTGCGACATTGTGCGGAAGTGTGAACGAGGGCACGGTCTCCGCGTCTTCCCAGGCTTCCAGGAAGAAGTAGTCACCCGCTTCGGTGAACACCCCAAACCAAGGATCGTAGTGGAACATGCTCTGGACGTTGTTGCTCAGATCCGTGGTCATATCGGACCAGAAACCCACCTCCCACCAGCGGATAAACGAGTTGGCCGGCCGCCCGCGATAGGCGACATAACCCTGATAGTCGCGGATGCCGGGGCGCGAAACAAAGCCAAGCGCGGGATCGAAGTTCTCGCCCACCTGCTTGAATCGAAAGCTGCCTTTCCACGGCTCGTTGGGGAGATTGAGGTTGAGGCCGAACGAATCGTCCTGCCCGGATTTGTTGCTGAAGCTACGCTCGTAATAGAAGTCGCCCTCGGCGATCTGGTCGCCGAACCAGTTGGAGCCGCGGTACTGGAAATCGCCGCCTGCCACGGTGTTTTGCGAGTGGCCCGTCGGATCGCCGTTGGTGACGATCAGCCCGAGCTTGGATTCGGCGAGCACGGGGGCGGTCAGACGCGCCGCCGAGAGCAATTGCTCGCCGACGCCCGCGCCGCCTGCCGTCACGACGCTGAGCGCGCCAATGCCCAAGCCCTCGTACTGGCCCGAGACCTTCGCACCGCCCAGGATGTTGACTGGCTGATCGTTGACGATGCCGATCCGGCGCGAGAAGAACGGCGCGGCGTTCGTGTCGGAGTTCACGCTGAGGTTTTGGCCCCCGAATTCGAATGAGGCCGCATCCTGCAGAAAGAAATCGCGGCGCTCCGGATAGAACAGGTCGAAGCGCGAGATGTTGACGTGGCGCTGGTCGAGCGGCGCGTCGGAGAAGTCGGTGTTGTAGGTCAGCGTGCCGGTGAGCGACGGCGTGATCTTGTAGAACAGGTTCCCGCTCGGCCGCAGGCTGACGCCGGTGCCGTCGTACGGGGAATCCCACACCTGGCGATAGCGCGCCAGTGCAAAGGCTTGCACGTCGAGGCCTAGCCCCTTGCGCACGCTATTGATGCCGCTGAGCGTGCCTTCGCGCGAGATGTCGGTGGTCTGAATCGTCTTGTTGACAGTAGCCCAACGGACGAGCTCGCTTCTGCGGCGGATCGCGCGCCCTATCTCCAGGCCCCAGTCTCCCTGACTGACGTAGGAGAGGCTGTGGAACGGAATCGCCATCTCCACGGACCAGCCGTTCGGAAGGATGCGAGCCTTTGCGCTCCAGATCGTGTTCCATTCATACAGGATCGTGCCATTGTTCTGCAGCAGCCCTTCGCGGCGCGCGCCGAGCGGGTTGACGTCGAAGACATAGCCGTCGCGTCGT
>Ga0265340_10000419_pt1 | contig 22815 bp, 18 predicted proteins | sample 4CB225metaG_FD_202082 | JGI IMG/M metagenome (GOLD analysis project Ga0265340, IMG submission 202082) | Rhizosphere microbial communities from Carex aquatilis grown in University of Washington, Seatle, WA, United States - 4-CB2-25 metaG | ecosystem: Host-associated > Plants > Roots >...
AGACCCTGACCAACGCCGCGATCTGCACGATGCTGGGCCGACCCGTCCCGGCCACCCCGGTGGGGTGAGCCACGGCGCAGGAGATGCCGGCGCACCATGCCCTGCGCGGGACGTGCCCGCGCAGGGCATGGTCGCGCACGAAAGGCTTCGGTAGCTGTGGTGGGAGGGTTGTCCAGGGCCAGGTTTCGTCGATGCGGACCCAGGTCCGGCGTTGGCCGCGGATGATCCGGGCGGCGGCGTGCAAGGTCCATAGCCGATGTCTTTGTCGGTGCGGATGCGGTCCTCGATCCGGGCGTGAGCGCGGTGGCGGGCCTTCAGTTGGGCACGTTGCCCGACCTCGGTGTTGGGTGCCGAGGGTCTGAAGCCGGTAGCCGTGGATGTCGGAGAAGGTCAGTTGGGCGCTGACCGACATCGCCGGCTCCGTCACCGCCGGCCCAACCCTCTGCGGACAACCCCCTGATCTCCTGTCAGACGCGGCCTTGGATCGGAGGCAACCGACGTTCGAAGTACAGGTGTGCGAGGACGACCAGGGCCAAGGAGGCCACCAGGGTCTGGCCGCTGAGATCGGCGGCGAGCAGACCCAGCAGGAGTGGAAGGGCAATACCGGTGATCAACCGCGAGATCGTCCTCTGCCGATCCGAACTATGGCTGAGCACGCCGGTAAGCACGCCGAGGGCGAAATAGGTTGCCACCGCACCGCACAGCAGCCAGCGACCGTGCTCGGGCATCGGTTCGGAGCCGTGCTCGACCACCGATGAGAGCGACACGGCCACGGTGGCGACGACGCCAGTGACCAGACAGTGCAACCTGAGTGCGGCACGAGTGGAGATGCGCCCGACCCGCAGGTGCGGCAGGCCGGCGTAGCCGAAGACGACAGACAGGCCGAACAGTCCGGCCAGCAACACGAACGACGCGATGGCGGTGGCCAGGAGACCGAGGTCGTACTGGGCATGAGACGCCGCGTCAACGACCTCTACCACCGATTCGCCGAGCACGATGATCACGAAGAGTCCGAGACGCTCCTACAGGAGAGCCGGATCGACCGACACCCCACGAAGGGCCGGCTGCCCGTCGTGGCGACGACCGGACCGGGGCCGGCGCCCAGCGGTGGCTTGCGCGGAGAGGTACACCTGGGCCCGCTCGAGGATCTGGTTGCCGGAAGGACCAGGATCAGCAGCAGATCCAGGCCCACTCCCACCGCCCACAGCGCGAGTTTCCACGGCTCGTCGACCCAGATCGACGCGATCCACGGCAGCAGTCCCACCGAGTACTGCACCACCGGGAAGTCCAACAGCACCTCGCCCCGGCGCCACGACTGAGCCCCGTAGATCCGGGTGGCGATGTAGGCGATCGTGAAAACGGTCAGCGGGCGGACGCTGTCGCCGTCCTCGAGCACGGTGTGCGCGACACCAGGCACCGATGCCGCCATTACCCCGAGGCCGAACATGCCGATCAGCAGCCGTACCACCCGGGTCTGCCCGGCCGCGACGTTGCTATAAGCATGAACGTCGTCCACGACAGCCAGAAGCTCAGGAACAGCAGCGCGTAGAGACCGAGCCCGGCGGCATCGAGTTCAGACCCGAGCACATGGGCCAGCGCGGCCACACCCGCCACCGCCACCAGGTCGAAGAGGAGCTCGGCCCAGCTCGCGTGCCGCTCGATCCGGTCGGCATCGGGTTCTTCGGTGGTATTCAGGTCCCTCACGAGCGTCAGCCCATTAGTCCAGAGAGTGCGCCCGGAGATCAGAGAAGGTGCTCGCTTTGCGGCCGCGAGTTCCTCACCACCGCCATGCCTCTCGACCGCTGCTGGCGGCGGGGACCGGGCCGCGATCCACGCCTGGTGGTCACTCGCATCCTGGTGACGTCGCACTGACTGATCGAACACGGCTTCGATCAGTACGTGCCGGGGTTCGATTTCGATGTGTTCAGATCCCGGATGCAGGAACCTTAGGGTCGGCACCCGCTGCTGGACCTCCAACGCTGCGCCCCGCGTGGGACTACTCAGCGATCTGAGTCGTCATTGGAACAACGGATTCCGCTGCCATATAGCGAGCCAGAGCGCGAAGCTGATAACAGTATGTGACTGGATGGGAGCCTGCTGACCGTCTGAAAATCGATAGGTCGGCGGTTCGACCCCGCCCCTGGCCACCAATGATCATGCCCTGACCTGCGGATATTCACATTTTGTAGTCGCCAACTCACGGTCGACCTCATGAGTTGATGCCATTTAGTGGGCTCCAGTTTGAGCCACTCTCTTCCAACCCATTTGTCGGGTCTCACTCTCAGTCATCAGGCCATCCAGTCGAGATTGCCCTGACCTGCTGCTTTCCGCCCGGACGTTGCTGCGCGTGTTGCCCGGATCGGCACTGCCGCACGAATGTAGTGCCGACCTATCGATTCTCGTTCGATAGGTCACAGTCCAGGCCCGCGACCAGTCCGGCGCGAGGCCATCCACGCGGCGAGGATGACGCAACCGACTCCGTTGGAGCAGACAGCTCCCACGGCCACGGCGATCCCGCTGCCGACTCCGACGCTGACGGCGGTCTCGGCGACGATGTGCCAGGAGGGCCAGTGGCACCACCCGTGATGCTTGGCTGCGGACCGGGTGCTGCCTCCGCCCGTGGCCGAGCCGCCGTTGTGGCCGGCGGTGGGGCCCGGGTGTGGGTTGGACCGCTGCTGGGGTCGGCATCGCTACCTGGGTCACCGCCGCCGTCGCTGCGTAACCCGTCGTCGGGCCCGCTGTAGCCGCCCTGCGGGGCGTCGTCGGGGGTGCATCGCAGCCCGGGCTGGCCGGCGAAGGTGACGGGATTCTCGTCGGCGTACGAGTACCCGTTGAGGGCTTGGGGTCGAGGCTGATGAACTGGGCGGTCACTGGGTCGTAGTGGCGGGCCCCGACGTTCGTGAGCCCGGTCGCGGTGTCGGTGGTCCTGTCCAGGAACGTGGTGACTTACGCACCGAGCAACTGATCCGCAGCCTCAAGGAGATCACTCCACTGTGCCACTTTGCCTTCACCACCGAATGTTCGCCGTCGCAAACGTGCCCATGCTAGGGACATGAAAACTGTTGCTCTTAAACACCGTTCAGCACTCGCTGCAGGCGCCGGGCTTGGGTGAGCACCCCGCCCGATCCGGTCCGGGCAGCCACCTCGTCCAGGCCGGGAATCCGGTCCCGGCGTCTGAGCGTGGTGGCCAGCTCGACGGCCAGGGTGAGCAGCGGTAGCAGGCCGGCCGGCTTGCCCCCGATCACGTATGGCAGCAGGGCTGCGACCACGTCCCAGGTCGCGGCGGTGGCCCCGGCCCGGGCGGTCTCGACCAGGCCGGGTGACACCCGCGGCAGCAGCAGCGGCCCGTCCGCGATCATCCCGCCGAGGCAGTCGCCGAGCGCTGTGCCGTCCAGGTTCCCGGCCGAGGCCAGGCTGAGCAGACCGTCGACGGCGGCCACCCGGTTCGCGGTGCGGTCGGCGCTGAACGTGTAGGCCAGCACCAAGGTCGTGGCCGCACCGGCTGCAGGGCCGTCGTCGACCCCGACCGGCAGCAACGGGCCGTGGAAGCCCTCCCGGGCCGACTCCAGGTCGGTCAGCGCCCAGGCCATGATCATTTCCCGGTGGTCGGGGAAGACGTCAGTGGGCGGCGGGACGTGCCCGGTCGCGACCCGGCCCGGGTAGTGCAGCGTCTCCAGCGTGAACAGCGCGCGCTGCAGGTCGGTGCGCATGGGCTCGGACGGGGTCACGACGGCGTAGAGCAGCCCGCCGGGCCGGGGGTCCTCCGCCCGGTAGGTCCCCGGAGTGGCCTTGCGCCCGCCACGCACCTCGACCTGCGGTGGCGCCGGACCGCCACCGGCCAGCCAGGCGGCCAGCCGTCCCCCGGCCGGAGACGTCAGGGCCGCGGCCCTGACCCCGATCTGCGGATCGACCAGCCGGGGCAGCCGCAGCAGGGCCTGATCCAGGTCCAGCGGATACGGCTGCCATCCCTCGGTCTCGGCGGCCATGATCCGCTCCAGCAGGACCACTGGCTCGATCCGCCCGGAGATGTCCGTCGGCGTGGCCAGCAGCCCGCGGGGCGAGGTCGCCGTTCTCGGGACGGCCAGGCCGGCCACGACCTCACTCATCCGGAACTGCCGCACCAAGTGCGGGATGTCGGCCCAGTTGCCCAACCCGGGCGGGGCCTCCCCGTGCAGCGTGGTCTGCTGGATCCATTCGTGTGCGGCCTGCTGCCGGGCGAAGCCCGGATTGCCGAAATATCTGACGTCCCGGGGCCATCCGCCGAGCAGCAGCGGGAAGACGCCCGACCCGTGCCAAGGTTCGGCCTGGCGCAGGTTCTCCATCGCCTCGGCCAGTAGCCGAGTCACCGCCACCGGGTCGGCGAGGGACAGCGTCAGCAGGCCGGCCCGGGTCCGCTCGTCCGCAATCCAGTCCGCCCGTCCCGCCCGCCGCAGCAGGGCCTTCAGCTCGTCGCTGCTCTCGACCGGCGGCGGGAAGACCTCCCGCTGCGGGGCCGGCAGGTCCACCGGCAGCGTCGGCACCGGGTCCGGCAGTGGCTCCTGACCGACGGACTGCCCGAGCGCTTCCTGAGCCAGCGGCTGCAGGTCCGAGCTGAGCCGGGCCGCCGCCACCGCCAGCTCGGCCCGCTGCGCCTCCCCCAAGCTGCCCGCATGCTTGGCGACCAGGGCCAGTCCCCGCTTCTGCAGATCGAACACGGGCCGGCCGAACACCCCGGCCACCACCAGCAGGATCTGCCCGCCCCGGTCCGGGTGCTGGTGCAGGGCCTGTTCCAGCAGTTTCAGCTGGCGGCGGACCACGATCTGTTCCGGGCGCTCCAGCACCGGCGGGCTGATCTCCAGCAGCAGGTCGAGGTCGAGCTGTCGGGCCTTCTGCACGCTCAGCAGATGCTCCTGGGCGAACCCGGCGACCGGGGACGTGGTGATCACCGCCAGGTCGGCGTAGTCGCCCGTGCGCTCGGTGAGCTCGGCCAGGGTCGGCTCGAGCCGGTTGTGCAAGGTGGTGAAGCAGCGCAGCGCCCCGGGCCGGTCCTGGTGGTGCAGCCGGGCCACGCAGCCGTCCAGCAGGGCCGCCCGGTCCAGCCGCCCCTCAGCCGCCAGCGCGACGAGGTTCTCCAGCAGAAGCAGGTCAGGGTCACCACCGAGCAAGTTGCCCAGCTCGTCGACCTCGAACACCCGCGGCAGCAGAACGTCGAGAAACGGCCCCCAGAGTATCCTTTCGCGAATCTGCTGGCGGTACGGGACTTCTCCGGGTCGCTCGTTGAGCACCTGGGCCAGCCAGGCCACCCAGCCCTCCACGAACCGTTCGTCGGTCGGCACCGGGGCTGCGGTGGCCAGGGTGAGTTCGGCGACCGCGTGCCACTGCTGCGCCCAGGGGTCGCGCGGCAGCCGCTCGGCCAGGCGCGGTACCAGGGCGGGCAGCCAGGGCACGCCCCGGTCCTGGGCCGCGGCCACCATCAGTCCGACCGGCAGGGCGTCCCATTCGTCCCGCAGCGCAGCCCTGTTCAGCAGGGTGCCCACCGCAGAATCCGACGGCAGGCAGGCCACAGCGGCGACCGCCAGCACCGGCAGGTGCCGCCGGGCTGTGCCGTCCCACTGCCATTCATCGTGCACGACCTCGGCACGCACATAGGTCAGCAGTCGGGGTCCGAAACCCTTGCGCTCGCCCTCGCTCGCGTCTGCGAAGGCCGTCTGCAGTTCCTCCGGACGGCAGGCCACCAGGTGCTCGTGGACGGCGTCCCAGGTCAGCTCGCTCATGACTGCGCCACCTCGTCCTCGGAGCCCTCTGAGTCCTCGCGAAGGGCCTCGCCGGCGGCCGCCGCCCGGGCGATGCGGAAGGCCAGCGCATGCGCGCACGGCCCGCGCCCGCCGCGGTACTCCTGCCACCAGGTACAGGTGCAGGTGATGACGTTCTCGCCGTGTCGCAGGTGGTACTGCTCGCTGACGATCGCGGTGTCGCCCGGAGTGCCGGTGTCGCTGGTCAGCCGGACCGCGCCGGCAGCGACCAGGGCCCGGGCCCGGCGCAACCGGGGATTAAGTTCCTCCGCCGCCACCGGGTACGGCAGAGCCCGGTGGAAGTACCCGGCCTCGGCCGCGTCGTAACCCACCCGCCCGGCCGTGGCCAGCACGCTCAAGGCGGCCCGGACCCGCTCGGCAGACAGCCCGGCGGCCGCCGGCAGCGCGTGTACGTCGATCGCGGTGTCCCAGGCCAGCAAGGCGCTGATCAGGTCGGCGTCGGCGACCGACTCCTCGGAGACCAGCTGGTCGAGCGCGGCACCCTCGCCGGAGAAGCCCCGGGTGACGTCCGGTGACAGCGTGACCGACAGCCGCATGCTCGGCGTGGACAGCTCCCAGCTGCCGGCGGTCGCCGGGCTGCTTGCGGTCAAGGCCGGGCCGTAGACCCGCAGCCCGGTAGCGTGCCGCAGAAACGGCAGCAGTACCCCCAGGCGGGCCGGACCGCCCAAGCACACCGCTCCAGGCGTCGGGCGGGAACTCAGCCGCAGCGAACGCCCGGCCGGGACCGCCCAGACCGTGCTCCGGTCAACCTTGCCGCCGGCGCGCGGCAGCTGGTTGAGAAAACTGACCGCACCGGCCCGGTCCAGCTGGGCCCGCAGGTCGAACCCAGAGCTGATCACCTGGGCCTCGGTGAAACCGCGCAGCCAGCGCGCAGGCAACGGCACCTTGCGCTCCACCAGCGAGCCGTCGAACGTGGTGACCGCCAGCTCTTCCGGGCCGACGGCCAGGTGCATGGGCTCGAGCCCACGCACCCGGGTGAGCGCCGTGCGCAGCGGCGGGTTGATGTCCACGTTGGTGGTCCCGTACCCGAGGATCTGCCCGTCCAGCCCGGCCGGCAGCAGGTCGAGGCGGGCATACACCCCGTTGCAGGCCGAGAACGCCTCGAACCGCAGTCGCTCGTCGCCCGCCGTGACCACCGGATCCCGCATCGCCATACTCGCCCGGCGCTCGTCGAACCGGGTCAGCGCCACGCCCGCCAGCACCAGCAGTCCGGAAGCGGTGGCCGCCGGCGCCGTCATACACCCGGCGAAGAAATGTGGATGCGGCTGCGGCCCCCCGCTGGTCTGCAAAGCCAGCAGCTCCGAGCCCAGATCCAGCCGGGAGTTCCCCAAGTACGCGTACGCCGTCGCTGCCGCCATGCTCTTGACCACGTCTCCAGCCATCCCCAGGTTCACCTGTTTCGCACAGGCGTTCGATGCATGTCCCACCCCGCCTGTGGTCCACCGACGAGATTCAGGGCCGGTAGCGCTGGTCGTCGGCGTTGAGCGCCGCCGCGATGGCTGAGGGCAAGATGCGGGCGATGGAGGCCACGTAGGGTTCACGCGCAGCAGACGCACCCGCATGGGTTGGCCCATCTACGAGACGTGGGCCACGCCCTGCGCCACGATCCACCGGCCTTGGAACACTGCTCTCTACTGCCAGATAACGAGCCAGAACGTTTAGCTAATGACAGAAAGTGGCTGGACCGGGTGGCATTCATCGACATTGCGTTACACCCTATGGCACCAAATTAAGAACATATAGCACCGAAAGGGACAGCATGCGCTTGCGTGGGAGCCTGCTGACCGTCTGAAAATCGATAGGTCGGCGGTTCGACCCCGCCCCTGGCCACCATTTGATCATGCTGTGACCAGCAGGTATTCGCATTCTGCGATCAGTCGAACACGTTTCAACAGACAAGTTGATGCCATTTAGTGGCTCGAGTTTTGAGCCACTTACTTAGTTGGACGTGCTCTCAGCATCGGCGCCGCCTTCACGGGGGCGGGCACTGGTCGGTCTTCTGGCCGGCCGGTACCCCTCGCTCCGGGCGGCCCGGATGCAGCCGGTGGGTTCCTACGTACCCCCACCTGACCCAGACGAACCCCGACCGGACCACCGGCCGAAGATAAATGTCTTCGGCCGGTGGTCCGGTCGGGGCTTACGGCAGGCAGATCCAGTGGGTGCAGGGAAGCTTGCGCCGAGATCCATCCGGTCGCAGACCCGGCTGCGCCACCACGCTTTTCTCGATCACGGCCTCGGCCCAGATGACTGTGCCGGGTGTGGCGCCGTCCTCGGCCTGCAGCAGGGTGTGCCGTTGGCCGATCACCTCGTATGTACGAGAGTCGAAGATGATCTCCGATCGCCGGTTGGACTCCACGTCGTCGAAGGCGATCGACGTCCCCCGCCGCCCGTCCAAGGCGGTGGCGTTGGTGACGACCTTCATGTCCGGCAGCGCCGAGAGGGCTTCGAAGACGGCGGCGCGGGCCGGGGCCGGGGCGACCCGCTCGGACAGCAGGTCGGAGCCGTGCTGGAAGACGTCCGAGTTCCATTCGGCTGATCCCTGGGTGCCGCAGCCGGGCCCGTCGGTCGTGCGGCACAGATAGTCCAGCATCGCCTTCTTGGTCGTGGGGGCGTCCGCGATGTAGGCGGGCTGGTGCAGGCAGTCGGCGTCGGCGTCCTCCTCGTTGGGTGCGCTGGAGCGAGTGGTGACGGGGCAGCCGCGCAGCCGCCCGAGCTGGGTGCTCTGCCCGGGGGTGAGCCAGCTGTCGTGGTTGCCGTCCACCGACAGCCAGGCTTCACGCACATTCGTCCACGATCGGTTTCCCTGGTGCTTGTCGTTCGTCGAGGCCAGGTCCACCCCGGCCTGATCGGAGCGGGTATAGACGTAGCCGGCCGGGTCGGGGACCGCAGCCGGGTGAGCCCGCACGGTGACCGCGGCCGCCAGCAGGAAATGACCGGCGTCCAGGCGGGTGTCCACGCTGCCGTCCGCCCGCTCGGCGACCGCGCCCGGGCCGAAGGCGGCACCGTCGTCCCCCGGACGCGCGAGAGTCCCGACCGCCAGGGCGCCCACCAGGGCTACCGCCGCCACCGAGGCCGCTGCGGTCAACGTCCGGGCGAACGGTCGGCCACGGGTGAGGTGATGAGAACCATTGAACAGCAGTATTTTTCCAGGTCGTTCGTCGAGAATCCGGGCCTGGGTCCGGACCAGGAGTTCGAGCGGGGCGGTGTCCTCGGCCGGGCCGAGGTCGGTTCCGAGTTCGCGCAGTAGATCGATGTCGTTCATCGTGACTCCTCGTCGTCCAGCAAGAGGTGAAGATCGGGCAGGGCCTGGCGGAGCATCCGCCGGGCCCGGTTCAGACGCGAGCGCACCGTGCCGACCGGAATCGCGAGTGCGTGCGCTACCTCCTGGTAGGACAGGTCGGCCCACGCCACGAGCAGGAGCACGTCCCGGTCGCGGTCGGCCAACTGCCGCAGCGCCGCAGCCAGCGGTGCTCGCACCGTCTGCGCCGTGACCTGACCGGCCACCGGATCAAGGTGGGTATCCTGCACGTCCGCACTCGCGGCCGCCCGGCTCAGCGTCCGGTACCGGCTGCGCTCGGCGCGACGGTGCTGCGAGATCTGGTGGGTGAGGATTCCCAGCAGCCACGGTCGCGCGTCTGCTCGTTCCTGGTCGTAGCGGTGGCGGAACCGGAACGCCTCCAGGATCGCGTCGGACACGGCGTCCTGGGCCAGATCCGGTCCCAGCCGCCGGTAGGCGAAGCGGTACATGGCGTTCGCATGCCGCTCGTAGACGAGCGAGAACAGTTCCGGCTCCTGCAGGGAGGCAGCGACCAGGGCCGCATCCCCTGCAGTCGGTGGCGGCCCGGTGTCGAGGTCACCCTGGGGTGGCTTTCTGGGTCGTAACACGCGCGCCCCACCATCGGTCGACGTCATGTCGCTCCTTCCCTGCGCCGCCCCGTCCGGGCCGCGTCACGGTGGTATTGGCAACTCACCGCCCCACAAGTTCACGGAGGTGACCCTTACGGGCTGGCGAAACCACCGGCAGTGCCGAACGCATTGCGTTCGACCAGGACTGATGCGGTGCGCATCGCCGCGGTGATAGGCAGGACTCGGGCACCAAGAACGTCGATGCGCCTCTGATAGAAACGGCGTTCACCGCGCGGCCCGGCGCTCTCGGGCATCTGTTCGGTGGCGTACTCCCGTAACGGGCGTCGCCAGCGCTCGGTGAGCAGATTGACCAGTACCCGGCGGGCGTAGGGGTAGGCGTTGTCATGGTCGACCCGGGACCAGGCGGCATAGGTGCGGACGAGGGCCGTCTGAGCCGCCTCCTCAGCCTGATGCCGGTTGCCGGTGAGCAGGTAGGCGGCCTGCTGAAGTCGCGCCGAGCCGCCCTTGGCGAACTCGACGAACTTCTCGTCGGCCTGTTGGCGGCCGCTCACCGGAGGTCACCGGCCGGCGCCCGCAAGCGCCGGCCCGGCGGAAAAATATTGTCCGGCACGAGATCTGCTTAGCTCCAGGTAGGTGCGGGGATCATTCGCCCTCGGTGTAGACCTTGGCCTTGGCGATCCGCTTGCCCGCCGCATTGTAGGCGGACACGCTGCTGAGGTGGTCGTCCCCGGTCACCTTGGTGTTGTCGAACCAGAACACGGTGACCTTGCTGTTCACGCTCCACTTCGCCGTCTTGGCCCTGACCTGCTTGCCGTCCACCGTGCCGGTGATCTTCGCCGGCTTGCCCACGAAGTACCCGTACGCCGGCTGCACCATCGGCACGTCCGTGTCCTCGCTGTACGTGTACGCGTGCTCGGTGGCGTGGAACCCTGCCTTCAGCGTCGAACCGGGCTGCACATCCGAGATCACCATGTACCGGTCCAGGTGCCCGTTGTTGGCCCGGTCGTAGATGCCGAACCCCAGGATCTTCTTCTTCTTGTTCTTCGAGTCCAGGACCGTCGCCGAGGTCGCCTTGATCACCCATTCGCTGACCGGCGTCGCGTCCAGACCGGTGTGGATCATCTTCCCCAGTTTGATCTTTGCGGCCGCGCTCTGCTGCACGCTCGATGCGGCCGCGACGGCGGTGGAACGCGTCGGCGCCTGGTCGGCCGAGGCGACGCTCACTCCGGTGACCGTAGCGGTGACAACAGCAGCGGTGGCAGCGACGCTCATCCAGAAGGTGCGGTGAAGCTTCATTCCGACTCCGTTAGGGGTAGTGACCAGTGGTTGCGGCCTTGCCCCCCTCAAGACGGGTCACCCCCACAGAAGGTCGCAAGACCACAGTGCGAGGAAGATCTCGGCACCCGGCTGCGACTTTTCCACCGACTGGCTCGTCGCAGCGCGCCCATCCCCGCGCTCACCGGGTGATGCTGATCAACCACAGGCAACACAATCGCCGGCATTGCTGGTGGGTCCGGCGAGGACCGGCGCACCCTCGAACAGGCGCGAACGCCACCCCTTGACACAGCGGGGAGCCTTCTTGTTGAGGACGTTTCTGGGTCGGTGGCCTGACACTCGTCGGGACATCGGCATCGCCACGCCGACCTAGGCAAGACCGACATCTTGCTCGTGCCCGAGTCTCGTCCACACATCATTCGGATCAGGAGAACGACCGCCGACGCCGCAACGTCTGCTGGGTCGACGAACAGGGATCGTACGTCAGTACGTCCTTTCTAAGGAGAAACTTTTCCACGAAAGCGCTTTAGTAGCCGACTGCTGTGTCGAGCGCGACTTCCGCATCATCGAAGGCATCGACTGACCGAGGGGCCCATCCGGTCATCGCTCCGGTGGCCCGGGCAGCGCTTTACAGGACGCCGACAACAGCGGCAGCACGACGTGGATCTGAAACCCCCGGTACCCCTGCACCCCTGAGGCCACGAACACGTGAGATCAACGATCCGGCCATCGGGACCGCCGCTGGATCCCCCGCCAGACACCCCGCGCACCGGACTCTACGCCACGATCTCAGTCGCCACCGGAGCACCGATCCCGCTGCCGTTTAGCGAGCCAGAAAGCGAAGCCGATGACAAAGTGTGGCTGGAGCGGGCGGCATTTATCCACACTGCGTAACATCCTACGGCACGAAATTAAGAGCATATGGTATTGAAAGGGACGGCATGCGACTGCATGGGAGCCCGCTGGTGTCCATTCATTCCTGAAGGAGAGGGGCCTTGCGCCGTGAGGCTGCCTGACTCACCCACAGCCCAGTCGGATGCGCGGTGATGCCGAACAGGTGCACGCGGCAGGTCTCAACCTCGATCAGAAACAGCACGTACACCCTTTTCAGCGAGACGGTGTCAACGCTGAAGAAGTCGATCGCCACCGTCCCAGCCACCTGCGCCTTCAGGGACTCCACCCACGAAAGACCCCGCGCGGTGCGCGTCGGTGACAGGAGGGTTGCTGACCAGCGAGCCGGGGCTGTCCGCTGGCGCTGTTGACCGCGGCGGGCCGGCACGAGACCCACCTGCAGCCGCCCCCGGACAGCAAGTCCGCCATCGACAGGTCGTCGGCCAGCCAGAAAGGGCTTTCGTAGCCGACCGAGATGAGGACCGGGCCCAGTTGGATTCGGCGGGGACGCTGGCCAGCCTGCTCAGCCAGTGAGCCATTCCTTGGCCAGCAGTTCGTAGGAGCGCACCCGGTCCTCGTGCTGGTGGGTGATGGTGGTGATCGCCAGCTCGTCGGTCCACTCCAGCGCGACGGCTTCCTCCGGCGTCGGGAACGGGATCGCGCCGGCGCCGCTGCGGATACTGCGGACCCAGGGCGCGTAGCCGGACGCCAGCCGCTGGGCGGTGGCGTCGTCGTCAGCCACCACGACGTCGGCGGAGACCGACACGTACGGTCGGTCCAGGTCGGCCGAGGGGCGGAACGCGGCCCGGTAGGCCTCCACCGCGTCAATCACCGTGCTCGGGCTGTGGTGGTAGCTGGCCGCGAACCGCAACCCACGCTCGCCGGCCACACCGGCACTCTGCCCGGCCGAAGCACCCAGGATCCACAGTTGCAGGTCGGCACCCTCGCCCGGGTAGGCGTGCACGGCCACACCGTCGCTGGAGACGTACGTACCGGCCAGCAGGGCCAGCACGTCGTCGATCTGCTGGGCGTAGTCCGGCGTGTAGGCCCCCGGCTGCTGCAGCAGCTCCAAGGTGGCGGCGATCCGGTTCGAGGCCAGCAGCTTCGAGAAGTCGAACTTCTTCGGCAGCAGCAAACCGTTGGCGGCGCGCTGCTCGGTCTCGTGCTGGGGGCCGGTCGACCCGGGCCGCAGCGGGGCCGCACCCGGTTTCGGCCGGCCCAGCGAGCGACCAAGCCCAAAGTCGAGCCGGCCCGGGAACAGGGCGTCGATCAGCCCGAACTCCTCCACCTTCTGGACAAGACTTTTGATGGACTAACTATGTTGATTCAAATAGCTGACAAAGCATTCACAGGTGAGGCGCAGTTCTCCCCCATGAGTGCGAGTGGGTTGTGCCGAGGTGCGAGCATCCGGATCAAGACGCGCCTGCCACCCGGCTCGATCTCGGGAAGCGCCGCTCCTCCCGTTCGGTCATTCCCCCACGGTCGAAATCGCCCCTGGCCGGTTCATCGCAGCCAGCTTTCGGTCGAGCGGGCCGACGCCGCCGTCGAGGCCGCTGGCCCTGGGCCACCGGCCTCGACGGCGAAGGACGCCGGATCGGTGGTTCGCTGGAAGGCGTCCTGCTCATACAGGTCCTGGGCGTAGGCCCACAGCGAGCGGTACTGCGCCAACTCGCCGCCGATCCGGCGGATCCCGCCGACGGGTGGGTCGAGGCGCACCAGCGTCACCCACAGCCGGACGTCGGCCAGGGTCAACCGGTCGCCGAGCAGATAGCGCGCAGCGGCCAACCGCCGATCGAGCCGGACGAAAGCATCCTGCAGCAGCACCCGGGCCCTGGCGGCATCACCGCCCGGGCCGAGGGCGCGGTAGACCCCCTGGTTCACAGCCGGCCCCAGCCAGCGGTCCAGCTCGTCGATCTCATCCTGCAGGTCCGCAGGGTAGAGCTCGAGCCCGGTGGTGGACCACTCGCGCAGTTCACCGGCCAGGTCGACGTCGATGGTGCTGTGATCGTTCGACACCACCCGTTGGGTCTGCCCGTCCCACAGGGTCGGGACCGGGACCGAGCCGCGGAAGGCCGGGTCTGCGGCCTGGTAGGACTTGCGCAATCGCTTGATACCGTAATCAGTTTCGACGTAGAACACCCGAACGACGTCAGTCAGACCGGCCAGCGCGACGACCAGTGTGCTGCGGTGCGACCAGGGCGACGACCACGAGGCGTAGAGCTGGAACCGCCCCGGGTCGGCCATGAAGAACTGGGGCGGCTCATCAACCATGAACGACCGCGGGGCGACCAGACGGCCGGCGTAACGCGAGGGCGAATGATGATCTGACGATCGGATTTGGGTCGGTGTCATGAGAGTTCCCCGGATTTCGATTCTCGTATCGCGAGCAAGTGACTAGCACATAACCAGGTGCCGACGTCGATCTGGCCGAGCAGTCAGGCCTGACAAAGGGCACTGGAGATGCGCAGGAAGTCGACGTACCGGCGTCGAACGGCCGGATCGGCGTACACCGGGTCCGTTCCGCTCAGTCTCACCGCGACTCCTCGAAGGTCAGTTGCCGCACCGGAGCACGACCTCACTCCACGCTAAGTCGGAAGCGAGATTAAGTCAACCAATTTGATTGACAAGGCAGGCCGGGGAATCACGGCCACCGACTTCTCACCCAGTGCAGTGCAGCCGCAAATCAACCAGGTCGCCTCGATCATCGGCGAGCAGGAACCGCGCCACCGCCGCAGCCGCCAGGTCGGCGATCCACATGGCCCGGGTCAGGCTCCAGCGATCGAGCAGCGCCCGGCCCAGGGGCCGATCAGAAGTCCGGGCAGCGACTCGGGGACGAAGGTGAGGCCGATGCCCAGGTCTCGACCACGGTGGCACTCCTCGATGGAAAGGGTTCGGCGGGAATAGTCCAGGGCAGCGAAGCTTTGACACTTCCGAGCACTACTCAATCACATTGGTCGACTTTCCACGGTTAGTCTGGACGGAGCCTTCCGATGACCGATCAATTGTTCCTCGCCCTCGAAGCCCCGGGCCACGGCACTCATCCGCACGAGCTGCGCGCCCTGGCCACCGAGGCTGAGCAGGCCGGGTTCACTCTCGTGACCTTCGCCGATTCACCGGTGCCGAGCTCGCCGGCGGCCTCGTCCATCGAGGCCGGTACCCGGGCCGCGTTCGTCTCGACGACCACGAACCGGATCGGCCTGGCCCCGGAACTGCACGTCACCACGACCGAGCCGTTCCACCTGGCCACCCAGCTGGCCAGCCTCGACCACGCCAGCAACGGCCGGGGAGCCTGGGTGATCGGCGCGGCCAACGGCACTACCAACCTGGCCACGATCGGCGCGAGCCCGCTGGACGCCAAGTCCTGGCACCGGGAGATCACCGACGTGATCGACGTGGTCCGGGACCTGTGGGACTCGTGGCAGGACGACGCCGTCATCCGGGACGTGACCACCGGCCGCTACCTCGACCCGAGCCGGGTGCATCACGTGGACTTCCAGGGCGCGCGCTTCAGCGTCAAGGGTCCCCTGATCACGCCACGGCCGCCGCAGGGGCAACTGGTGGTGATCGCCCCCGAGCACCTGGACGTCGCCGATCGGGCCGAGGTCGTTCTGGTCAAAGGCACCGACGGCCCCGCCCTCGGCGCCCGCGCCACTGCGGCCCGCACCGCCGGCGCAGCCCTGGTCTTCGCCGAGGTCACGGCCGGGTTCCACGAATCCGAGGCCGACGCGCCCAAACGGCCGGAGGCCGGGCGCCTGCATCACCAGGGTTCCGCGGCGGCGCTGGTCGATCTGCTCAGCTCCCTCACGGACACGGTCAACGGCGTGCGACTGCACCCCGCCGACGCTCAGCGGGACACCCCCATCCTGCTGGAGACCGTGGCGCCGGCGCTGGCCCGGGCCGGCCGGCTGCGCGCGCCGACCCCTGGCGCCACTGTGCGCTCGACCCTCGGACTCCCCCGCCCCACCAACCGGTTCGCCGCCGCGGCGACCACAGCCGCCTGAGGTGAGCCCCGTGAGTGAACCGACCGTCCCGAACCAGTTCGACCCGACCGCCCAGGTCCATCTCGGCGTCTTCTACACCGGCGTCGGCCCGCAGCTGATCTGGACCGAACCGACGACCCGGCCGCACGTGGCCATCGAGACCTTCGTCGAAGTCGCGCAGCTGCTCGAACGCGGCTTCTTCGACGCCTTCTTCCTCGGCGAGGGCCTGCGGGTGCGAGAGAACCGGGGCCAGATCTACGACCTCGACGTCGCCGGCCGTCCGGACGCGATCACCCAGCTCAGTGCCCTGGCCGGGGCGACCGAGCGAATCGGCCTGGTTGCCACCCAGAACACCACATACAACTTTCCCGCCGACCTGGCCCGCCGACTGGCCAGCCTGGACTACCTGTCCGACGGGCGGGCGGGCTGGAACATCGTCACCACCGACAACGCCTGGACCGGCGAGAACTTCCGGCACGGTGGCTGGCTGGATCACGAGCGCCGGTACGAGCGGGCCGAGCAGTTCGTCGAGGCCGCCAAGGCCCTCTGGACCGCCCACCCGGGCGACACCGTCCATCGCGAGAGCGACCTGGTCACCCTGACGGCACCGGCCACGGTCCCGGCCAGCCGCCAGGGCCGGCCGGTCCTGTTCCAGGCCGGAGACTCCGCCGGTGGCCGCGAACTGGCCGCCCGGCACGCCGACGTCGTCTTCTCGGCCAACACCGAGTACACCAAAGCCCTTGCCTACGCTCAGGATCTGCGCGCCCGCCTGGCCCGGCACGGCCGCTCGGCCGATTCGCTGCGCATCCTGCCCGGTGCTTTCGTGGTGCTCGGCGACACCCCGGCGCAGGCCCAGGAGAAGGCGGACTGGGTGCGCGGCGAGCAGGTCTCCGGACCGCGGGCGATCGCCTTCCTCGAGCACTACTGGGGCCAGGACTTGTCGGCTTACGACCCCGACGGCCCCCTGCCCGACATCGCTCCCACCGAGGGCGAACTGGACCCCTCGCGCGGCACGATCTCGATCGATCGCCGCACCGGCAAGCTGGACCAGATCCGGCAGTGGCGCGAACTGTCCGAGCAGAAAGGACTTTCGATCCGGGAACTGGTGCTCGAGGTGCAGCCGGCGCACTCGCTGTTCGTCGGCACACCGGCGCAGATCGCCGACGAATGGACGCACTACGTCCGCACCCGGGCGGTGGACGGCTTCAACCTGTTGCCGCATCTGATCCCGTCGTCCCTGACCGACGTCGTCGACACGCTGGTACCGGCCCTGCAGGAGCGCGGGTCCTACCGGACCGAGTACACCGGGACGACCTTGCGCGAGCATCTCAACCTGCCCGCGGTCCCCGCGCCCTGAACGACCCGCTCAATCGGTGGCGGCTCGATCACGATGTCCACCCGGGGACGCCGGAACACCCCCGCTGGAGAGGGGCGTCGGCGATCGAGTCGTGAATCCTCGCCGAGGTCCGCAGGGCCGGGCTGAGGGCCGCAGGTAACGTCCGGGGGCCGAGCCGGGCGTAGATGCGCGAGGTGACCGACGAGGCGGCGATTCGGGCCAGGGCCCCGGGGATCAGGGTCACCGCGACCACGAGAGGCCCCCATCCGAGCCCTTGCAGCAGATAGATCGTCAGCACGGTCGAGTGCGCGAGGACGCCGCCGAACCACAGCAGCGCCACGAGGTTGCCGACCACAAACCCGCGGGAGGCCATCAGGGCAGGGACGAAGAGCGGCGTGCGCCCGCGGGCGACGTAGCGGCGTTCCCAGAGGCCGGTCCCCACCGCAAACCCGGCGCAGGCCGCGAGGATGCTCCAGACGCGCGCGCCATCGATGCCCGGGTCGACCACCGGCACGGTGACCAGCAGCACGAACACCCCCAGCAGAACGATCCCCGGCAGGTCGAGGTCCACTCGCCGGGCCGTTCGGGGCCGGCGCGGGATGAACCGGACCGTGAGCAACAGCGTGGCGCGATGAACGGCAGGTTGAGGGAGAGCACCGCGCGCCAGGCCAGGGTGTCGGGCAGGACCGTCAGCACGAGCCCGGCCCCGAGAGAACCATCCCGGCCGCGGCCGTTCCGGCCGCGGTGTAGGCGGCCAAAGCCCGCACCCGCCGCAACCCGCTGAAATTGTCCTGGATGCTGCCGAGGACCTGGGCACTGACCAGGCCCGCCCCCAGACCCTGGCTCGCGCGGGCCGCTACGGCCCACATGGCAGTGGCCAAGGAACGCGCCGCCCTCCAGCAGCTCACCGAGTTTCCGCTGTCGGCCGGTAGCTGCTGGCCAACCTGGCGTTCTTCATCCAGAACGGGTACGCGATCTACGACGACCTCAACGGACGAGACATCCCCGGCGTCGAGGACTTCGGTGACCTGCGGCACGCCGGCGAACCGTTCCCGCTGTCCTATGCCCGTGCACGTCCTGGCCGCTGACCCAGCGCTGAACCCGGCCTTCAGCGCTCAGGCCGGAAAGACCCTGCAGGCGCTCAATCCGCAGGTGACCTGGGAGATCGTCCCCGGCGCATCGCACTCCATCCACCGCGATATGCCGCAGTTGGTGATCGATCGCCTGCTCGGCTGACCATCGCCATCGAGCTCGCCGAGACCGGGGCGCTGGCTACGTTTGGCGTCCGGCTGATCGGTGCGGGCCAGGCTGGGATCTGGGGTGGTGAGCTGGCAGGCCTGATCGTCGCCAATTGAGCGCCACTCGGGCCTCGCCTCCGACGCCACCTCCGCCAGTCACGGCCGCAGGGCCCGGTCCAGAGCCCGGCGCCGGTTTCGGTCAAGAGGTGAGGAACGGCGCAGGAGGCGGGAGCCGAGAAGGGCTTTCGCCTGATCGAGCCGGCCGTCCTGGATCAGGCAGAAGAGCAAGGTCTCCTCGAACAGTTCCCGCTGGGCGGCCGAGCCGGCGAGGTGCACGAGGTCGGGAAGCCGGTCCTCCAGGATCTGTCCGGCGACATCCCAGCGCTTTTCGCAGATCGCGATGAGCGCATCACAGATGGCGACCACGGTGGTCCGGGTCGGTTCCTCCGACGAACTCCGGCAATGTCGTCTGAGCTCCCGGAGAGCGGCTGGGTCGTCGTTCGCGGCCAGCGCCACGGCCGCGTAGAGAGCGATGAACGGCGTCTTCGGCGCGGCCAGCAAGCCCGGGTCGATGGCTTCGATCACCGGGCTTGCTGAGGGCGGGGCGGTCTGCCCGGGTCCGGCAGCCAGCCGCCATCGCCACAGCAGCGACGCGGAGTCGATCAGGGCCCGGACCCCGGTGACGGCCGGTGGCGCCAGATGGGCCTGGTACCGGCGCCGGACGGCGTCCAGGTCCTGCAGAGCCAGTTCGTGCAAGGCCGCGTGCCAGGCGAAATGGGCTCGGTAACCGGCCGATCGCCCGGTCTCGGCGATCCAGTGATCGAGCCAGGCCCGGCCCTGCTCGTGCTGCCCGGTCTCGTACAACACATGGGTCTGGGCGTGCACGGCGTGCCCGGAGGAGGGCTCACAGGCCAGCGCGCTCTCGGCCAGCAGGCCGGCCTCCTCGAACCGGGACTGCTCCTGCCGGGTGAACGCGAGTAACGAGATGTACCACCAGTGGTCGGCGTACGCGGGAGCAAGTCCCTCGACCAGTTCCCAGGCTTCCTGCTGCAGGTCGGTGACCCCGGAGAAGGCGATGGTGGGCACTGCGGCCGACACCGCCAGCACGTCCCGGGGGTACCCGGCGATGTGAGCCTTCAGCGCCCGGTCTCCCGACGACCGCGCGTCCGTGACCCGGCGGCCGATGACCTCGACCAGGCTGCGTTCCCGCTCATCGCCCCGGACCCGCAGCGCCCGCCGGGCAGCCTCCAGCGATGAACTCACATCCGCGCTCGCCCCCGCCTCGTGCCCGAGCATGGCCAGCGCGGCGTGCGCCAGGGCGAAGTCCGGATCGAGCAGGCCGGCCTGACGGAAGAGGTCCTCGGCCCCGTTCTGCAGCCGCATCACCCGTTCCAGGCCGGCATTGAAGGTCCCGGCCGCCTCGGCCGTGGTGGACAGGGGCAGGCCGAGCGAATCCCGGGGCCGGGCGATCGGGTGCCTGCCGCTGACGATCCGGCCGTCGGCCAGCCGGCGCGACGGTGGGGCGACGGTGTCGAGGACCGCGCTGGCCACCGCCAGCGCCTGGCTGCGGATCTCCGGAATCGCGGTCGATTCCCACAGCTCACCGCGACGCAGCGCGCCGAGGGTCCACAGCGGGGCAGTGCTGTCGCCGGAAGAGTCGATCAGGCGCCCGTTCGACGTCAGCAGCCCCATCCCACCGGTCGCCACCTGGGCCGGCGCGACGCCGTCCCGAGCCCGTAGCAAGTCGTCCAGCAGCGGATTGCCCAGCCGCCGGAGGTCGGACTGCGGGCCGGTGCAGTTGATCACCCAGCCGACATCGTTCTGGAGGCCATCGGATCGGCTAACCCGCAACCCACCCCGGGACAGCGGCTCGGCCGCGGTGACCGTCGCCCGGTGCAGGCGCAGCCGCCCGCTGGAACGCAGGTGGTGCAGGGTCACCGCGCTGGAGCGGGGCATCCGGTGCCGCAGCACGTTCCAGCCGGCGGCGTCCTCGGCCAGAAAGGCGGCCCGGTCCGGCTCGCTCAGCCGGCGCCACAAGGTGGAGATCTGGACCCGCAGACCGTCCATCGCCGGCCGCCAGTCACCGGTGCTGCGGACCACGTCGGCGAAGTGCCGAGCGACCCGCTCCCGCAGTTCCACCAGGCCACCGCCCCAGTCCGAGACATCCGGTATGGCGGCCAGTTTCGGATCTCGCGCGTGAGCCCGGGGTAGTTGCCCACTGCGGGAGATCGCCAGCACCGCCAGCTCCGCCCGACCAACCGACCCGACCGAAGACCGGCCGATCGACGACCGGCCGGCCGAGGGGCCGGCCAGTGACAGCGCAATGTCCACCATGGTCAGCCCGGTGCCGACCAGAAGCACGGCGCCCGGGCCGTGACGGTCGCGACGGACCACCTCGAGCGCTCCCGGAGCCCACGGATCCGGGACGAAGAACGCCGAGGACCGCAGTTCTTCCGGAGCCCAGTCCTGACCGGCAGCCGGTAACCCGGTCGCGATCACGACTGCGGCGGCAGCGAGTTCCCGGCCGTCGTCGATGACGACGACGGCCCCGGAACTCGTCCGGCGCACCGCCACCGCCTGGGACCGGACCTGTCGCACCGTGACCTGACCGCCGGCCTCAGCCAGGGCGAGGTTCAGGCTCTCGTGCAGGTACTGGGCGAACTGGCGACGGGGAGCGAAGTCCCACGACGGCGAGGGCCGCTCCGGGTCCTGCCGGCTACGCCAGGCCACGAAATGCCCCGGGTCTTCCGGCAGAGCACTCATTCCGGAAGCGGGAACGTTCAGAAGATGGACGTCGTCTGCCGTCCCGAAGGCCACCCCCCGCCCGAGCAGGTCCGCCGGATCGACCAGCACGACATCGCATCCTGTGCACCGCCGGGTGGCGGTACGAACCAGGTGCAGGGCCACAAGCGTCCCGGCAGCGCCCCCACCCACCACCAGGATGCGGGGCCGCACGGCGGGCTCACCCTGACCACCGGCCCTGGCCGATCCCGACGTCCCACTCGTCAACGGATGGGTCTCTCCAACGCCTCCGGCAGCAGCCACTCGCGTTCCACGGTGCTGGACATAGCCGCCCCTTCCGTTGCGCACCCACAGATCTCAACTCGACCGGCGCCGAGACCCGCTGCAGAGGTCCGCCGCCGGTTCAGGACGAGCACTGAACAGGTCAGCGGGCGACTACCGCGCGCCTGCGCACGGATGACATCGTCGACGCAACTTTACCTAAAATTCAGTTTGTTGACAAATATAGTCATGTTTGATCTTCGGAGCGTTCATCGCGCCCAGGATGAGGAGCACCGAAGGGCCAGCGCCCCGCAACCAGGTCGGTCTGGGTCACGTCCGCCCCGGGGTAGGTGACGGCGCAGCACCCGGGCGCCCACATCCCGGCCGCCAGCGGGTCAAGATAGATCGCAGAGGTGGCAATCTCGGCCCAGAGCGACCTTACCCAGACTCGGATCGCCGAACGAGGTGGGACCATGGGTTCGGCCACCCGTGGACATGGAATGCCAGCGACCCGAATCGTCGACCGCCTGGCAGTCATGGCGCATCGCACCGCCTCTCGACAGAGAGCCTCAACCCGCTTTGTCGACCTGGAAATCATTGTACCGATGGTTTTTCGCAAATCCAGATTCATCACCAAATCACTCAAGATCGCGGCGAGGTCCGCGGCTCCAGCGCAGTGGGTCCAGCGTGACCCAGTCCGACCATTCTGCTTCTTCTTGATAAAATTGGTTGACAAACATAGATCCGAGGGTTACGTTTCCGACCACAGCCAGCTGCAGACGTTCGAGATCGATTGGGGTGAGCGGGCAGTGAGAATATCGACGGCCCAGGATGTCTCGTTCATTCGCCGGCATGTTGACCTCTGCCGGGTCAGCAGCGCCCTCTGTTCAGCCTGACCTCTCGCTTCCCGCGCTCATCGGCTTCACGCGCAGCTCAGCCCGGGACCGCCCGGCCGGGACCATCGGCCGAAGTGGCCGAACACCGCCCGCTTCGACGTTCATAGTCGCGGTCGCGGACCCCCATGCCTGCACGTCTTCAAGGAGCCGCTCCGTCGTCGTGCTGATCCTGCTCGCCCAGTTCGGGCACGGCCTGATCAGCAACCCGTTCTACCAATGGGACCGCTTTCACTACTGGTTCGTGCGTCCGGTCATCCTCGAGGGCTTGGTGATCACGCTCAAAGTGACGGCCTGGAGCGCGGTGCTCGGATTCATCGGTGGCGTCGTCCTGGCCCTGGGCCGGCTGTCGAAGAGCCCGCTGCTGCGCATGGCCAGTTGGGCGTACATCTGGCTGTTCCGGTCCATCCCGCTGATCGTGCTGCTGCTGATCCTCTACAACTTCTCCGCCATCTACCCACACCTGAGCTTCGGCATCCCGTTCGGGCCCGGGTTCACCCGGTTCGCAACCACCGATCTGCTGGGCTTCACCGCCATCGG
>Ga0265340_10000420_pt1 | contig 22793 bp, 20 predicted proteins | sample 4CB225metaG_FD_202082 | JGI IMG/M metagenome (GOLD analysis project Ga0265340, IMG submission 202082) | Rhizosphere microbial communities from Carex aquatilis grown in University of Washington, Seatle, WA, United States - 4-CB2-25 metaG | ecosystem: Host-associated > Plants > Roots >...
TGGCTGAGTTTACGGTTGGCCGCCGTGGCCTTGGTGTACTTGCTCTTGGTCAGGCCTTTGTACTTGAGGATGTTGTACGCGGAGGCCGGACCGCAGTAGTACCCCTTCTGCTGGCCGTAGGAGGTCAGCCCCAGTACGTAGGTCTTCGGCGGAGTCGCGGCCGCCGCGGCCGTCGTTGTGCTGGTGGCGCTGGCCCTGGCGGCCGGCAACGGCAAGGCCGATTTGCCATAAATGCGGTCGTAACCGGCAACGTCGGCCGTGTAGGCGGCGGCCGCCGCGGGTGATGCCGCCGCCTTGGCCCAGGAGTCGACCAGCGCCAGTTTCGCCGTCGCCTGCCGTTTCTGAGTGGCTCTGATATCCGCGGCCGGGGATGTCACGTCCCCGCCGGTGGAATTCCCGGCGGTTGTCTCGGCGGCGGGTGAAGTAGCCGCGGCGGGCGAAGTGATCGCTGCTTCGGCGGCTCGACTGCTCAGCGGAATTGCGATCATCGATGTGCTCAGAACCGCCGTGATCATTCCGGCGGAACGGTGCCTGTTTCTCATTCCAGGGGTACCCCATTTGCTCTGCGGGTCGTGTCACTCGACACAGCCCGGAACCATACCCACAAAAACACTGAAATTGGCACACAAAATTCGATGTGATCTGTGTCACATAAATTTAATTAGGCATGGTTTCTATATCGAATAGTTATCTGGGTCCTGCAGCGCAGGTCAGAGATGGTGTTTGCAAATTGTATGAAACCGGTTACATGAATTTCGAAGATTATTTAGCGCAAATTTATGGATCGCGTATGTAACGGCTTGGCCTCGTTGTTGACGCGGTTGGGCCTCGGCCGCCGGGCCAAGGGAGCCGACGGGCCAAGCGCGGCGGCTGGGCCAAAGGGGGGCGCCGGGGTGCCCTGGCGACACCGAGAAATCGGCCGATACCCCGACTGAACGGATGTCATGGTTGACCGTTCCGCAGGGCCGTGGATGATGATGGAGGCATGCCGGGAAAAGACCAGCACGCCGATCGACGCCGGGACGACCCGGTGGGGCTGACCTTCCCCGATCCGCCGCGTCTGGAGCTGGATCAGCTTCTGGACCAGTTGATGGCCCGGGCTCAGGAGGTGCGATCCACCCAGGGCCGGCTCCGGGGCCTGCTGCGGGCCAATCAGACCATCGTTTCCGACCTCGGACTGCAGACGGTACTGGAACGGATCGTCGAGGCGGCCCGGGATCTCGTCGGGGCCCGGTACGCCGCGCTCGGGGTGCTGGCCCCGGAGGGTGGGCTGGCCGAGTTCATCCACAGCGGGATGACTCCGGACGTCGTTGCCCGCATCGGCCATCTTCCGCACGGGAAGGGCCTGCTCGGGGCCCTGATCGAAGATCCCCGCCCGATCCGTTTACGCACCATCGGTGACGATCCGCGCTCGTCCGGCTTCCCGCCGGAGCACCCCCCGATGGGCAGCTTTCTCGGCGTCCCGATCCGGATCCGGGACCAGGTCTTCGGCAATCTGTACCTGGCCGAGAGCACCGGCGGGGAATTCAGCGCCGAGGACGAGGAACTGGCCAAGGCCCTGGCGGCGAGCGCGGCCGCGGCGATCGAGAATGCCCGGCTGTACGAGGCGGCTCAAACCCTCGGGGCCTGGCAGCAGGCCTCGGCCCTGATCGTCCGGCAGGTACTGTCGGCGGACGCGCCGGATCTGCTGCGGCTGATCGCGGAACGGAGCCAGCAGAATGCGCACGCCGATCTGGCCGCCGTCGCCCTGCCGGTTCCAAGCGGCGGGCTGCGGATCGAGGTCGTGGCCGGCCTGGGCGAAGACGGGGCGACCGGCCCCGGTAGGCCGCCGGCGACGTCACTGATCGCGCAGGTTTTCGCCACCGGGGTGCCGACCCGGGTGGCCAACCGCAAGGAGGTCCAGGAGTTCGCGGCGTCACAGCCGGGTGCGCCGGACATCAATTCCGTGCTCGCGGTGCCGTTGCTGGGTGCCGCCGGGGTCCGGGGGGTCCTGATCGCCGCCCGGCTGCGCGGCCGGCTGGCCTTCACCGCCGCCGACCTTGACGGTGCCACCGGCTTCGCCAATCAGGCCGCGCTGACCCTGGAACTGGCCGAGGCGCGGGCCGAGCAGCATCGGGCCGAGATGCTCGACGAACGCGAACGCATTGCCGCTGACCTGCACGATCACGTGATCCAGCGACTCTTCGCGGCGGGCATGTCGCTACAGGCGGTGGCCGCCGGGCTGGGGCCTGGCCGGCAGGTGGATCGGATCACCGGGACGATTCAGGATCTGGACGACACGATCAGCCAGATCCGCACCACCATCTTCCAGCTCCAGATGTCGGGCCGGGCCACCAGTCGCGGGCTGCGATCCGAACTGCTGAACGTGGTCAGCGAGGTGACCCCCGCGCTCGGCTTCGATCCGGCGGTGCGATTCTCCGGTCTGCTCGAGGGAACAGTGTCGGACGAGATTGCCGAGGATCTTTTCGCCGTTCTGCGGGAGGCCCTGAGCAACATCGCGCGCCACGCCCAGGCGTCCACGGCCGAGGTCGAGGTCGCGGCCGAAGCGGGCCGGCTGAGCCTGGACGTGCGCGACAACGGCGTCGGGCTGAGCAGCGGGGGTCGCCGCAGCGGGCTGGCGAACCTGCGCCGGCGGGCCGAACATCATGGCGGCGGCCTCACCCTGGAACCACATACCCCGTCCGGGACCTGGCTGCACTGGTCGGTCCCGCTGTGAAGCGGTTCCGGCCGGCCCCAGCCGGCGTGTTTCGTCCGAAGGACCGGGCCTTTCCTCCGGCGGATCGGGCTTTTCCTCCGGCGGATCGGGCTTTTCGTCCGGTCTGACGGCCTGACCAGCGGTGACGTGTTTGCCCGGCTAAGTGGTGAAGACAGGACCTTTGTCACTGCCGTGCGGCGGGTGCGTAGCGTTGTATCGGGATCGTCTAGAGCACCTGTCGAAGAAAGGCTGAGGCGATGACTGTAGAGACAGCAACTACCGCCATCCAGGTCACGGTCCGTGGAAATGTCCGCGATGTCGACCGTGACTATGCCCTGCGCAAGTTGGAATATCTTCTTCCGTTGGTGCATTCGCCCGTGTTGAGCGGGCACATCGTGCTCAGTTGGGAAGCCGAGCACGCCCCCGAACGCCGGGCGCTGATCGAGATCGGCCTCGATGTGAACGGCGTCCCGGTCCGGGCTCACGTCACGTCCAGCAGCATGCACGAAGCGGCTGATCTCGTTCAGGAACGTCTGCGCCGCCGGCTCACGCAACTTCAGGATCGGGCCCGGACTCGCCACCGCTGGCCCAGTGTGGTGACCGAGCAGGGGCGGGTGCGGGCGGGCACGCCGGGACCACGGCCGGCCATGCGGCCGGTTGAATCCCGGGAAGTGCTGCGGCGCAAGACCTTCGCCCTGCGGCCGCTGAGCCGGGAAGAGGCGGCCTACGAGATGGATCTGCTTGATCACGATTTCTATCTCTTCACCGATCTGGAGACCGGAGCTGATTCGGTGATCTGCCATCAGCCGGGCACCCGGCCCAAGATTTCCGACGAGAAGGGTACCGACCTGGACGAGTACGTCGTCCTCGCCTCCCCACCCAGTCTCACCGAGGCCCAGGCCATTGAGCGCCTGGACGTCGGGGGCGAGAATCTCGTCTTCTACCGTGATGTCGAGGACGGCCGGGGCCGGGTTCTCTACCAGCGCTTCGACGGCCACTACGGCCTGATCACCTCCGCCTGATCCCCAGACCCACCCCTCGTGATTCCCCCAGCCTTCGGCCCGGGGCGCCCCCCGGCACGGCTGCACGGTCCCGATCGTGCAGCCGTGCCTGATCACCGATCACCGCATGATCACTGATTTGGGGCCGGGGCCGGGGCCAGGGCGAGGTCTTCGCTTTCCACGGGCTCGACCGGGGCCGATGGGACGACCACGACCGGACACCGGGCGTGCTGGGCGCAGTACCTGCTGACCGAACCGAGGATGGCGGCCTGGATCGGCCCGAGCGCCCGGCTTCCGACCACCAGCATCCGTGCGTGCCGGGAGGCCTCGACCAGTACCGGCCCGGCTTCCCCCCGCGTTACCCGGCTGGCGATCGTGACCGTGGGCTCGTCGGCGAAGACCCGGGTCAGGCAATCCTGCTGGCGCTGGTCGGCTGCCTGCTCCAATTGATCGGTCGTGGGCCATTCGGTGAGCGACAGGTAGGCGGTCACCTTCGGTGATTCGGTGGACCACGCGGTGACGACCTCGAGGCCGTCACCCGTGCGCCCGGCTTCGTCGACCGCAAAGCGCAGGGCGTCGTCGCCGGGCATTTCTCCGTCCACGCCCACCACGATGATTCCCGCACTCTTTTCCATCGCTACCTCCAGTGATTGGCTCAAATGCGCGATAGGTGTATTGATCGGCGCGATCAATACACCTACCGGGAATGCGCGTATTCGGAAAACGGATTCAGTGCCGACGTCCTGAGCAATGACGTCCTGAGCGATAATGATCTGGGCGAGATGATCTGAGCGTATCGGCGACCGGACTACTTGGTGGCCGGGGTGGGGACCTGAGCCCGCAGGTCCGGTTCGGCGGAATCACGGACGTCGACGACGGTCGGCGACCGCTTCCAGGACCCGGGCCGGACGACTTTGCTGGGAATCACCAGCATCGGGCAGGGCAGTTCGCCGAGCAGTTCCTTGCCCACGGACCCGAGTACCAGACCCGACAGCGATCCGGGCCGGCTACCGATCACCAGCAGGGTGGCATCGGAGGATTGCCGGCTGAGAGCGGTGACGGGCGTCTCCTGAGTCAGCAGCACGCTGCCCCCGGGCCGAAGCGCCACTCCGGCTGAGGCGATGGCCTGGGCGGTGACCTCCGCCGCTCGGCGAAGTCCTTCGGCGGGGGTTTCCGAGAGCCGATCCTGATAGGTGTGAACGATTTGCAGATCGCAGTTCAGTCGCACCGATTCGGCCCAAGCGGCCTGGATGACGTCCGAGTCGGAGCAGATCTCGCCCACCCCGGCCACCACCGTGCGCTGGTCGTGCTTCCGGGCCCCGATCGAATTTTCCTCCGGGACAACGAGTACCGGGCAACCGGTTGCCTTCAGTAGAACCCGGCTGATCGATTCCAGGCCGAAAGCCTGCCGACCGTAACGTCCGACCGCTCCTACCACCAGAAGCTGCGGAGACGGCGACAGCGGCGCGTGCGCGGACTCGGCGTCCTCTTCACTGAGGTAGTGCGTCGTCACGGCGAGATTCGGGTAGCGGTCCTGAACCGCCTTGGCGGCCCGGGCGAGATGATCGCGACCGATGAGCGCGGCGCGTTTCCCGTCTGCCTTCTGTCCTTCGAAGCTGCGTCGAGGGTCGGGGGCCGGGTGGGCGACCGTGACGATGGCCAGGGTCGTTTCCCGGACGGCGGCCTCACGGGCCGCTAGTTCAAGCAGATTTGTCATCTGCCATCCGCCTTCGAAGCCCAGCACGACGCTTCCGGCGACGCTGCCGTCCGCTGCGTTCACGATGCACCTCCGCGTAGATCGTTCATAACAGACTTGCTCTGGTCCTCAGGCATTGGTAGGGACGAAAGTCCCTCCCCGGTCCTTGTCAAATCGGCTCCAGGGGCCCGTGAGCGGCCGACTGGACCCGTCCCGGCGCGGATCATGAGCACACGGCGGGCGCGCGGGGAGCACGGATCTGAATCGATGAGAACGTTTGTCGGGACCGGGTCTTTAGGCCCTGCCGGACGTCTGGCCAGCGGGGTGACGCTGAAAGCGCAGTATTCGTCGAAGATCACAATGTCGTGGAGATGAACTGTGATGACGCAACTGACAACTCAACAGGCAACCAAGTACGTCTACGCGTTCAGCGAAGGAGACGCGAGTCAGAAGGACCTACTAGGTGGCAAGGGAGCCAACCTGGCGGAGATGACCCGGATCGGCCTACCGGTCCCTCCCGGGTTCGTGATTACTACGGAGGCCTGCAACGCGTACCTGGCGACCGGCGTCGAGCCCGACAGCCTGGAAGCCGAAATTCGTTCCCATCTGATGATTCTCCAGCGCCAAGCGGGGCGCACGCTCGGTGAGCCCGGTGACCCTCTGTTGGTCTCGGTGCGTTCGGGAGCGAAGTTCTCGATGCCCGGCATGATGGAGACGGTCCTGGACATCGGGCTGAATGATCACAGCGTTCTGGGTCTGGCCCGGCACAGCGGAGACGAGGTCTTCGCCTGGGATTCCTACCGGCGGCTGATCCAGATGTACGGCAAGACCGTTTTCGGTATCGCGGGCGACCAGTTCGACGCCGTCCTCGAAGCCGCCGAGAAGTCGTCCGGCGTCACCGCGGACAACGAGATCCCGGTTGACGAGTTGCGTCATGTGGTCGAGGAGTTCAAGAAGATCGTCCGGCTGCACACCGGTCGTGAGTTCCCCCAGGATCCGCAGGAGCAGTTGCTCGGAGCCATCCACGCCGTGTTCCAGTCGTGGAACTCCCAGCGGGCGATCGCCTACCGGCGGCAGGAGCGGATCCCGGCGGATCTTGGCACCGCCGTCACGGTGATGGCCATGGTCTACGGCAACCTGGGACAGTCCTCGGGTACCGGCGTTGCCTTCACCCGGGACCCGGCCACCGGTGAGCGGGGCGTGTACGGCGACTACCTGAGCGATGCCCAGGGCGAGGACGTCGTCGCCGGCGGTCACAACACGATGTCCCTCAAGGACCTCGAGCGGATCGACAAGCGCAGCTATGAAGAGCTGCTCACCTACATGAACGTCCTGGAACAGCACTACCGCGACCTGTGTGACATCGAGTTCACCATCGAGCGCGGCAAGCTCTGGATGCTGCAGACCCGGGTTGGAAAACGTACCGCCGGCGCCGCCTTCGTGATCGCCTGTCAGTTGGTCGACGAGGGCGTCATCGGCCTCGACGAAGCGCTTTCCCGAGTGACCGGGACGCAACTGACGCACCTGATGTTCCCGTCGTTCGCGCCGTCCGAGAATGACAAGGTGATCGCCTCCGGCGTACCGGCCTCCCCCGGCGCCGCTGTCGGTGCCATCGTGCTGGACTCGGACACCGCTCAGCACGCCTCCGGCCCGGTGATCCTGGTTCGCCGGGAGACCACCCCGGACGACCTGCCCGGCATGATCGCCGCCCAGGCGGTGCTCACCAGCCACGGTGGCAAGACCTCGCACGCCGCGGTGGTGGCCCGGGGGATGGGCAAGCCCTGCGTCTGCGGCGCCGAGGCGCTGGCCATCGACGAATCGGCCCGGACGGTGCGGATCGGCGATCTGATCCTGCACGAGGGTGATGTGCTGTCCGTGGACGGGGCCAGCGGCCAGGTCTATCGCGGTGAGATCCCGGTCCAGCCGTCACCGCTCGTGCAGCATTTCGAGAACGGTGAGAAGCCGACCGAAGACCCGCTGATCAAGGCGGTGGACCGGCTGCTCCGGCATGCCGACTGGGTTCGCCGGCTCGGGGTTCAGGCCAACGCCGACACCCCGGAGGACGCCACCCGGGCCCGGCACTTCGGTGCCCTGGGTATCGGTCTGTGCCGCACCGAGCACATGTTCCTGGGCGAACGCCGCGAGATGATCGAGCGACTGGTACTGGCCGAGGCCGAAAGCGAACAGCACGCCGCCCTGGAAGCCCTGCTCCCACTGCAGCGGGCCGATTTCGTCGAGATCCTCCGGGCCATGGACGGCCTTCCGGTCACGATCCGGCTGATCGATCCGCCGTTGCACGAGTTCCTGCCCCGGATCGAGGAACTCACCGCCAAGGTGGCCCGGGCCGAGGCGCTCGGCGTCACCGACGACGAGTCCGCCCACGACCGGGTGCTGCTGACCGCGGTGCGCCGGATCAACGAGCAGAATCCGATGCTCGGGCTGCGCGGGGTCCGGCTCGGCCTGGTCATTCCCGGCCTGGTCGGCATGCAGGTCCGGGCGGTGGCCGAAGCCGCGGCCGAACTGGTCCGGGACGGCTGGGATCCGCGGCCGGAGATCATGGTGCCGCTGGTAGGCAGCGTGCACGAACTGGAGGCGGTGCTGCCCGACCTTCAGGCCGTGCTGACCGAGATCCCGGATGCGCCGGTGATCCCGGTCGGGACCATGATCGAGGTCCCGCGGGCCGCCCTCACCGCCGGGAAGATCGCCGCCCACGCGGCGTTCTTCTCCTTCGGCACCAACGATCTGACCCAGATGGGCTGGGGATTCTCCCGGGACGACGTCGAGTCGGCATTCTTCCCGTGCTACCTCGACCACGGGATCTTCACCGTCTCGCCGTTCGAGTCCCTCGATGTAGAGGGAATCGGCCGGCTGGTTCAGATCGCGGTCACCGAGGGCCGGGCCGCCCGGCCCGACCTGAAGATCGGCGTCTGTGGTGAACACGGCGGCGACCCCGCCTCGATCCACTTCTTCCATCAGGTGGGGCTGGACTACGTATCGTGCTCCCCCTTCCGAGTGCCGATCGCCCGACTGGAGGCCGGCCGCGCCGCCATCAGCGACACCAAGTCCGACACCCGCTAACCCCTAACCCCAACCTCTAACCCTCGTGATCATGCACGTTTGCCCGCTCGAGCGGGCAAACGTGCATGATCACCGTGGTTTGAGGTTTTCCAGGGCGATCAGGCCCGGCCAGGGAGCGGAACTGCCGGCGACCCGGAACATGGCGAAGGGATGCCGGCGGACGTCGTCCCCAAGAATGAAATCGAGGCTGCGGTAGGTGACGGTCCGGGCCTCGACGGTCTCTCCGTTGATGATCGCAGTGGCGCTCCCGAAGGGAAATTCCCGCAGTTCGGTGCCGGCCTGAAGCACATCCGCCGGGGCCAGGCCGGTGATCGCGGTCAGCCCATCGGCCAGAAGTGATTTCTGGATCGACGCGATTCGATGAATGCCGTCATAGTCCGGAAGCCACGGCCCGTTGTTCGGCGCCCCGGTCGGTGGATCGGTAAGCACCCCGATGAAGGAGTTCATCACCGTGCCGATCCAGGCGGACAGGACTTCAGGCAGTTCCGGTCCGCCGGTGATCGGCTGAGCCCCGATGGCCTTGTAGACAAACTCGCTCAAGCTCCCCTCCAGCTACGGATCCGCGCCCCAGTGTGATGAGTCAGAGCCTAGAGGGCGAGCCGGTGAAGCGGGAGAACCGCTATTTGTGGCGTCCCGAATACCCGTAAAGGCGACGTAAAATGGGGTTGATCGGGAGAATCTCCGCGGAGGAAACGATGACGCTCGACGGTGCAGGGCGAGCGGGCCGGCCGGCCCGGCTCGGTGTGGTCGGTGTGGTCATTGTGCTTCTGCTCTCCGGCTGCGCCCGGGCCGATGAGTCAGGCGCGGTTCCTGGTGATTCCAATCCTCCGGCCGCGCCGGCCCGGCGGACTCCGGCTCCGGTGCTGACCACGACCGGTTCGCACTCGGATCTGGGTTCGCCTCAGCAGGCGGCCGAGCGGGTGAAGAAGGCCGCCGGTGAGGTGAGCAAGAAGCTCTACTTCACGATGCCGAGACTGGTCGGGCGCAACCTCCAGGCGGCCCAGGACACCCTGCAATCACGCGGTAGCTATTTCCTGGACCAGCAGGACGCCACCGGGGCCGGGCGCCGGCAACTGCTGGACCGCGATTGGAAGGTGTGCTCGCAGCAGCCCAAGGCCGGTCGAAAAGTCGTGATCACGACTCGGGTAACCCTTAAAGCGGTCAAACTCTCCGAATCCTGCCCCTAGATTCAAGCTGCCCCCGGTGGGTGTCGAGTGAACCAGTAGCGGGTCATCACTGAGTTGCCACCGGGTCGATCACTGCGTGATCACCGGGGCGGGACAGATCGGGGAACGTGGTGAAGTTCGTGGCCGACTTGGTCCCGGCCACCCGCCGGGTAGTTCCGGCCGGCGACGGGGAGACAACTCTGGACGAGGAGACCGCTCTGATCGCGGCCATCGATCGGGTGCTGGACGTGGTCAGTGTCGGCTGGGAGCAGCTTCTCGCTCAGGCGCCGGAATTGACCGTTCGAGTGGGGAGCACTCCGGAATCGGCCACCGGCGGCATCGACCTGGCGTTACAGTTCGCCGGCACCGCCTGCCGCCGGTTCGTCGCCCGGTCCGGAGCGAGCGCCGCCCGGATCCGGATCTTCGAGGCGGCCGTGCGTGAGCGGCTCCTGCTCACCCGGCCGGGGCTGGCCGAGGATCTGCCGCTCACGCAGGAAATTCTTCAAGGCTGGGCCGGGCAGGATTCACCCCTGCCGATGGCCGCGATCGTGATCGGGTTGCTGGCCGAGGTCCAGGTTCAGGCCCCATCTCAATCCCAGGTTCAGGCCCCGGCCGGGGGGCCGGGAAGGCGCCTCGCCCAGGAAGCCGCCGTCGCGGTCATCGAACTGGCCGGTGAGGCAATCCGGATCGAGGACGACGCCACTGACGAAGGCTGGCAGGAAGTCGAGCTCTGGCGCGACACCTTCCGGCACGAACTCGCCGAGCGCGAGCTGGACTGGCCCTGGATGAGTGACGGCGATTCGTTCCCTCCGTTGTGGGACGCTTCGATGCGGGCGGCGGTGCTGCAGACCTATCACCCGTTGCAGCCGAGATTCGACGACCTGGCCGCGATCCTGGTTCGGGCGGGTGAGGAGCGGAGCCGGGCCAAGGAGATCGCGACCGCGGTGTTCTGCGAGATCCTGGTCACCGCCGAACCGACGACGGCGACCTTCGCCGCCGCCGGCCTGCTCGCTCCGGCCCAGGGCCTGCATCCGGCCGCGATCTGGACGCCGCGCCTCCTGGTCCGGTTGCGGCAGACCGCCGAGCCGGTGGCCGGAATACTTGACCCGGTTCTGAGCCGGGTGTCTCGCTCGGCCGCGGACTTCGAGGTCGCGCTGGCACTGGAACGGAGCCTGCTCGGATTCCTGGTGGCGATCCTGGAGAACGTGACCGCCGGCCCGGACAGCGTTCAGCACACCCTCGAACTGCGCCGGCACATCCAGAGCAAGCTCAGCGGGTGACTACGATTTTCGGAGCGGGCGACAACCAGGACGACGTGCTGGCTCTGCTGCACCCGCGCGTCCGGGAACTCGTCCGGGGGCATCTCGGCTGGCGGTACCTGCGGGAGATCCAGGTCGACGCCGCGCGGCCGGTGTTCACCGCCGAGCACGACGTACTGATCATCGCCGGGGCGGCGGCCGGAAAGACGGAGGCCGCCTGGCTGCCGATCTTCAGCCGGCTCCTGGCGGCGGGCGGTCCGGGGCTCGGGGTGCTGGCGCTGAACCCGCTGAAGGCGATGATCGACGACCAGGTGACCAGGTTGAGCGGGTACGGCCGGCATCTCGGCCTGCGGGTCGAGTCCTGGCAGGGCGACATCGCGCCGTACCGCCGGGTAGAAGCACTGGAGACCATGCCGGACTCCCTGGTGATCACTCCCGAAACCCTGCATGGCCTGCTGATCCGGAAGCCGGTCGAGCTGACCCGGGCGGTCGCGAACCTGAGGTACATCGTCATCGACGAGATCCACGTCCTCGCCGGCACCGACCGGGGTCAGCAACTGCAGTCGTTGCTGCATCTCCTGGACGCCCGGATCGGTCGGCCGGTGCCGAGGATCGCGTTGAGCGCGAGCGTGTCCGAGGCCGGGCTGATCGCCGAATTCTTGCGTCCCCGGGCGGGTAAAAAGGTGCAGGTAGTGCATTCGGTATCCAGTTCCGGCCCCGATCTGGACGTCGAGGTGCACGGGTTCCTGGCCGGTCCGTCGGGCACCACGGCCGGTGCCGGGGCTCCCGGCGTTCCCGGACCGCGGTCGGAGATCGCCGCCCGGATCGACGCGGTGACCCGGGGACGCCGGGCGCTGGTTTTCACGGCCGATCCGGCGGCGGCCGAGGAAATGGTCGCGCTGCTGCGCGACCCGCGGGTGACCGGAACCCGTCGTCCCGAGCGCTTCCTGGCCGATCACGACGGGCTGCCGGCGGAAGCACGCCGGATGGCCGAACGAACCCTGCAGGAGAACGACGACACCGCCGTGATCTGCACCCCCGCCCTCGATCTCGGCGCCGACCTGCCCCAACTGGACCTGGTGGTGCAGGCCGACACGGGCATCGCCCTGACCGCCTTGCGGCAGCGACTCGGTCGCAGTGGGCGCCGTTACGGCACCCGTCCCACGCTGCGGGTCTACACGACGGAAAGAGACCTGGCCGGCGGCGGACGGCCCGATGACCGGCTGCGGGCCGGCCTGATCCAGCAGATCGCCTCAATCGACCTGATGCAGGACGATTGGGTCGAGCCGGCCGACCTCGGTCCGCTCGGACTGTCGACACTGGTCCAGCAGACGATCGTGCTGGCGGCGGATCCGGCCGGGGTTTCGGCTCAGCACGCCTGGAAACTGCTTTGCCAGACCGGCCCGTGGCACCGGGTGAATCCGGGTGATTACGCCTCCATCGTCAGGGACCTGGCGGTTCGGGGGATCCTGCGCCAGGACACCCACGGCCGGCTCCATTTGGCCGAGGCCGGGCAGCGACTGGCCGGGCGGCGGGAATTCGTCGAGGTGCTCGTCAACGGTTCTGACGGGGGAGTCCATCGGCGGGTGCGGGAACGAATGCGAGTGATCTACGAGGAGGCGGTGGTGCCGGGGTACCTCGACCCGACGGCGATTTCGCTGCTGGTCCAGGGCCGGGCCGGATACGCGGCGATGAACCTGGGCCAGGAACGCATCGTCGCCGTGGACGGTGGCACCCTGCTCGCCCTCTGGACCGGTGATCGGGAACTGGCGACGGCGCGGCGGTGGATCGAGTTGTGCCGGCCGGATGCCAAGATCACCGCGATCGATATCGGGCTGCTCGTCTCGATGCCGCCAACACAGCTACGGGACGTCGTCCGGGCCCTGCTCGAGACCAAACCCACCGGGTTGGACCTGGCCGCCGTGGTGCCGAACAAGAAGACGGCGAAATTTGACGAATATGTGCCCGAGGATCTGCTGACCCGGGACTACGCGAGCCGGTTCTTCGATGTTCCAGCCGCCCGGGCCGCGCTGAATTCCGCGATCGGCGCCGGACCGGGGGCCAGCACGCTCCGGCACTCGCGGGGCGCCCGGCCGTAGGTTCGGACTGGTTGCCGAGCGATTCCAGATCGTGCTCTCGTTTCCGTATCCCTGAAGGCCCTGGACAGATACTTTGTCGGGGCTGGAGTGGGTCGTGTCCGGATGCGCCGACTGGGAGAGCGTTCAATGACACTGCGTTACAACCCGCCGCCTGGGTGGCAGGAACCGGCCGAAGGCTGGCACTCGCCCGACGAATGGCTTCCCGACCCCTCGTGGCCCCCCGCACCGGACGGCTGGCAGTTCTGGGTCCCGGAGGACACGCCGATTTTGTGGCAACTGGGCGCCAAGTACGCCCTCGCCGCCGCGGTGGTCGGCCTGATCGCGGTCGGCGCGATCACCTCCCTCACCGGTTACGGCGGGTTGCCGTTGCCGGGCGGGGCGAACAGCTTCGCCGCGGCCTCACCCAGCGCTACTGCGGCTGCTACTGCCACTGCGACTGCCACCGCGACGACCCGTGCGCCCGGAGCAGCGGCCGGGGGCTCGCAAGTTGTTGACAAGGTGGACGCCGTCAGTGGAGCCTCCGCCGCGGGGGCGGCGCCGGCCGGGTCGATCCCGGCGCCCAGTTCCACCCGGACCACCTCGTCCGATCCGGCCACCACGAGCCCGTCCGTTCCGGGAAAAGCGCCGACCGCCACTGCGACCAGCGCGCCCACGGCCGCCCCGACCACGGCGCCCACCGTGCCGCCGACCTCCCCGGCACCCGGCCGGGGGCACCACGGCGGTCGTGGCCGCCATCACCGCCCGCATCACGCCGGAGGGCAACGGCGGCACCGGCCCCATGGCTTCGTCAAGGTTTCGTGGTGGTGGTGACGCGCGGTTTGTCGGCCTCGCAGTAGTGACGTCGCGGCCGCTGCGCTCGGGCTCCGTGAGCGCGGCCCGACCGCTGATCATGATCGTGAAAAGTCCATCGGCGACCGACCGACGGAGTTTTCACAGAATGCGCAATCGGGCCTCGCCGTCGCTGGCCCCAGGACGCTACCGGCCAACAACAGAGATCGGGCGGGCGCGCATCCACTCACGGCAACCATCGGTCACCGAGAAGGCTCACCGCCCGATCCGCCGCCGAGATCACAGCGCTCGGGCCGCCACTGCCCATCCAAACGGTCGATGTCCGAACCCCGGGCCATCGCAGACAAGATCCTCTTCTTTCAACCTACGATCGTAGGTTGCCCGAAACGAAACCTTGCCCGCCCGTGATGACACAGCGCAGCGACGGTTACGCGGAATGGCTCACTCGATCGTTTGAGTCGCCCGGTGACGGGAGAAAGACCGAGTCAGATTGCGAACCGGTGCGGTTTCACTGCTTACTACGCTGTCCGGAACCGCTATGTTTGTCCGCTATCAGGTCGTTGGACGATGCGCCGATTGGGAGCGTTCGATGGCAAAGCAGTACAACCCGCTGCCGGGATGGCCGACGCTGCCGCAAGGCGGGAGCCAACCCGGTGACGAAGGCCCGGAGCCGTCCTGGTCGTCGCCGTTCGATGGCTGGCGGTTCCGGGTCGCGCGCGAGGGGTTGCCGCGGCTGAGCCGGAAATACATCGGCGCCGGTGTCCTGGTCGGCCTGATCGGTGCGGTGACTGCCGGGTCGGCGATCGCCGCCGACGAGTTCGGCCGCCGGTCCCTGGCCTTACCCGTGAGCTCCTTCCAGACTCCGATCTCCGCCCTGGGCTCGAGGCCGCAGGCCCCGGCCACCCCCGCTACGGGACGGCGAGCGGCCGGGTCGGGCGTCGCTGCCGGGGCACGACTCGCCGGAAACGCTCGGCCGCCACGCCACAAGGCCACAAAAGCGGCCCCCGTCGTCCCCACTAACCGAACCACCACTAACCGAACCACCACTACCCGAACCGCCCAGCCGGTCGTGGCCGCCGCCGGACGGCACGCGGCGCCGGCGGTGAAACCGCAAGTCGTGGCGGCCGCTGCGGCAACCGGGTCCGCGACCACCGCTGGGACGCTGAATCGCCCGACGGTCACCGCTGCCGTTTCCGGGCATCATTCCGGGCACCATCACCACGGGATCGGTGGAAACGAGACCGGTGTCTACTTGGAAGTCATCGGGGTCCAGGACGCGAACGCGGCTCACCGCACGAGCGGTGTCCACCACGCCGACGCGGTCCATCACGTCAACGGTCTCCATCACGCGCACGGGAGCCATCACGCCAGAAGCTTCCACCAGGACGGGGCCACCCTCCACTACAGCGAGATCAGCTTCCGGTACAGCGGGGCCGACACTCGCGACCACAGCGGCGACGGCCTCAATCAGAGTGGCACCGGCTTTAACCAGGGTGGGTCCGGAGCTTATGGTCAGGTCCGGCTCGGCCCGCGGCATCGGGCTTTCGGTTCCCCCGATTCGGCTCAGCCGCAGTACGCCCAGGCTTTCCACCATTCCGGCCGGCACTGCCTGTGAGCGCTGATCAACGCGGCGCCACCTGCGGCTCGGCGGCCGATTCGATCCGGTCGAGAATGACATCGAGGAAGTCGGTCCAGTCCTTGTCCCCAGGTAGGAAGTCGGACAGCAGCCAGGCCCCGACCACGAACACCAGTTGGGACAGATCCTCCAGCGAGAGCCCGTTCTGCACCGGAGTCTGATCCGCCAGTGAGGTCAGCAACTCGAGGGCCGGCTCCGGCGCGATCTCGGCCCAGCTCTGCGACTGTGAGAACGTCCGGGCAAGGTAACGCAACTGTTCGCCGTCCGGTCGATGGCCCTCGTGGATGGCGAACAAGGCGGCGGAGTCGACCATAATCGCCAGATTCACCGCATCCCGGGTGAAGGTGTCGTCCCGGGCGGCCAGGGACTCAAGAGCGGCCTCGAAGCGTTCCAGCTCCCGGTGAGGCTGGTCGGCGTCGACCTGGCTAGACGTGAGTGCCTGGATCGGTGAATACGCAGTGTATTCTGTCGTGCACATCGAGCGGCGGGGCTGGATGTGCTTCGATCGAGGTCGTCCGGGGGGAACATTCTCATGCCGCCGTTGAATGGCGCACCGAGCGCCGGCGGCCACAGGGTGCTCCGCTTCGGGGCCGCGCTGCTGATGCTGTTGACCGTCGGTACGGTCGCGGCGTCCTCGGTCTGGCTGTGGACCGGCCGCGAGGTCGCCCGGGCCACGCCGACCCCGGCCACGGTTGCCGTCCGGGCGCTGACCGCCGCGGTCAGCGGTCAGCGGGTCGACGTCCCCAAACATGTGCTGGGCGCCTTGCCGGCTGGTGGCCGAGCGCTCATGCATCTGCCGGCCACCGATTCGGAATTGATTCCGGCCACCACGACCATCGACGCCAAAGGCCGTCGGCTGGACGTGCTACCGGTGGTACCCGGTGAGGCGGCCAGCGCCTCCTGGTTCCACGAGATTCCCGAGCGCTGGCGAAGCTGGCGGGTGGCTGCGCCTTTTCCGTCAGTCGGTCAGGCCGATATCGGCGAGTACTGGGTGGCGGTGGCGATCCCGGCGGCCGCCGCCGAGACAACCCTGCGATCGCTGGTCACCCGGGCGGTTTTCGGTGCCGCCGTGCTGGCCGGATTGGTCATGCTGTTGCTCGGCCGGTGGATCTTCCGTCGCCCGGGGGACAATGACCAGGTGACGTCCGGCTCCCGGGGTACCCGGATCCGGTATCGCGACCGGGAACGGATCGAGGAACTTCAGGACCAGATGCGACCGCTGGTCGAGCAACTGGTCCAACTGATTCCGCAACTGCCGCAGACCCTGTCCTGGCAGGCCGAGCGAGCGCTCGAGCGGGCCGGCTGTCATCGGCTGGAGCCGGACGGCGAGCTCTTCGACCCGTCGTCCCATCAGGCTCTGGGCGTCGACCCGGCCCCCGACCGGGAGTCGATAGATCGGGTCTCGCGGACGCTGCGGACCGGATACGCGAACGGTGATCTGGTCATCGTGCCGCCCTGGGTCGCGGTGTACGCCGCGGCCGAATCGGTCACCGCCGGCCACGACCCGAAGTCGTGACGGCCAGGATCGCCTTGAGCTTGGACGTCGAGGGGACCGGGAGTTGCTTGCGGGGCGGCAGCGCCTTGGCCGCGGGAACGATTGCCCTCAGCCGCGCCGTCACCGCGCCCCGATTATTGATCCGGAATCCGGCCAGCTCCAGTCTGTGCTGAGACTTCGGCGTCATCAGGTAGCGGTGGAAGAGATCGGCGGCGGCCTTGACCTCGGCGCTCAGACCGGGCAGTTCGATGTAGGGATGGTCGAACATGACGGTGCCGCCGGTGGGATACAACGGCACCAGGGGCTCGTCGGGTGTTCGGCGGTCGTAGCTGAAGAGCAACTGCTCCGGCATCAGGATGCCGCTGGTATATCGCTCGACCGCGGCCGGGTCGGCCGATCGGGAAAGGCCGTTCAGCGTGCGCATTAAATCGGATTCGTTGTCAGTAAATTCGGTGACGCTCGATTGAACCTTCTGGACGAACCGCGGGTCGCCGGGATTGTTCGCCGCCGCGTGAGCCATCACGACCAGCGATTCCAGTCCGGAGGTGGACTGCTGCGGTCGATCCTGGGCCAGCCGGAAACGCCCCCACTCCGGATGGTTCTGATAGTCCCGCCAGTTGGCCCCCGAGGCGAACAGCCGCAGCAAGCCCAGCCAGGTCCGCGGATGCTCCTTCCACTCCAGGGCCGCGACCTCGACGGCGGGCATCGCCAGCACGAGTGGGCTCTGGGCGATGGATCCCTTCGACGTGCCATAGCCGGAACCGACCAGCGCCGGCCACAATGACGAGCTCGGCAGCCAAACCTGCGGCTCTGGCTGTGGTCTTGCGGTCTTCGGGTCGGTCGCGGTGGTCGGCCAGCCGACCTTCAGATACTGCTCGGCCCGGCCGGAGGTCAGGGAATCAACGCCGATCCGGGCGCAGGCACCGTCGGGAAGTCGGCGCGCGGCGTCGTCCTGGTTGAATTTCTCGGCCAGACCGGTGATGATCGCTGACTTCTCGGTGCTGGAGCTGACGTGCACCGGAACCGATCCGTGGCAGCCCGCCGAAACTGGTGACGCCGGTGAGCCGGGGGCCTGCTCGAGGCCGCCCCTGAGGCTCGAGTCGGCCGAGGCGCGCTGAAATTCACCACTGTTCACGTGATACGAGACCAGGGCCGCGGCCAGCACGAGAGTGGCCGCGATCCCGGCTCGCTGCGCGAGGCCACGGCGCGACTCGACTGGCGCCATGATGGATGAATCCCCCGGTTTCGAGCTGTTACTTTATCAAGACACAGAGTAACATCGCCGGGGATTCCAGGGGGACTTCCGGGGGACGGGGCTAACCAGCGATGCGCAAGCGACTTCTCGTACTGACAATTCTGGCGCTCGGTGCGGGAGCGGTCGCCGCGCCCGCCCAGGCCGACAGCGCACCCAGCCGGCCAGTCGAGACCGGGTCCAGTCAGCAGGTCCAGGCTCGGCTCGGCTACCGGGTTCCGCCCGGCCTGGGTACCGAGGCCGACCCGACCGCCTGCACCCAGGCCGCGGACGCAACGGTGAGCTACGCGGCCAGCCTCAGCGGCCGGCAGGAGGTCCCGGTGCCGGGTGGACCGGCGGTCGGCGACCCCGAAGGCCATGCCCTGGTCCTGGTGGAGATCTGCGGCGACGACGTGTCTTTCGCGTTCCAGTGGCGGGGCATCTCCGCCCCGACCATGGGCCACATTCACGAGGGCAAGCGAGGGGTCAACGGGCCGGTCGTGATCCCGCTGTTCACCAGCGCGATGCCGGCCAGTCTGAGCGCGGCCGTCGGTGCGGTGACCATGGTTGACGACGCCGGTCTGGCCGCGGCCATCCAGGCCGATCCCTCCAGCTTCTACGCCAACCTGCATACGGCGGACTTCCCGGGCGGAGCCGTCCGCGGTCAGTTGAAGCCGGTCAACGGCCCCGCCGACCTGCTCGGCCTGGTCCACGGCGACCGGATGCGGACCCTGCTGGATGGGCAGCAGGAAGTGACTGCCGCCGGGGTCGAGGGTGCCGGTGATCCGGACGGCTACGCGATCGCGTTCATTCGGCCGCGCCGGAGCCGGGTCGAGTTCGGCGCCGTCTGGGTCGGCCTGGCCGCTCCGACGATGGGACACATCCATCTCGGTCGGCCCCTGGCGAACGGGGGAGTCGTGGTGCCGTTGTTCACCACCGCGGTCCCGGACGGCATCTTCGCGATCGCGGGCGAGGTCGATGCGGTCGACCCCGGTACCACCCGGCAGATCCGCCGCGACCCCGGCGACTACTACGTCAACCTGCACACCAGCGAATTCCCGGCCGGTGCTGTGCGCGGGCAACTAGGATGATGATCATCATCGTCGCCGAGCCGCGCGCGTCTGGTTACCAGGTTTGCTCGCCGGCCCGCACCAGGATCTCGTTGATGGCGACCCGGCGGTCCCGGGTGACGATGTAGGAGACGGCGTCGGCGACGTCCTCGGGGCGTAGCTTCTCCACACCGGCGGTCTGGCGATCGATGGCCCCTTGCAATTCGTCCCGCACATGCGAACTCAGCTCCGTGTTCACGATTCCGGGCTCAACTACGCTCACCCGGACGCGCTGCGGGACGAGTTCTTGACGCAGCGACTCGGAGAAGGCGTTGACCCCGAATTTCGTCAGGCTGTAGACGGCGTTGCCCGGCCGGGCCACCCGGCCGGCGGTCGAGCTGATATTGACCACGTCCGCCACCTGGCGGGGAGAGCTCTGGGCCGCGCTGATCAGGTGCGGCAGCGCGGCCTGGGTGACGAAGAGCAGGCCCTGCACGTTGATCGAGAGCATCCGCTCCCATTCCCCGGCCGGGGCGTCGGTGACCGGTCCGACGAGCATCAGCCCGGCATTGTTGACGATCGTGTCCAGGCGTCCCAGCTCGGAGACGACCTGTTCCACGGCCGTGCTCGCCTGCTGCTGATCGGTAATGTCGGTCGCCAGGACCAGCGCGGTCCCGCCTTCGGCCCGGATCTTGCCGGCCAGCGCCTCGAGCCGGTCGTGGCGGCGGGCCAGGAGAGCGACCGCCGCGCCCTCGGCGGCGAGACTGCGGGCGGTTGCCTCACCGATACCGCTGCTGGCCCCGGTCACCAGGGCCACGGTGTGCTGCAGTCGTCCGGTCATGTCGTCCTCCAGGGATGGGTGTTCCAGCGGTTGAGCGGATCGGCGTCTGCTTCGCTCAGGTTGAACGGGGGCGACTGCTCACCGCTTCCCCGACCTCGGGAACGGAGCAACTCGGCGGAGGCCGCTCACCTACGCGCTTGAGTTGTCGTGACTGAATCCGGGTCCCATCGTTACCGCTGGTGGGGCTGAGGAATTCTCCGGCGATAGGCCCATTACGGATTTTTGCGCCGGGATCGGGTGCCTGGAGAGCCGCAAGAATGGATGACATACCCCGGTGTCATCCTTGTGGTGAACACCGGTAGGGTGCGTCCTGTTCTGCGAGGTGGGGGTCTGGCAGAACGAAAAACGATCATTTCCTGGGCCATCCCCAACATTTGGGACGAACGGTTCGGGCCCCGCGGAATCGGAAACTTCATGATCAAAATCGGACGACGGTCTGCCCCCCTTCCCCAGGCGATCACCCCCACCGACGACGGGCCCGGCCACAACCGCAGCCACGCCAACTGGATCATCCCCAGCATCGTCTCCGTGCTTATCGCGGTGACCGCAGCGGCCTGGGGCGGCAGCGGGATGGCCTCCATGCTGTCCGGGCACGGGTGGGACCCGGCCCCGATCGCGCCCTCTACGGTTCGCGGTCTGCTCGCCGACGGGACCAGCGCGTACTGGCCGGGCACCGATCCGCGACTGATCATGGTCCTCACCGCCATCCTGGCCATCCTGGCGTTGATTCCGATCGCGGTGACGACGCTCCTGATCTTCTCCCGCCGTCGACCGGTCAGGTCTTCTCCCCACCGGGCTCGGCTGACGGCCCAGCCCGGTACCTGGCCCGGACCCTTCAACTCACCGGACACTTCGGCTCACTCGGACAATTGAACCCAGAGGTGGGAAATTCGCGACTGACCGTTACTGTCGAGTCCGATTCGGTAGTATTCGGGCCGAGGAGTCTGACGACGAGGGAGTGGAACATGTCGGCGATCGAAGACATCGTCACGGGTATCGAGGCCGTCATCGAGGATGCCGCGCAGATCTCGGCGACCGCGGCCGAGGTTCTGAAGCAGACCGAGGAGGGCCTGACCCAGGTTGAGGAACGTGGCGCGACGGCGGCTATCGAGGGGCTGACCCAGGTGAAGGAGCAACTCGAGGCCTTGACCGGGCTCATCGACTCGGTCAGTTCAGTGGCCGAGGAGGCCCACACGGCGGCGAAGGCCGTAGCTTTCGACCGGTGAAGCGATACCTGGCCGGGCCTGGTCCCGCGACTTTCAGCTCGGCGAGGTCTGGAAGACGGGCCAGCAGATCTCGGTAAGCGCCGGGCCGTCCGGGCCGTCGGGAAGATAGTTCTCCCGCACCGGCCCGCCGGCGCTCAGCAATCGCTCACTGACGTAACTGCCCAGCCGGCCCGAGGTCCGGTCGATCGTGCTGTGCGGGCCGTAGTGCGACGTCACCGCCCACTCCGCCGGCGACAGCTCCTGGGCGTGGACACGCCCCGAGGATTCCAGGGAAACGGTCGTGGGAATGAAGAGCGTCGCCTCGCCGAGCTCTTCGGCGAACAGTTCGGGGGCGAAAAGCCCGCCCGCAGGCCCGACAGCGGCCGAGCCGACGACCGCTTCGATCTCGCTCATGGCGGTGCTGAACCATTCGCCGATCCCGGCCAGCGGAACAACTTCGGTGATGGCGGCCACCGTCGTTGCCGGGGTGCGCCGGAACTCCACCTGGATCGGTCCGTCCGAGGGCACGAGCAGCTCGCGCAACGCGCTCACCGCCTCCTGAGTCTGCGCCAACTGGGTCTCCATCCGTTCCAGATGGGCGGCGATGAGCCGGCCGCGGGCGATGACGTCGTCCGCGACCAGCACCGCCTTGACCTCGGGCACGGGCATCCCGAGGCCGCGCAGCCGGCGGATCACCAGTGCCCGCTGAACCTGCGCGGTGTCGTAGTGCCGGTAACCGGTCTGCGGATCGGTCTGGGCCGGCTCCAGGAGGCCGAGCTCGTGATAGTGCCGAAGGGCCTTCTTGCTCAGCCTGGTCATGGCCGCGAACTCACCAATTGACAATCGCGCCGGCATCGCTCACCCACCTCCGGTCTTGATCATGCGCTCCCCGGATCGAGTCTAGGCTCCGATCTTCAGGTGCCCGATGAGGTCACCGGCCAGCACGAAGTCGAAGGTCAGGTCGGCCACACCGCCGGGGAAGTCGCCTTCGACCCGCGCTCCCACCCGGTACTCGTGCTCGTTGACCGGCATGCTCGCGGTAACCGTGCTGGTGTACGTGAACTTGGCGGCGAGGGCCTCACGCCAACCGGCGATCTGCTCGCGGCCGGTGTACGTGTGGCCCTCGTCCAGCACGGTGCCGTCGGGGGTGAAGCAGTCGGCCAGCGCGGTGCTGTCCCGCTTGTCGGCGGCTTCCAGGTAACGGGTGACGACGGCGGGGGTCGAGTCGGGCATCTGTGCTCCTTGGGCGATCGTTCGGTTGGTGTACTCGACCGATGCTGAGGGGTGCCGTAGGGGGAAGGTCAAGGTTGGGGTGATGGAACGAGTTGCCCATCGTTGCGCGGTGGCCGTCAGTCCGCGGACGGGTCCGCTTTCACGGAATCTACGGCTTCTCGTATATCGGCCGACCGAGAGCTAACTGACGTTTGAGGATCGTCTGACGGAGGTCCAGGGTGACCCTTGTCCGGTCGCTGCTGTGATGCAGTCGGTCATGGCAGGTTCCGCAAATGGCGGCGATCCAATCGACCGTGTCGACATCGGGGTCAAGGTGATGA
>Ga0265340_10000422_pt1 | contig 22711 bp, 8 predicted proteins | sample 4CB225metaG_FD_202082 | JGI IMG/M metagenome (GOLD analysis project Ga0265340, IMG submission 202082) | Rhizosphere microbial communities from Carex aquatilis grown in University of Washington, Seatle, WA, United States - 4-CB2-25 metaG | ecosystem: Host-associated > Plants > Roots > Rhizosphere...
AAGCAGTCGCGGGTGCCTCAACATCGGCTGTAATTCTCGGTGTGACCCGTATGCCTGCTCCTCCCTCTTCATCTTCTTCAGTGCCATATGTTCCTCAAGGAAAAATCTTGGTACAGCCGCAACAGTAAAAATTATTTGATGCATTAAATTATATTTAATGATACAAAGTAGCATTTAAATTTTTGTCACATTTACTCTTATTACAATCATTTTTAATAACAAAGTAGATAAATATATAACACATTTTAGAGTTATTTAATCCTTATTTAAGGCAGTATTTTTTCTAAATGATAATAATTTCTACAATTTTTCTCAGGTATTTTTAGTGTAAAATTTAAAAAAAGCTTTAAAAATAATTTAGAAATTCGATCAACAATAGGGAAAACCTCGCCATTCACTTTAAACCCATAATATTAATTATAAACTTTTCTATAATCTAAAAAGAGAGTTTATCCAAAAAATATTCAAGGCAAAATGTCCAACTTCTATTGCAAACAAACCATCAAAACATAAGGGGCAAATCGACATCAGATTAGTGCCAATTTTATTGAGCAAAACTTCAAAATAAGAGTCTTTATTTTTTAGCATTTCTTACTTCCAGAAACCCTTTTTTTGCACGAATTATACTTCAGTTTTTCACAGATTTTAAAATTGAGGCTGTTGGATGTAATTAGATATGATTATGATATGTTTTTTCAGCCTTGACAAAGCTGTGAAAATATGGGGTAATTGAAATATATCTAAAGATAACATCTTTGGACAAAAAGTTGGACATAAATTGAAGCTAAATGTCCATGAAAAAACTGCCCTATGAAAGATCAGCTTTATACCATCCAGGAAGTTGCTTCCATTCTCAAAGTCTCATCCAAGACACTTCGCCGTTGGGAACAGGCTGGGATTATCAAAACTATCAGAACCGCAGGCAATCAACGCCGATACCGTCTTGAGGATATAAAAAAAATAGAACGACGCCGTAACCTTAAGCAGGCAATGCTAGCTTCACAGGTTACTATTAATCAGTCAATTTCACAGACAATTCCAACTCCTGTTTCAACACCGCAAATTATCGAACCGCTATTGCTTCCACAAGAAAATGTGCAGCAAATGACACCAACGATAAATAGTCCTGTAGTAAAAGAGTTTAAAAATTATTCTTTACCGATTAAGGATCTACAATTTTTTTTGGTAAGCAGTGTCTGTGCATTGGTATTACTATTCGGCGGATTAGTATTTTGGCAGCATGCACAAGTGCTTAGCTTAAATGGAAAGAATACGACAAAACAAGATTTGCAAGCTAATCAACAATCCGTTTTAGCAGCTCAGACAAGTCAGCCAGCATATCAATTATCGATTAACGTGCCAGGAGTATTTGGTAAGCCAGTAACATTTCTGGATAGTGTCCTAATCAAAAAAGGATTAACGGTGAATAAAGTGGCTACGTTGAGCGGAGGAATAATTACGAAAAACGCAGATATAAACGCAGGAACAGGAAGATTAACAGCATCAAATGTGATCTATTCAATACAAGCTGGTGCAAACATAAGTATCAGCGGGAGTAAACAAAATCCGACAATCTCAGCAAATGTAAACGGAGGAGTTACTTCTCTTGAAGGCGTGAGTGGAGCAGTGAGTTTGACTCAAGGTTCGGGGATAAGTCTGAATGGATTACAGATTGCCAACAGTGGGGTATTGTCGGTTGGTGGACAGACAGGCGATGTATCATTGAGCGCTGGTAACGGGATCAGTGTTTCAGGAACAACGATTACAAACAGTGATACGGGATCAGGACAGAATATCTTCAAAACTTTTTCCATAGATGGAACAGATATAACTGCATCAAACAATAACGATACGATCAATTTTGCCGCAGGATCAGGGATTGTTTTGACTGGCGATACAGGAAGCAAAACAGTTACGATAACAAGCAATGCCTCAGGAACAATATCAGGATTAACACCAAACGGTTCAGTATATGCACTTAGTTCAAACAGCATTGGATCAACAGGAGTTGGGCCGGCTGGGACAGTACTGCATGGAACCGGAGGCGCACCGAGTTTTTCTGCGGTGAGTTTGACAGCGGATGTAACTGGGATTTTGCCGACTGGCAACGGCGGCACAGGCATAAATACAACGCCTACTAATGGTCAGCTTTTGATTGGAAATGGGAGTGGGTATCAATTAGGCACACTGACAGCAGGGAGTGGAATCGGAGTAGGTAATGGTTCAGGAACAATAACATTATCAAACAGTGGCGTACTGTCACTAACTGGCACAGCAAATCAGGTTTTAGTAAATGGTTTAATAACGGCACAGACAGGAGCGGTTACTCTTACTTTGCCACAAGATATTGGGACAGCATCTACTCCCACCTTTGCATCGGCGACATTGTCGAGTAACACCAATGAACTAATTTTGGGAAATGGGAAAACAGGGACGATAACTTTGGCAGCACTTAGTGGAAACCAGACTTATACATTCCCCGATGCATCGGGGACTATCTGTTTGGAAGGAGGTAGTTGTGGAGGAGGCGGAGGAGGAGATATCAGCGGATCGGGGAATCAGTATTACATACCAGTATTTACTGGCAGCAGTGGGATAGGGGATTCGGATATTTACGATAATGGAAAAGTCGCAATAGGCACAACCAGCCCGCAAGGGCTTTTTTCCGTTTCTGGGGGAGTTCCTGGTTTAGCCTTAGTTAACCTCAATGTCACCAATGAGCAAAATATTCTGACCGCATCTGCATCAGGAACGACTGAATTTACTATAGGCAACAACGGAGATCTTCAGTTCACCGGAGGATCAGGATTTTTACAAACACTAACATCAAGTGCTGCAAATGGTAAAACATATAATTTCCCGACATTCACAGGGTCGACTGCGGATATTTGTTTATCAACCGGAAATTGCTCAGGACTTGGAGGAATTATCGGCGGTTCGGGAAGTCTTAATTATATTTCGAAATTTACCCCAGATGGAGAACACATCGCCGATTCATTGCTTTATGATAATGGGACTTCGGTTGGTGTGAATACTTCCACTCCAATTGGATTATTTGATGTCTCTGGTGCAGTAGCAGGACAAGCATTGACAGTACTTAACTATACCGGAAGTGACCAAAATATCCTTGTTGGATCAGCATCAGGTTCGACGAAGTTTGTTTTTGATAGCGCTGGAGATCTCAATCTTACAGGCGCTTATGAAATCGGCGGTAATAGTGTTTTGAACAGTACTACGCTTGGAAGCACCATTGTAAATTCTTCTTTGACAGGTTTGGGAACAGTTACTAGTGGATTTTGGCATGCAAATGCAATTGACACCCAATACGGCGGAACAGGCCAGAACTTTTCTGCAGTAACACAAGGATCGATGATTTACTTTTCAGGGAATGGTGTGATGAATACTTTTGCGCCGGGAAGCGCGGGGCAAATATTGCAGTCAAACGGAACCAGTGCACCGAGTTGGATTTCAACTTCATCAGTCAACTTCTGGCAATTGGCCAACGGGGCTTTGTCTCCTTTGAATATCACCAATGATTTGCTTTTGGGAGGAACAGCTACAACAAGTGCAAAATTTGCGTTTACTGGAGTAGCAGGCGGGACACCAACGGCAAGTATCTCAGGGGCAAGTAATAATGCATTATCTATTAATGCAACAGGAACAATTCAAACAACCAATGCTCAATCACTCCTTCTTAATCCAAATGGATTGGGGAATGTCGGAATTGGAACAGCAAATCCCGCTAGTTTGCTTAGTGTAAATGGACAAATTGAAACAATGAGCTCTATTGCTGGAATTAAGTTGGATGCTCGAGATAACAGCGGTAATTTTTTTCAATTGTACAGTGGTACCGGTGATCTGACATTCTATAGCAACAACGGTGGAATCCATGGAGAAATGACTCCATCGGGTAAATTAGGTCTTGGATTAAATAACACAAGCCCGTTAGCGCAACTTGATGTACGGGGAGATTCAGGAACAATACCTGTCGCATCATTTTCAGGGAAAACATCATTTGCTGGTTTGGTAGTTGATAATTCACTCGGTGATATCTTTACCGCTTCACAAGGAGGCGCCACTCGTTTTGTTATCAATCCTACAGGTAATCTGCAATTTACCGGCAATTCAGGGTTTTTGAATACGATTACCAGTGTCGCAACTTCTTCTGCCCATACATATACGTTCCCTGATGCAACGGGTGTTGTCTGTCTCGCAACTGGTAACTGTGCTGGTGTTGGGGGAAATGGGGACGTGAATGGTCCTGGGTCTTCAACGGATAATGCCCTTGTTCGTTTTGATGGCACTACAGGTCTACAAATTCAAAATTCAGGTATTATTATCGATGATAGTAACAACATAACCGGTGTCAATTCCCTTACCGCTAATCCTTCTTCCAATGTCTCCAGTTTGGTTCTTACAGGCACCAATGTTACTTCCAATAACCTTGCATACTTTAATGCCAACAATTCCTCAGGGACCATCTTTAATATTGCTTATGGTAGTGCGCAAACATTAACCGGCTCATTGATTGGTCAAAGTATAGATTTGGATAGCGGGCAACTGACGGCGACCAACCAAAATGTAACCGGTCAAAAAATAACACTACCTACGACTACCAATACCAATTCTTCAGGTACTGAAAATTTACTTGGGCTGCAAGTGGGGTTTGGATCTGGTGCAGGGATTAATCAAAATGGCGCTGGGAATACCATTTTTTCTGATTTCGATGTCCAACTTCCTGCATTGACACAAACAAGTGGGACACTCACAGCAAATGGTCTGGCGGTAACGACGCCATCAAGTATTACGACGGGCGGTACTGCCAATGGCGTATTGATCTCTCCAACAGGTGTTGGTGCAGGTAGCTTAAATGGTGTTAAGATCGGCGCAATTACCGGTGGTGCAGGAACTGAAACAGCACTCAATATTGGTTCTGGCTGGGATAATGTGCTTAGTGTCAATGGCAATGCTGTCATTAATGGTTCAGGTGTTGCCCTTCCAACGGGTGGTGGTACGGGCCTTTCTTCGTATACAACAGGGGATCTTATCTATGCAAATGGCACAAATTCACTTGCTGCTCTTGCCGGTGGTGTTGGAAATAACGGTAAGGTGCTTGTTATTTCCGCTGGTAGTCCTATGTGGGGTACGATTTCTGGAAGTAGCTGTACGGATTGTGTTGTGAATGATCCTTCTTCTTCAGCGACCAATACGATTGGGCCAACAGGTGTTGGAACGACAGGTCTTATCGTGAAGCAGACATCAACAGCATCTCCGACACAGGATATTTTTGATATTACTGACAGCACTGGCACCATAAAGTACTTTAGAGTTGATAAAGATGGAAATGTCATCCCTTCAACCTCGATTGGTAATACCTTAACCCTAACACCTACTACTGATACGACTGCATTAACGCTTGTTGGTACCAATGTCCCGACTGCAAGTCTTGAGTATATTAATGCAAAAAATCAATCTGGCTCTATTTTTAATCTTAATTATGGTGCTGCTCAGACACTCTCGACGAGCCTTTCAACAACCGGAGTTGCTGTGGATCTTTCTACCAATGTTACTGCTACCAATGCCACTGTCACTGGTGAAAGTCTTACTTTGCCGGCGGAATCAAACACGATTACTTCCGGTACAAAATTAATAACAGGTCTTTCTATTGCAGGGGGTGCGTTAAATCAAAACGGTGCCGGCGGCACGACTACCTATGCAGCTCTTAATGCTACCATTCCACCTCTCACGCAAAGTGCAGGGACGCTCAACGGGTATGGCCTGAATGTTACGACTCCTTCTTCTATAACAACAGGTGGTACTGCTGCTGCTGTTAATGTGAACGCAAGCGGTGTCGGTGCAGGTTCACTTTATGGTCTTAATATTTCAGCAATCACTGGTGGTGCCGGAAGTGAAACGGCTATCAATGTCGGTTCAGGCTGGGACAATGTCTTGCAAGTAAATGGATCTGCGGTTATTGATGGATCCGGCAATATTAATATTTCACATGTTGTAGGGGTTCTTTCCACAGCTAATGGGGGGTCTCCTTTTAGCGAAGGATCTGGAAGTATCATTGAAAGAAATACTACCGAGGATCTGTTGCTTGGCGGGACAGCGACGGCATCGGCGAAGTTTGCGTTTACTGGTGTCAACTCTGGCACACCAACAGCAAGTATTTCAGCAGTGAGCACACCAAATGGATTATCCTTGGATGCAAATGGAAACATCTTCACCCTAGGGAAACAGAGTTTGACCCTAGGAGCGGCAAGCACAGGAAATATTGCTATTGGGACAGACGCAACAGCGAGAGTATTGAGTTTGGGGAATACGACAGGGGCATCAACAGTGAACATATCCGCAGGGAGTGGAGGGATCAATGTAACAGGGACGAATATCAGTGGAAATCTCGGGTTTACAGGGACAAGTCCATCAATAACAAATACGGGGAGTAATACGTTAACAATCAATTCAGGATCAACAGGGAATATCCAGTTTTTCTCTTCAAGCAATACATTAAGTAACACAGGGGCATTGACGTTGGCAGGGGGGGTCACAGCAACAACATATAATGGATTGAGTCTAACTGCAAATGCTACAGGATTTAGTGTAGCAGGAGGCACAGTGTCAAAGACACTTACAATAAATAACAGTCTGACATTTAATGGGACAGATGGGAATACGTTTACGTTTCCGAATGCAACAGGATCAACAGTTTGTGTATCAACGAACAATTGTGGATTTGCATTAGGGACAAACTATTGGCAAATGCCAAACAGCGGAGCAATTGCACCGTTCAGTACAACAGCAGATTTGCTGCTGGGAGGGACAGCGACAGCCAGTGCTAAGTTTGCATTTATCAACAATGCAACAGGGACACCAACAGCGAGTATTTCAGCACAAAGCGGAACTAATTCTGCACTTGTTTTGGGAGCTGATGGAAGTATTCAATCTGTGAAACGGCAGACATTAACTCTTGGAGGGACATCAACCGGAGATATTGCTTTCCAGCCGGGCGGCCAAGCAGTTGGGAATAGTCTCTATCTTGCATCGAGTGGAAATGTAGGAATTGGGACAACAGCGCCGAGTGCCAATTTAGATATACGATATGCATCGGCAAATACTGTCGCTACGACTCCGGAATTAGTATTAGATAATCCAAGCGGTGGTACGCAAACAGGAATGCAGTTGCAGATTAACGGTTCGGCCATCGCAAATATCAGTGCGGATAGCGGGAATAATTTTTATCTTAGTCCTGGCAATTCCGGGATACTGTATCTGGATTACAATAGCCTTGGAACCCCAGGGGCAATTAATTTTAGAAATAACGCTGCATATCTTGATACATTAGGTAATTTCGGTATTGGGACTACAAGTCCATTAGCAACCCTCGATGTGAGAGGCAATAGAGGCACAACCCCAATTGCATCGTTCTCTGGGAAGACGTCATTTGCAGGATTTGTCGTTGACCAGTCGGGATCAGGCGATCTGTTCACTGCATCATCAGCAGGAGCGACGAGATTTGTTCTTGCCAACAACGGATCACTTAATGTACGAGGTGGTCAAACTTCAGATATTGATACTTTGACAGGGACATCTTTAACAATCGGAGCAACGAATGCTACATCATTGAGTTTTGGTCATGGGGCAATTACGACAACATTCAACGGCACAGGTAATTTCACAATTGGTGGCAATCTCGTCTTGAACAGCAATACGGCAACAACAACCTTTGGCGGAAATGCATACACGTGGCCAACAGGTACACCAGGAAATGGCAACATTCTTGAGACAACAAATACAGGAGTTCTGAGTTGGGTTGCACCAGGGACATTACCATCGTCGAACTTCTGGCAGTCAGTTAGTGGTGCACTATCACCGCTCGCTGAGACACAAGATCTCTTACTCGGATCAACAGCGACATCCTCTGCTGTCTTTGCGTTTACAGGACTTGACTCATTGATACATCAGAGTCAGGCATCCATAAGTGGCAACTTAATCGTTATGCCAAATAATGGCTTTGGTGGCAATCTTGGTATCGGGACGACAACACCATCAACAAAACTTCAGATCTTGGGGGGAACTAGCGTGTATGACAATACTACTGGCAGCCATTTATTTAATATTACCTCGGCTGATCTCCAGGGTACATCATTAACTTTGGGTAATACAAGTTCAGGTGGTAGCAGTGGCGCTGGAATTAATTGGACGGTAACATCAGTTGGAACTAATGGATTAGGTGGAGGCGGATCATTGGCATTCATGGATCAGAATGTTGTAAATACCAGTAATGGGCCAGGAGTTTATATGATTATTCAAAACAACGGTGATGTGGGTATAGGGAATATCAATCCGAATTCAGTACAAGTTAACACATTACAAAGTACTCTTGATGTAAGGAATAGAGTTGCCACACAATCTACTGCATCAGTTTCAGGGGCAACGACCTTTGCCAATTTTGTCGTTGATCAATCAGGTTCCGGCGATATCTTCACGGCGTCATCTTCAGGGTTGCCAAGATTTACCATTACACAAGGTGGGAGTGTAATCGTTGGTACAAGTACGTTGGCTTCAGCATTTTCCGCAGGTGTTGTGCCTCAATTTGGAGTATTGGGGACAAATGCTTCCCAAAAAACCTTTGTCCTTCAAGGTGCAGCTTCACAAACAGCCGATATATTTGATATTTATGGCAATAATGGATTTGGCTTTGGATTTGATCAAAATGGAAACTTTATAGAAAGTGGGAATGGACTCTATAATGCCGGTATCGGAGACGGTGCATCAATATTACAAGTTAAAAACCATGCAGGCACTTCAATCTTTGATGTGAATACTTCTACAGGAGGAGTGGCAATAGGCGGGAACAATACCGCACCACTTGCGGCACTTGATGTACGAGCAATTTCAGGAACAACACCCGTAGCCTCAGTAGCAGGGAAGACATCCTTTGCGGCATTAGTAGTGGATAATTCTGATTCCGGTGATATCTTAACAGCTTCTGCGTCAGGTGCAACACGATTTACTGTGAAGAATAGTGGGGTAGTGGTGATCGGGAATAATACTAATGGTATCCAATTTGATCCGACAGGTACAGCGACATGTTCAACTGGTATTTTTGGAGTTTATTGCGGCACTGCACGTCCGACCAAGCAAATTACTCTTAGTGCAGAATATCCAGGAGCAGTAATAGTAGCATCAGCTTCTGCCGGTGCCAACATCAATGGCTTTATGACGGCAAGTGCATCCATGTCTGCGACACCAACCGCTAATAATCATGAAACATACTATCAATGGACATCCCTGCAGGCAGGCACATTGAATCAATACACTATTGCATTGACGATTACTTTGCCGAAAGACTGGAGTGCGTGGCCATCGAGTGGCAATGCCATGACAATTGATTACAATACGGGTCTCACTACAAGTGCTGATAATGCGCTCGATGTATTCATGTATCAGAAAGGCGATACATCAGGAGTGCCTGTTTACTTTAGTACCAATAATAAATCAGCAACCGCAAAGAACTGGACCCAAGTCCAAATTACTGGAGCACAATTTAGCGGTGCAAAGACCTGGGATTCAAACAATCGACAAGTAACGCTTTATCTGACGCTTAAATCAATGAACAATGCTGCCAATTATGTCCAAGTGGGAGACATTAATATTAACTATCTTTCAGGATTCTAGAAAAGGGACTAGGGATTAGGTGATAGGTACTAGGTAATAAAAGATATGAAAAGTTACGAAAGAATTATTACTATTATAATGCTTTTAGCTATTAGTTTATCTAATATGGCAACGCCGGTCAGTTATGCTGCACAATTGGAGATTTCGTCATTTCCAAAGACCCCAGCAAAAAGTGCAAATCAAAATACTCCTGCTGCTCAGCCGAAATTTCATCAACCTGACAAAGGTAGTGTACTTGGGGATTCAACGTCGTTGTTGGTTGTCGGATCTGGAACAGATACACAAAATTCGGCGTCCAAAAGAGTCCCGATCCGCATGCAGCAACTTTCCAAGAAAGTTTATCAGACAAATGAAGATGTTACCCTTGCTGTGACCAATCCTGATAATGATCCTTTCAACACCTCGGTACGCAATACAAAAGGACAAGCAATCGAAGTTCCAGTTAGTGAGAGTAATGACGGAACAACAACGGATGTGCAACTTACCGGATCAAACGAAATTACTCCAGGAAAGTACACCATTGAAATTACGGATGACCAGGGAAAGGTATTGACGCAAGATTTCAGTTGGGGAGTATTGGCGATGAATTTTGATAAAGACATCTATAATCCAGGCGAGACAGGCAATATTTCTTTTGGCGTATTGGATGATCAAGGGAATATGGTTTGTGATGCACAGTTGAAGTTGAGAATTGAGAGTGAAGAATTGAAAATTGATGATACTTTATCAACAGAAGCTGCGTCATCTTCAGCGCAAATCACTGTTAATCCACAATGTCAGAAGCATGACTTTTCGCTTCAGCCCGATTATCAAGCATCGTATACCTTTACCAAAGCAGGAAGCTATACAATGCAGTTGACTGCAGTGACGCAAAACGGCACTCATACCATTACGCAAACCGTTCCCGTCAGCAACAATACACCATTTGAGATACAAAGAATCAGTGCGACACGTATTTATCCACCAAATACCTATCCGATGACCCTCAATATCAAAGCCAATAGAGATTTTTCAGGAACAGTGACCGAAACTGTTCCGCAGGCTTTTACCATCACACCCGCAACTCAATCAGCGCAATTTACTTCAGGAACGGTACCAACATCATACACTAATATGCAGACTCTGTATCTCAACTCGCAAGATCCTGCGATACAACTGCAACAGGAGATTGCCACTCAATCTGCCGGACTGGTTATGCCGTTTCATGGAGACTATCCGATAACGCAAGGCTTCGGTGCACAGATGACAGATCCGCTGCTGCAGGCATTTTATACGCGATATGGACTATCAGGACATGACGGGGTGGATTTTGGTGTGCCGATGAATACGCCGTTATATGCAGTTGATGACGGGAATGTTATCTGGTCAGGACCGGGGGATTATGGAATTACCATTATTATTAGAAATGCCTGGGGAGAAAGTTATTATGGTCATTTATCAAATACTGCTGTAACTGTAGGAGAGAATGTAACAAAAGGGCAACTTATTGGTTATTCCGGAGAATCAGGTGAAGCAACAGGACCGCATTTGCATTTTGGAATGAAGCCAAACAATCCTGATATGCAAAATGGATATTACGGTAAAGTGGATCCATTCCCATATCTGCCATATAATCAGACACCACAATCAATAACATCACTGGGCCCAACTATTCCTCTTGCAAATCCTTCACCGGTTCTTGGGGCATCTACTTCGGCTGATTCCGTACCAAGTTCTACACCGTCGCAGTCGCCAATACCAACAATAATACCAACTACCCAACCAACACCTCTTGCTTCAGTATCAGCAACGCCCGCAGTTCTACTAAGTCCAACAGCAACGCCTTCGGCTGTTCCTCAATCTCAATCAACGACTACAATTACCGAATCTACAACGCCTCCTGCAAATACTGCAATTTCTGTATTAGATAAGCAAATACTTTTGAATGAGCAATTAGCTAACAGTACTCAGACAGAAAAAGTAAAAGTCATTTCCTGGCAAGTTTCTTTGAAAAAAGGCCAGACAACATCTTTGGGCTATGACTTCAAAGCACCACCGCAAAGTCCGCAGTTTTATTTACTTGGACCGTTGCAGTTCTATCAATCCGGATCAAACAAAGTCGTTTTTCAGGAACAGCGAGCTTGGCAGATAGCCTCTGACGATGTCGGAGTAGAGTGGTACAGTAATACAACAGGCAGCAACTGGAACGGCTACAGCTGGCAATATCGGAAGAAACTTGACATCAGTTTGAATAATGTATATGCAACTCCTTCAGCACAAACAGTTGACTTTATGGACAGTGGAGGAGACGCGACTGAAGATACAAACAGCGAAAAAGGCTTTTGGGGTAATGGTATAGGAGGTACAGGTCTTGCTGTTGACTGTACTGTTTCAGAGACTGGACCGTGTTCTCTTAAATTTACTGATTCTACCGTGAACGGCGACTATATCGAAGCATCAGGAGTACTTGCTCCTGCCGGTAGACGTATTTCTGCCTATGTTAAATTTGATAGTTTCCCGGTATCGACTCATGATTTCTTTTATTTAACAGGGAGTGGGAACACGGGAGGAATACTTGAAGTAGTTATTACCTCAACAGGCCAACTGCAACTGGACCAGAACGGAACAACAATTTCCTCAGGGGCAACCCTTTCAACCGGGACATGGTACCGGATTGGTATTTCTTATAAAATTACCAGCACCACCAATTATAGTGCCACAGTATATCTTAATGGTACTCCGACAATTACTTATTCTCAAACAACAACGGGACCAAACAATCTCGTAAACGGAACAGCAGTGGCCGATTTCTATGTCGGTTTGAGTACGCCGTTTGGTACAGGTGATAATACTGCTGTTGAGCATATGGATGATATCTATGTAGATAGTGGCACAGATCTTTCAGATCCGGGAGATGTTCATGTGACAGCAAAGCGTCCCAATGCAAATGGAGCGGCAAATGGTTTTCTAACACAGATAGGAAGCGGTGGCTCTGGTTATGGAAGTGGCCATGCACCACAAGTAAATGAAAGACCATTAAGTACTACTAATGGTTGGCAGACAGCTCTAAATGCTACTACAGAAGAATATACAGTTGAAGGAGCTGGAGTGGGAGATGTCAATATACCCAGTAATGCAGGTCTTATTTCAGATCAATCCTGGATTTATCTTCATTCCACTGCTGTTTGTACAACAGGCAATGCAAAAATTGTCAATAACGGTGTCAGTACCAATATCACACTGCCCACATCAAATGCAATGCTTACCAATTATGCCAGTATAACTACGTTTCCTTCCGGCAATACAGCAGTTGGAATCACAACTTGTACCACTGGAGCTCCTACAGTCCAACTGTTTGAAGCAGGGATCCAGGTTGCCTATATTCCGGATCTTACCAATTTTTCTGTTTTAGTGAATCTTTCAAGTGATACTGATCTTCACAATCATGCGCAAAGCAGTGGCAATGATATTCTTTTTACTGATTCGACAGGAGAGACGTTATTGCCATTTGAGATAGAAAACTACAATAGTAGCACTGGTTCTTTGCAGGCATGGGTGAATATATCCTCACTGTCCAGCGCTAATGACACGATTATTTATATGTATTTTGGTAATCCATCAGCATCAAGTCAATCAAATGCGCATGGTACATGGAACAGCAATTATGGGGGAGTATGGCATTTTGGTCCGACAGTGACAACCTGCACTTCCAGTTGTGCGCTCTCTCTCAGTGATTCGACAAGCAATGGGAATACCGCTACCAATGTGAGTGGGGTGGCAGAGACCAGTGGACAGATAGATGGAGCCGCGGATTTCGGTGGTGGTTTTCCCGCTCATCTTACTGTTGCTAATAATGCTATTTTTAATCCCGGCAGTGGTTCTATCAGTATAACAGCATGGATATTTAATAAAGATGTTACTGCTCAGACAGCTTATTTTTCTCACGAGACTTCCAATGGTTCAGCAGGATGGATTTTTGCTTCTTCCACAACACAAGACTGCGGAGGTGTTGGGGGTAATATATGTTTTTACGATGGTACTAATGACCTTGGAGAAACAGGAAGTTTGACGAATAATACCTGGGAGCAGGTGGGAATGACAAAATCCGGAACAAACGTAACATTTTATGTGAATGGAGCTTCTGTCGGGACAATTACTACTGCCCAAGCAACATTACCCACAGAGTCAAATACTGAATATATAGGATGGGATCCCGCTCAGACAACCGGCATAGACGGATTTTTGGATGAGCTTGAGTATTCACAAACAGGGCTTACTCCCGGCTGGATTAAGACAGAATACAACAATCAAAGTGCACCAGGAACCTTTGCAACCCTTGGCAATGTCGAGACAGACATCTATGCGCCTTTGCTAAGTCAGATATTACGACATGGACAATTCTTTGGCACTGTGGGTGTTGAAAGTGGAGTTCTCCAACCGTTTACTTGGTAACCTTTGTGTTTTTATTTAGATTAATGATTAAAAAGTAAAGAATAAAGAGATTAATGATTGATGAAAGTTTTTGATTTTTTAATTAATCCTTGTAATAATTGATCGGCTATTTTTGATTGATTAAGTAAACTTTCTACCAATTCAGGGGTGAGATATCCTACATCTCTTCCGATAAATATTTGATTGGTAAGTTCATTTAAAGAGCCTTTAGCTAAATAGAAAAATTGTGCTTTTTCTCTATATGACTGTCTACCAAATCCTTCGGCAATATTACTAGTAATTGAAGTGGCTGCTCGTCTCATCTGATCAACCAAAGAGTAAGTCTCTTCTCTTGGAAATGTTTTTGTGATCTTGTAAACCAAAATTACCAACTTATGCCCTTCTCGCCAAGCAACTAAATCTGTAAACGAATCTATTTTCCCATTTTTCATACCTTATATTCATTAATCTTTATTCTTTAATCTGTATTCTTAATTCCGTTTCTCTTTGAGATAGAAGATCCAGAGGATAATATTGAGAATTGAGAGAGTAAAGAAGACCGGTAATGTTATTTGTGTACTTAAGAAAAAGGAAAATAATATCTCCAAAATAAATGAACCTATAAGAAATGCTTCAAAAAGCATGCCGAAACCTTCTTCAAGTCCTGATATGAAAGCCGATATAATGCTTGCATGATGCGAGGTCCCTTTATTCATTATGATATGAAGTCCTGCTTCAGAAATATCGGTTTGCGTATCGATGGCGATGCTTGTCGGCTCGAAGCCCTCTTTAATACACAGAAGATTAATTGGCTTTCCAAAAGAATTTGTAAAATAGAATTTTCCTGACTTATGACTGCTTCCCTCCGTTAGGATATTTTTTGTTTCTGCATCTTCAATTTCTATCAGGACTCTCGTGAGTGGATTATTTTGTTCATCGGTAATGTATCCAAAAATATATTGCTGTTGGGACTTTTTTAATAATGAATTGAGATGAAAGCGGATGAAAATCGGCAGATGTTTTAATCGAAGATGAGAACGGAAAAGAAACAGGAAGAACGTTAAACAGACAAAGGTTACCAGTATTTCAAGAGCAACAAGATGGAAAATTCTCACGGAAGAAGAAAATTCAAAAGTTATCGTGAGTATTTTTGTCCACGAATCCTGGAAGTAGTCTTTCATATACGTAAATAGTGAGATGAGATTTAATGGGTCTCTTTTAAGATAGAGTATGGGAAAGTTCTGATTGCTTCCTGGACCAATGGTAAAGTCACGAGTTTGGGGATCATAGAAAAGAGAACTTTCTTCGATGCGGTAGGTACCAGTAGGAAGGGTGATAGTAGATTTGCCAAAAGTATCTGTATACGTTGGATTTTTTATGCTTCCAAAAAGAGCTGAAGTAACCGGTTGATAACTTTTTGTTTGCTCGTCGTAGTATGAAAGGTAGATCCTTGCATCAGATAATGGTCTGCCTGTGTCTTGTCCGTAGACAATTAAGCTAGGCATGATTTTTAGACTGCTGATTGGTTTCTGAATAATATTTCCATTGTCATCAGTTATCCGTACAGCAACTTGGTATGATCCTTGTGGAATTGTTGTAAGATTTGCAACATAGAGTGTTGGTGTTCTTTTCTGCATGGGGAAAATATATTCATTTGATGCATGTGATGGAGTAAATGTGTTTGCTCCGAGGACGTTATTCGTGACTATGACATCAATTGTTTTTACTGCTATTGGATTTGTGAGTGTGTATGCGATGGTATCATCCGTATTGTCAGTCAAAATAATCGAAGGGTTTTTGAGATCGCTCTCTTGTTGTGAATTGGAAGAAAAAATATTGCCATTTGATGAAAGAACAATAATATTATTCTCAAGATTTGGCAGGGCTGATGGGTTTGCCGTATGAAGAGTAAAAACATCAGAAGATATGGTTTCTCCATCTGTATTTGTTACAACTGTCTGGAAATAATAAGTTTTGTTAGCATTAAGTCCGCCCAAATTCAGAGAATGGGTAAGTGTATAGCTATTTGTTCCAACAGTCTGTGTCAGTGCGGTAGGAGTTGTCCCGTATCGTATTTCAAGTTTGGTGGGTTCATTGGTTGTTGTTTGAATCGTTGCTTCTGAATCTGAAAGACTAGTGATAGTGACGGTGTTGAGTTGAAAAATAGGAACAGAAGGTGTCACAGTTGGTGTCGGTGTCGGCGTTATGGTTTGTGTCGGGGTTGTAGTAGGTTGTACGGAGTTTGCTGTTGGTGTTTTATATTGATAGGTCTGCATAAGTGTTTGTGTAGGCAATGTGAGATATTGATTGCTCATTGTTGCGCCAATAGTAAAGGGGAAAGCATTTGATTTATTGTAACTGGTGATCGTTTTTAGTTGAAAATTAACTGTTTGATCAGTTGTGCCTGCAGGTATGTCGGGAATCGTCCAGGTAATCGTTTTATGTATCGGATCGACAACCGGAACTGTCCCTCCATAGCCATTGCTTGCAGAACCTACTGCATAGTCAAAGAGTTGTGAATTGTCAGGTGCTGTAATACCGTTCCAGCTTACCATGAGAGTGATCGTAGTAGGCATATTTGCAGATGGTAGTGATCCGTAGGTGATTTGATACGAAACATCTTGCCCTTGGGTAATTGGTTGCAGACTAGAAGAACTAAAACTAAATTGGAAGTCCGTTGGTCGTGGAGGAACAGTGGCTGAAACGGATTCATCGGCGTTTACTAGGTTTGCTGGCAGAATAAAGATTAAAGAATAAAGATTAAAGATAACAAACAAAAGGAAAATACTTTTTTTCTTTAATCTTAAATCATTAATCATTAATCTTTTAATTCTCATACTAGTTCTAGCATACAGAATAAAGGGGGAGTGGAGCAAGGAGTAGGGTTTTCAGATTTATTTTCCTGTCATAATTGCTTTGAGGGCTTTGCCGAGGCGCTTTCGCATCAAGAAAAGAATGAAGAGGATTGCGAGAGCGATGAGGCCATATTCTACTGGGAATGCATAGAATTCAGTCATTGCATTGAGCTGTTCATCTTTGGTTCCATACGTACTAATAAGATATGCATCATATTTACCAATAAGAAAGTGCTTGTTCAGTGTTGCAGGAATTATTCTGATAGCATCGGGAAGGACATCAACGCTGTTGATTGGCACATTAAATTGTTGTCCAAACATTCCTTTTACCAATATTGCACCCGATGGTTGGATGTGAACGTCTCCATCATTTTTTACTCTTGTAGTAAAGTTTACCGGCCCGAATTGGTAGAATGGTTTGTCAGTAGTGAATGAAACAACTTCCGCCTGCTCTTTAACATTACCAGGGATTTCAAGAAGAATAAGGGATGCAATTTGTTCTGAAAGTGCTGCACCAACACCTTTTGCTGTCGAGGGTGGGACAGTTGCAAAAACAATTGAGCCGAAGTGTCCACCTGGTTCTGCATTGGATGGAGCATTTATGGTAAAAGTAAATTGTTGTGATGTGTGAGGAGCAAGTGTTGTGGTTCTCGGAGTAACAGTAATCCATTTTGCAAGGGCATATGTCGTATCATTTTGTGTCAGAGTGACTCCACCTTCTTCTCCTTGAGCGGTGAAATTGCGGAGTTCTGCTTGAATCGTGACAGTTTGGCTGGTTAAATTATTGAGAGTTACAGTGTTCGTTGTTGTTTGCCCTGGGTTGACGGTAAGGTTGAAATTTGAGGGATGAACGCTCAACCCATTATTTGCTTGCTGTGCATTGATGACCCATATGGTCGATGTGATCCCTGCAAACAAAATAATTGCTCCAAGAAGTGTCAGTGCTTTTCGTTTCATCTTAATAACTTGGGACAGCAGTATATGATATAACGGTTGAATAGGTTCCTGGTGCTTGAGTGTTACTCGTTTCTACTTTAAATTCATCATGAACTGCTTGACCATTTACTGGGCCAGATGCAGAGTCAATTGCATCTGAATTAGGGCCATTTTGGATTTTACCCCATTCATTTGATCCAAGGACAACATGCGTTGAATCAGTAGTCATCGCAAATGAAGATTGTGATGTGCTTCCGTCAAAACTTGCTGGAGCAGATAACAAATTCCCTTGATCTCGATAAGTATCAGCTGCTGCATCGGTCAGAGATTGCGATTTGTTGATATATAAGTTATAGCCATTCTTCGCATTTGTTGAAACAGTAAGTGTCTGTGATGCAACGCCTGTTGTTCCGCCATCAACAGTACCAAATGGGATAGTTGATGCTGTTGTTGTCACAAAACCTGAATCTCCAGAACCATTCACAGCAGCACCATCGTTTGCAACCGAGAAGGTGAGTGAAGGATCAACACTTACGGTTGTTGTGACTCCTGTGGTGAAAATCATTGCGTTAATATTACTTTGGTCAACAGGCCCGGTACACGAAGCACCAGAACTCGTTTGGGTGCTGTAGGTTGTAACCTGTGCATAAATGTTCGTAGGATTTGTAATACTTGTATTGGTAACACCCGTCCATGTGACAGTTGCTGCTGTTGTTGTTGGAGTTTGAGCTGAAGCAGCAAAAATTTCTAATGTTCCGTTGGTACTGCCAAAATTCGTCCAGTTACCCTGCGTTAAACCTCCACCTGATAATGTAAAACCTGATCCGCTTGTCATACCGGTCGCCGGAGTTCCCATGCCAGTTGTCGTTGCAAATTTTACCTGGATACATTCAAGTGTGTTGGTACTTGGGAAAGTAAATTTAGTTGTATACGTGACTCCTGTCGCGCTTGGGACAGAACTGCTGGGTTGGATACTCGTTGCTGTTATGAGGGCAGCCTCAGCTGTTGTAGTATTCCAAACGAAGGCTTGCCAGAATACAAGAGTAAAGATGAGTGCCAATATGGCTACTCTTTGTTTAGTAATAGAATGAAAAATTTTCATAAAGTGCTCCTCATTAGATTGACATATTTTTGCTTATCTTGTCAAGGACTTTTTTGAATTTTCTTACAGAGTTTATCCTTTAAAAATAATCTTTATCGCTCTTCCAAAGCGCTGTGGTTTATGGAAAACAAAATAGAGAATAACAAGAATACCTATTATATATAGTATGGGTTTGTATGGCAGAACAATAAACCACGTATCCGTGATAACCTGTTTGCCTCCGCCGACAGAAAGCGCCAGATGCAAACGATAAAAAACATTAGGCCATTTTGTTTTTTGTTGATAATTCCAAATCCTCGCACTGCCGGGTAACACGTGTTTATCTTCAAGAAGTGTTGTCTGAGGTTTTCCAAAAAGTGGAGTGATTGTCAGAAAAGGTTTCGCATCAAAATGGGTAAAGTAATAATTGTTGACAGTAAAAGAGATTGTTTTGGGAAACGCATTTAGTATTTGATGTGATGGTGAAAAATCGCTGATCGTTGTTTTCTTTGCAAGATCAGAATAGTTAAGATTTCCGATGGTTCCCAAAACAAGAACTCCAAGCCGACTGAGAATAAGAGGAGAGCCCTGTGTGACTTGCTGGTTAACAATTGGTGTTAAAAAGATCGTTTCATAATAACCACTTGAACCAAGATGGCGGGGCGGCGTAATTGTCACCATAATTGTTTTGATACTATGCGGCGGGAGTAAAATATCAATTTTTGATAGATGTGTCCAATTAATCATCTCTGATGGTTTTTGTTCATAGAGAGGGACTTCTCCTATTTGGTCATATCCTGAAAGAGTAGCATGGATACCTACTGGATCTGATGAAAGGTTTTGGATCGTGAGAGGAAATTTCGTTGTTTCTCCTGACGTTAATTTTAAATCATTAATAATAGGTGTTACTCGTAAGGACTGCAAAGGAACGGTTTGGGCAACCGCAGATTTAAGATTAAAGATTAATGAATAAAGAATTAAGAATAAAGAGATAAAAAATATACTAGTAGTTTTATTTTTTTTGAAATTAGTTTTTTTATTTATAAATAAAATATTTTTCATATTCTTAAATCATTAATCATTATTCTTTAATCTGTATTCTTTATTCTAATTAATAACTAGGTACTATTGTATATATAATAGTGTTAGTATATGTCCCCGCTGGTGTCGTGTTGTTTGCAGTAACTCGATAAGAAACCTTAAATTGCTCGTTGGTAATTTGGCTCGTAGTGACTGGTCCAGAATCATCTGCTACAGGGTCTCCAGGTCCTGAAGTCTGAAATCCTGCATAAGTTGTACCATTATTAAACCTGTTAATACCGCCTGAGCCGCTAAGATTGGTATCATTTGTTGTATACCCAAAACCAGTGCCGCCCCATGTTGTTGGAGAACTATTGGGACTTGCGTAATTTGCAATAGTATTTCCACCGTTTGCGGTAAGCGCTTGCGTATCCCATCCGTAAATTGTGTATCCATTATATGCATTGGTTGATGTAGTGAATGTGTCAGATTGGTTTGTATCAGTATACGAGTCGCTGCTATTGAGATTACTAAACGTTATTGTTGGATTATTAATAGTAAAAGTGAGTGAGGCGAAAGATGTTGTTGCCGATGAAGCAGGCCCCCATTCACTTTGCGTGAAACTTCCTTGCTGTGCCGCAACACGAATATAATAGGTCGTATTACTGGCAAGTCCTGTTACAAAAGTTCCGGAACTTCCACCCCATGCAGTGTACGTTTGGAAATTGGAAGGATTCAATGACGTGCTTGTCGTTCCATCACTATTAATATAACTGTTATTGCTTGCAAAGGTATTGCTCGTACTTATCTCAAGTGCATAGGTGTAATCAGTTGGATTGCTGCCGGGGTTGATAATAAATAAAATTCTGTCGTAATTACTTGCGGGTGTTGAAAGCGTTGGAGCTGCAGGAACATTTGCTTTCCCCAGATAGGTGAGTCCTGTTTCAGATTTAAAATTCGTTGAAGACGATTGGCCAAATTCTACTTCTCCAACAACACCATTAAGACTGTAATTAGTTGATGAAGAACTTGCTGTACTTCCCGCACCAAACGTGTAACTCTGCAATGCGTAATTGGTACTTGAAGGAAGGCTTGCGTCAGCATAGTTAAGATTAAAGATTAAAGATAAAAGAATAAAGATGATAAGGAGCGGTAGTATTTTATTCATAGATGAATCAGGGATTAGTAATCATGAATTAGGGCATTTCTTTATTCCTTATTCATAATTCGTTAATCTTCATTAAGCATACAGAAAGAAGATGGAGATAGTAAAGAGGGGTAAAACGCTTTGAATTTTCACGAAAAGACTTTTCATATGAGTATGCAATCATTAACTTTAGTATGCAATTGTATACAAAATTTCTAGAAATTTGACTGAGTGTCCAGCTTCCCCGCATTATTAATAATAGTCAGTATTTATTATAAGTAGTATGAAGAATATATTAAAAAATATCTGTTTGAATAAAAAGTTTTTAAAACTTTTTTTTATTGTTGTTGTTTTGTTTTCAGTTTTACATTTCAAATCTTTTGTTGCACCTGCTGATGCATCAATTAACAACCAAATAAATTTTCAAGGAAAATTGGTTAACAGCAATGGGACCAATGTCGCTGACAGCAGTTATTCAGTTGTTTTTAGTTTGTATACTGTCTCATCCGGTGGCGCGGCTATTTGGACGGAAACCGACTCTGTCACAACAAGTTCCGGCAATTTCCAAGTTGCCTTGGGTACTAATACTGCACTTCCTGGGAATGTGGATTTTAATAATTCCACAATATATCTTGGAATCAAAGTTGGAACAGATGCTGAAATGACTCCACGTATTAGATTTGCTGCAGTACCATATGCATTTAATGCCAGTACTCTTGATGATGTTATTGCAACACAAAGCGCAACAGGATTTACTATGCAAGGAGGAACGAGTACTCCATCTGTCTTGTCGTTTTCAACAGCAGGTAGTGCATTAACATTTCAACCAGGAATTGCTGAGGGATTAACATTGCAGTCAAACGGCGCGAATGGTTTGACCCTTGATACCGGCGGAGGAGCAGCCATCAGTATCGGCAATAATAACGCGACATCTATTGGGTTTGGAAAATCGGCTAACAATACTGCTTTTACATTCAACAACGGTACCGGCGGCTTCACTGTTAACGGAACAGGCAGTATTACTTTAGCAGCACTTAACAGTGCGGATGGTCTAATTTACACTTCAGGGACAAATGGCGTACTTTCTCAAACAGCACCTGCCAGTGGATCACAATGTTTGCAAAGTAACTCTGGAAATACCGCCCTTGCCTGGGTTGCGTGTAGCGGATTAGGAACAAATTTCTGGCAAGTGAACAGCGGAGCAGTATCACCGGCAAATATTACCAATGACTTTTTGCTGGGTGGCACATCGACTACATCGGCACGATTTGCTTTTATTAATAGCGTCGGAGCAGGTACCCCTACAGCATCAGTATCTGCAGGAATTGCCGGTGCTACTTCTCTTACTGCAACTGGAGTGTTGCAAACAACTGCAAATCAGGGCTTAACGCTTGGTGGTGGTACTACGGGCAATATCTTTTTAAATCCAGATGCGAACAATTATGTTGGTATTGGAACAACAACTCCTGCAGCAACGCTTGATGTTCATGCGACAACAGGATTGAATGGAGGAACAATCCCTATTGTTTCAGTTTCTGGCGCGACTTCTTTCGCAGGAATGGTAATAAATAATTCTGGTCC
>Ga0265340_10000423_pt1 | contig 22707 bp, 20 predicted proteins | sample 4CB225metaG_FD_202082 | JGI IMG/M metagenome (GOLD analysis project Ga0265340, IMG submission 202082) | Rhizosphere microbial communities from Carex aquatilis grown in University of Washington, Seatle, WA, United States - 4-CB2-25 metaG | ecosystem: Host-associated > Plants > Roots >...
CCGCAAAGGAGCAGGGGAGACAAGGAGCGGATCATGTGGATGTTCCGGCAGATGCGACGGTCACGGGCGCGGTGGGCGGCGCTCGGGGCGGCGGCCGTGGTCATGGTGGGCGGTAACGCCTCAGCCGCGGCCGGCTGGACCGTGGTCAGTGTCCCGCAGACCGGCAAAGCGACGGTGCTGAACGGCGCCTTCGCGCGCACCCCCGCCGACATGTGGATGGTGGGCCAGCAATTCGGCCCGTCCGGTGTGCCGGCGCCGCCCCCGGTGGCGTACCACTGGAACGGCAGCGCCTGGTCGCTGGTGAGCACCGCCTCCATGACCGCGGTCGCCAACCTGCGCGCGGTCAGCGCCAGCAGCGCGACCGACGCATGGGCGGTCGGGTTCAAAAAGGGCGCGGATTCCAGCTTCGCGCTCAGTGAGCACTGGAACGGCTCGGCGTGGAGCATCGTGTCCTTCCCGAGTAGCAGCGCCAAGCACTTCTCCCTCAGGGCAGTCGCCGACCTCAGTTCGACCAATGCCTATGCCGTCGGCTCCGATGCGGGCGTGGCGTACCACTGGAACGGCGCCGCCTGGAGCACCCTGACCTTGCCCGACGCGGGCTTCGCGCCCTCGTCCATCGCGGCCGTCTCCGCCACCGACATCTGGCTGATCGGCAGCGGCGCGTCCGCGACCACGGCCGAGGCGCTGCACTTCGACGGCACCACCTGGACGGTCGTGCCGATGCAGCAGCCGGGCGGCACCGATCCGCCGCGGCTCAACGCGGTCACCGCGGTGGCCGCGAATGACATCTGGGCGGTCGGGGAGGTCCAGTCCCTGACCGGGCCGTACGGACTCAGCACACTGATCGAACACTGGAACGGCAGCTCCTGGAGCATCGTGCCCAGCCCCACGCCCACGGGCACATTCCCGACGTTGACCGCGGTCGCCGACCGTGGCTCGAGCGACGTCTACGCGGTCGGATGGGACCAGCACTCCGACGGCACCGGTGTCACGGAGGGACTGATCCTGCGCTGGAACGGCAGCACATGGTCACAAGACACTGATCCGACGGGCTACACGCTCAGCCCGCTCTACGCGGCCGCGACGGTGTCGGGCGCAGCACAGGAATGGGCCGCGGGATTCGACGTGGGGTCCACCGGCATCGATCAAGCGCTCGTTCTCAGTCACAACTGAGTCGGCACACCGCCACCACATCGCCCGCCGCCGGCGACGGCTCGGACGAGTGGTGGGAGATCTGCGTGTGATGATCTGGTCGTCGGTGAGCCGTCGGGCCGGGTCCGCCTGGGCGGCCGCTAGCGACGCGGTGACGTCACCTGGTGGTGCTGGCAGGACGTCGGGGGGTGGCACCGGTTTCCCATTCCTCACCAACTGGAAGTTGTCCCAATCGTGGGGAGCCGTGGTGACAACAAAGGCGCGACCGGTCAGGATCCCGTACGACACGGCGCTGATGGACAGGACCGTCAGCAGGACGGTCAGCCGTTTGGTGAGCGGGGTGAGGGCACTGGGGTCCAGGAATCGGCTGCGCTGCCAAATTTTTCGGAGCTGGGCCAGTAGGTCGCGGATCAGCAGAAATGCCGGTAGCGCTGTCACCAGCATGACGAGAACGAGCCAGGTGGTACCGCGAAAGAAGTCAAGCAGGTCACGCTGCGACGGCGAGCCGAGAATGACGAAAATGTTGGTGACATCGCTCAGTTCGGCCACGATCGCCGCACCCAGGAGGGCGTGCCCGATGTTCGTTCGCTTGCCCAGGACCAGGACGACGACGGCTGTGAGGGCCCCCGCAGTCGCGGACAGCCACCAGCGCTGCGTTTCCAGGAAGACGTTGTCGGGCAGCACCGGGCGGGGGCGGCGTAGATCGGTGGCGACGAAGGCCAGCGTCGTCGCCGTCACCGTGGCCGCCGCCACGGGCAGCGCGACTCGCGAGGGCAAGGCATCCGCCCACCGGACGGCGCTCGATGCCCGTCGGCTGAGGTTGAGGACGACGGCGACGAGGATCAGGAACGCGGGGACGTAGTTGGCCGACCAATCCGCGTTCAGGTTCAGCATGATCCGGTCGGCGGGGCCACTCTGATGTAGGAGGTTCTCGGTCAGGAGTGTCTGATAGATAGAGATCCCGGCGGCCAGGACGCTCGCTGATGCCAGCACGGCCAGGCCGGTGCGGATCAGCCGGATCGTCCGAGGCTGCGTTGGTGCCCTGAGCAGGTCGCTCAGACCGGCGGCGACGACGCTGACACCCACACTGGTCAGCAGTAGCCAGCCGAACGCACCTACGAGATTGGCGCCCGGCTGGTCGGCGAGGAACGTCTCGAAAGACGTTGACGAGATCGGTATGGGCAGGAACAAACCTACTGCTAGGCCGAGCCCGGACCCGGCCAGCGGCGCCCAGGCGGCCCGGCGCCTCGTGGACCCGAGAAGTGGGTACGGCGAGCGCGCCCAGGCCGGAACGAGTACCACTGCCCACACTGCGGACCCTGCGGCGGAAGACAGGCCTTCGTCCAGGCCGCTACGGGTCCAGGAGTTGCCGGACAGCGCTCCCAGGGTCAGCGACACCGTCTGGAGCGTGAGCATGGCCAGCATGCCGGCGACTGCCGCGAGCGCGAACCCGCTCTCCCATCGGGGGGCAGGTCTAGAGGCTTTCGTGGCCCGTACCGACCGGGCCGGGTGTGTGGACAGCCAGGATCGCACGATGTTCAACCCGTGACGGATCGGCGAGGAGGCCGCTGACGTCACCGTCGGCAGCGGGCCAATCGCGTCGATGAGGATCTGCGGGTCTTCGAGAACGCCGAGCGCGTATCGGTCGGCGTCCTGTTCACGAAGGCGCAGCACCGCCCGGCGCAAGATGTGGATGAGCACGGACAGAGCCACCGCCATCCCCAGCATGATCCGCGACCCGGCTGGCAGCAGATAGGGGCGGTAGGTCAGCGGGACCAGGACGAGGACCAGGACCGGGACGGGGATCCATCCCGTCCACCAGATGGCCGACGCCCAGGTCACATCGCGGGTGCGCACGTGGCCCAGCTCGTGCAGGACGACGAGGTCGAGCTGGGCGGCTGGGGTGTAGGCATAGGCGGCCGGGATGACGATGAGCGGTCGCGAGAACGGTGTGGCGGTGGTGAACGCCTGTGCCGTCAGCCGTTGCGGTCCGCCCAGCAGCAGCCGGGGCCGGGCCCGTCCGTGCAGTCCGGCCCGGTCACACCAGTAGTCGAACCGCTCGGCCACGCGATGACGGGCAGGGCCGTCGTGGAGCGGACGTCGGCGCGTCAGACGCCGGCGCAGCACCAGCCCTGATCCCAGCATCAGTGCGACGGCGACGGCGACGAGGATCGCGGCGCCGCTCACCGAACTCTGGGCCGTGGCGCGAGCGTGGGCGCCGGTGCACTGCTGATTGACCTCGTGAAGCTCCGCCTGCTGGTGGGCTGTCGGCCCGGACGGCGCGATCCCGTGGTCGAGCAGACAGTTCGCCGCGCGCACGAAGGGCGCCGGATCGTTGATGTCGTAGGCCAGACTGCCGCAACCAGTGCCGACCATGAGCAGGGTGACCAGCACCATCAGATACATCCAGCCCAGCCGGGACACCGGGCTGTCCAGGCAAGGATCGCTGATATGGCTGGCATCGCGGGTCGTCACGGGTGTACCCCGTCCTGAGGCGTCGATGAGGACCTCCAACGAGTTCCCCCGCTCGACCACGAGTTCTGCGGGCTCATCGCCGTAAACCGGCTGCAGAGCACCTGGATCTGGCGTCATCACACGTTCCCCCGAAGGTTGTAGGACTGGCCGCAGCCGTCAGCGATGCGGCGCCCGTCCGGCGTCTTCGCCGGCCTGCTGATGACGGGCCAATGCGCCCCAGACGGCATCGGCCAGGGTCTGCGTGCGACGGCGGCCGATGCCGAGCCTCGTCGCGGACTCGAGAACGGCTGCGCGGACCTGATCGAGCTGTCCGGTGCTCAACGACTGCGGGATCGTGAGGTCCCGCGGACGCCGACGCTTGAACCGGTCGCGGACTCGTTGGCGGACGCGACTCCAACTCCCGGTCATTGCCTCGGCCAGGACGGTGGAGACGGCGCCCGTGAGCACCGGCAGGATGATCTCGGAGGTCAGCTGGGGATCGAGGCCGCTGCCCAGAGCCTCACCGAGCGCCGGCCCGCGCCCGTCGAGGTCGCCGTCTTGCCAGGCCCGAATAACATCGTCGAGCAGGTCGAGTTCGTCTGGCGCCAGCTGGGTGACGACCTCGCGGGCTAATTCCGCGTACGTCAAGGGGTTTGGGGCCGGCGAGTTCTCGGGCGCCGAGTCAGATCGTGCCATTTCGCTCATCAGTTCGTCCTTCCAGTAGTGGTTGTGGGCCGGGACAATGCGGCGGCGACGTCGGCGAGGACGCGATAGCGCCAGCCGCGATCGTCCTTCAGCCGGTCGGACGGAACCTCACGGACATCGAAGTAAATGTCGTTGACGTTCACCCGGGCCACGTTGTGACCGACGACGAAATTCGCAGCCCCGAAGGTCTGTGCGCCCGCATTGCCACCGGAGACGATCGTGGTGTTGACCAGCCAGGCGCCGGTCCGCGCCCGGCTGGGAAGAGGGTTCGCCACCGTGGTCTCCTTCCCGAACGAGCCACGTGCGCCGGGGCTGGAGCCGTTCGGCGACACGCTCCAGCGCGGGCAACCGATCTCGTGATGCCGGTATGTCGCGGGCCGCCGCCGTCCCCGCAACCCGGCCCGATCGCACCAGCGTGGGACTCCCTACCGTCTCATCGTTCAGCCCGTCAGAATGGGGCGGGCCGCTCGAACCGTTGGCTAGAAAGCCGGGGTCGACAGCAATGTCGCTGGTGACATCGGCACAAGACAACGCGACCAGCGCCTGGTCCAGTCCGATCGACATCGTGGGCGGATCATCGTTCATGGCGTTCCCCCGTTTTGCGAACCGCACTCACCCCTGTGGACGGAAGGCCCGGCATTTCCGTCGTTCAGTAAACTTTACCCTCTGATGAGATCTGAATACACTGGGTGATACTTCAATCGAGCACCCGTCCTCCACGGCGGGCGCTGCCCGGTGTTTGCGGCGCTGGGTATGCGATCCGAGGCGCGGTTCAGAGGAAGGCGGAAAGGCGACATCAACGTGTGTCACTGTCGGGCATAGCGAGCGGTGGCGCGTTCCGGACCGGGCACAAGGGGCACCGACCACGTCCATGCCCCGGTGGGGTGTGCGGTAAGGCCGAGTAGGTGCACCCTGCGGGTCTCGACCTCGATCAGGAACAGGATGTACACCCGAGCCAGCAGCAGGGTGACCAGGAAGACCGCCCACCGCGCTCGGGGCCAGAAACCTCGACAGAGTGACCAAGACCAATCGGTCGCCGGCAGTGAACTGGGGCCGCGTCACCTGACGCCGCAGGACGGCGATCTGGTGGTGCAGGACCGCGATCTCGATGTCTTTGGCATCCGGTGACCGACCCAGACCCAGGATCCCCAGGACTCGCCGAACGATCAAGAAGCCCATTGTGCGGCCCCACCATGCCATCCAGCGTCCCGCGCATCACTGCAGTTCAGGGCCCGAACCCTAAAGTTGCACCCTTCAGGTCATCAATACAACTCCCTTGTGCACTCCGCTCGATTTCGTCGCCGACGATTCACGTCCGCCGCACGACATTCGCTCTCTCCCCGCTTGCCCGGCTGTGACGTGGCCCACTCCGGATCGCGACCGACCAGCACTATCAGCCGACGCTGCGGCAGATCGGTACGCGGGCAATGCCGACGCCGGCTATTTCTCGATGGTGAGAGCCTGCATCTGGACGATGGCGGCCCGGCGTACCAGAGACCCATCCCAGATAGCCGACAGGCGGGAGATGAGGCCCCGCTCATCGATGGTCAAGGCGGTGATGCCCCGCCGGACCGCGCCACCTGCCGCGGCCGACCACTCATAGCCACCGGCGCGCCCGTTCCCCAGGACATGGCGCACTGCCGAGCCGACACCGTAGGGCAGCAGCACGAGGGCGCGGTCCAGGTACGCCCGGATGGCGATCTCACCGAAGACCTCGGCATGCAGTGTCAAGTCCTCGAACGTGGCGTCGGAGGCGAACAGGGTGGCCGCCGCGGCGCCGTCCCCCGCAGCGAATGCCTGGCCCAGGGCGTTGGCCACCCGTTGCGTCTCGGGCGCCGCCGTCTCTCCGACGGTGGACTCCTTGAAGTCCGTGGGGAACTGATCGTCGGGAAGGCGGTTCTTGTCAGCGTCCACCACCGTGAAGTGGCGCCCGTCCCAGTAGTCGATCTGCCGGGTGATCAGCCCGCTCGTGAAGTTGAGGGCTGCAACCACATTGACCTCGTGGCCGAACAGCGCCGCCTCGTCGGTGAAGAAGAGAATCGCGCTGGTCGCGTCTCCGAGCACCTTCGTGGCGTACGAATGCGATCCCGGCGGAAAGCCCGGCAGGACTCCCGCGAACGCCGCCCGCAACTGGTCGAAGCTGTAGTTCTGCCGGCCGAGAACCGCATCGATGTAGACCGTCCGCTCACGGTCGAAATGCGTCATGATGGCGTCGAGGTCACGCGAACTGCGGTCGCCGAGGTAGGAGACCACCAGATCCACCAGGTCCGGCGTGGCGTCGGACACGTCCAGGTCGGCGGTGGCGGCGTGCGACCGATCCGTGGATGTGTTGGTGTCAGGCGAGGTCATGGTCACGACTCCGATCCACGGGGTTCGTCACCGGCGGCCGTGGGCGTCAGGCGGATCACGGGGAACGAACGAGAGGTATGGGTTTCGTACATCAGCATGTCGGACCAGTACCCGACGACGGTTTCATACAGACGGTCACGCTCGGCGCCCGCGCGCAGCACGGTCGGCGTCGTCCGGATGAAGCGACCCGCCGTCTCGACGACGACTTCGCGCATGGCCTCGACATTGGCCACCCACTGCGGTTCGTCCGTCGCGCCCCCGTTGGAACCGGTGAGGATGAGGTCGTCGCCGATCCGCACGTACATGAGCGGATTGGTGTATGCCCGGCCGCTGCGCCGACCGACATGGTGAAGGACCAGAAGGTTGACGCCGCGGAAGTGCCCTCCGAGCGCCTCGTTGACCATTCCGTCGTTCGCCCGGAACTCCGCGATGACCTGCTCGTCGAGTTCGTTCATCGTTACCTACCTTCCCATTTCTTTTGTGGCCACAGGCCCGGTTTCGGACCGCGCGCATCATCGGCGCGGCCATGCTCGATGGCATTTCACTGGCCCAACGAGGCGAACCCGTCGCCGTGTTCTGGATGGCGTGTGAAGCATCTTCGGACCACCAGCGCGGACGACCGGTCTACGTCAGCCCGAACAGGCGGAATGCGTACAGCGTGTCGGTGAAATTGCGTATCTCGGCGATGTGCCCATCCCGGCAGGTGTATACCCAGCAATACTCGTTAACGTACTCGGCGCCGGAATGGGACATCGCGGTCTTCAGTTCCAGCACCACCGCAGTGTCGCCGTCGACGAAGGCCCTGCTGACGTCCCTGACAATGGTGGAGACGTCGAGCCAGTTGTCGGCGGCGCCTCCGGCGAGGGCTTGGCTCGCCTGTTCGGCGCCCTTGAACGGCCCGACCCCGGCGGACCGGGGCAGGTGCCACTCGGCGTCGTCGGTGAGGAGTTCCTTGATGGCAGCAGCATCGCCGCGTGAATGCGCGTCCAGGAATCGCGCGATGATGCTTCGGATGTCGACGCTGGTGTCTGTCATGGGTGTCTCCAGAGCTTGACATGGTGGGCCTTTCACCGCGGACAGGAACCGTGAACGGTCCCTCGCGGAATCACACGCCGGCGGATCACTCCTGCGTGCGGACTGCCAACCGAACTCATTGTTTCCCCTCCGACCAGTGACCAGCCAGCACAACACCGGCGATGTGACCGCCGGGACACGGTCGTCACCTTCTGCCTGGTAAGCATGCCCGGGCTCACTGGATTTCCAGTGGTTTCTCTCTGGATCCCGCGCCCACCACGGTCCCTCCTGATGGACCGGGTGCGTGGGTAGGTCGAGCCAACTCACGGGGCCAACGGCGACCCCGAGCCCGCGGCGCCTCAGGGCCGGGGCTGGTCGGCCAGGTTCCGCAGGCGCTGGCGTATGTCCTCGATCGCGACCGCGGACTGGCCGAGCCCGTCAAAGATCGTGTAGGCCTCCTGCCACGCTGTCCGCGCGCCCTCGTCGTCTGCTAGCGCGCGCCGTATGTCTCCCAGGGCGCGCAGCGAGATACCCACACCGCGCAAGTCGCCGAGTTGACGCGAGAGGCCGAGCGCCTCGTTGACGTAGTCCAGTGCCCGATCATGGTCACCGCGACTCAGGTGGACCTCGGCGATAACGGTGAGCCCATCGCTCAGGTCATGGAGGGCCCCGATCTCGCGCGCCACCCCGGTCGCCTCGAGCAGGCAGGAGATTGCCGCGTCGTACTCGCCGAGACTGTGCAGAGCCCGGCCGATCTCGTGGCCGACGAGGGGTTCGGCCCGCCTATTGCCGGCCTTACGGTGGATTTCCAGTGCGGCGCGCTGGTGCGCCAGCGCGAGTTCGGGCTTGCCCATCCGGATGTACACCATGCCGAGGGCGCTGTGGATGTAGCCGTCATCGCCGACGTGACCGAGGTCGGTGAACAACTTCTGGGCCAACCACAAGTCTTCCAGGGCCTCATCGAGCCGACCGAGAAAGTTGTAAGCTCCGGCCCGGGACCGCAGGACATGGGCCTGGCCTGCCCGGTCATTCGCCTCGCGGGCCGCGTTCAGCGCGATCTCCGTGGTATCGAGCCAGTCAAGGTAGGTACCACTGATCGAGTAGTAGTCCTGCATGGTGAGTGCCAATTGCCACGCCGGCACGCCGACGGTGCTGTTCGCGGAGAGCCTCACCGCTGCGGCGAGTGCCTGGTGCTCGGCGGCGAACCAGCTCAGGGCGGCCGCTGAGTTGAGGGGACTCTCCGGCGTCACACCGGGGGACTTCGCGGCTGGCGGGATCGGCTCGCGATACGTGTTGAGCGTTACCTGGGCCGCGTAACCGGAGTGCAGGTAGTACTCGAGGATCCGCGCCCGAGCCGCCTCGCGTTCGGCGGGGGTGTCTGTGCCGTCGCACAACTCACCGGCGTACGCGCGGATCAAGTCATGGAAGATGAACCTGCCAGGAATGTGCTCGATGACCAGCGACGTGCTCCGTAGTTCGACCATCGCCGACCGAGCAGCTCGGGGTGTGACGCCGAGCAGGCTGGTACTGGCCGCCACGGTGACGTCCATGCCCGGAACCAGCGACAGGAGGCGGAACAGCCGAGCCGCCGACGAGCCGAGGAGGTGATACGACCAGGAGAAGACGGTTCGCGCGTCTGACGAGGCATCGACCATGTCGAACGCGTCGAGACTGCCCCGGCCGAGACGGAGGTCGGCGGCGAGCCCGGCAAGCGGGAAGTCCGGGAAGGCCGCGGCGCGGGACGCGACGATGGCCAGTGCCAGCGGCAGTCGCCCGCAATGCGTGATGATGTCGCCGACCGCGTCCGGTTCCGCTGCCACCCGATCGGCGCCGATCCGGCGTGCGAGGGTATGTCTGGCTGCTTCGAACGACGGTAGGCCGAGGGTGACCAGGTGGGCCCCGTCGGCGGCCGCGAGCCCCGACAGGAGGTTCCGGCTGGTGATCACGACCAGATTGCCTGGGCCGCTGGGCAGTAGTGGCCGAACCTGCTCGACATCGCGGGCATTGTCCAGCATGACCAACACCCGCCTGCCTGTCAGCAGGCTGCGGTACAGCGCGGCGCGGGCATCGACGGATGCGGGCACCTGTTGCTCCTGGACACCCAACCCGAACAGCAGCGACCGCAGTGCGTCGCCCGGGGCGGTCGCCGGGTCCCGCGCGTCGAACCCGCGCAGGTTCAGATACAGCTGTGCGTCCGGGTAACGGTCGGACACTCGGTGGGCCCAGTGCACAGCCAAGGTGGTCTTGCCCATCCCGGCCATGCCGTCGATGGCCACGATCACTATCGTCCGCTGTGCTTCGGCCGGGGAATCCACCAGCGCCGCAAGCCGTGCCAGTTCCTCCTGCCTCCCGGCGAACGTCGGCAGGTCGGCGGGCAGTTGCGCCGGTCCTACCAGTGGGGTCGCCAGCCCACCCGATGACGTCGACGGCGTGGGGTTCTGGACCCCGGTCGCGGACTGCGGGTGAGCGGAGGTCGCCCCGGGCCGGATGCCACCCGTCGGCCCGGCCGGAGGTACCTCCTGGCGCAACACTCTCTCGTGCGCGGACCGCAGTTCCTTCCCCGGGTCGACGCCGAGTTCGTCGGCCAAGTGCTCGCGGACCTCCTGGTAATGTGCCAGGGCTGCACCCTGCTGCCCGGCCGCGGCCAGCAGGAGAATCAGCCGCGCCTGGAGCGATTCGTTGAGCGGCTCGGACAGGGCCGCCCCGCGCAGTTCGGGCAACACCTGTTCCGGGCGACGGGCGGCGATCGCGGCGTCGGCGGCTGCCCCCACCGCGGTCAGGTACTCCCGGTCGATGGCGGTGAGGACGGCCCTCGCCCGTTGCGTGAGAGCGGCTCCTTCTGCGCACCGGCCGTGCCACAGGCTCAGGCCTCGCTGGAACAGGGCCAGCGCGGTGTCGGTGTCAGCGCGTGCGAGGGCCGAGTATGCCTTCCCCAGCTGATCCCGGAATACGAGCAGGTCGACCTGCCCCTGGTCAACCATCAGGCGGTAGCCACCACTGTGGCGCACGAGCCAGCGGCCCGGATCTCGCGAAGCCAGATCTTGTTCGAGCTGCCGGCGGATCCTCCCGACATATTTGTGGACCGAATTGACCGCGCTGCTGGGCGGGTCCTCTTCCCACAGCAGTGCCACGAGGTCATCGAGGTTCACCGGTTGCCCGGCCTTGATGAGAAGCATGGCCAGCAACGCGCGCTGTTGCTTGGGGCCGATCTCCAACTCGACCTGACCACGCCAGGCACGGACCGGTCCGAGCACCGCGAACCGTAGGTCCCCCGTCACCAGCGAAGACCCTTCCGCAACGATCCGGCGATTGTTCGCCCCATCACGCTCGTAGGCTCCACGGTCAGCACTCCGCTCCGCGCCTGATCGGCAGCCGCACCGTGCAACCCGACGGTCCAGGCGAGCCACCGACAGCATGACCGGCCAAGAAGTGAAGTCTCCGGCAGCGGTCGCATCGACGTCGTCCCGCTACGTGCGGAAGGTAAGACGTACGACGATGATGAAGGCGTGAAGAGGTGGCGTCAAATTGTCACAGCGATAGCCTGACGGGCGCTTCCCGGTCGCGTCGGGTGACGGCCCGACGACGGCCCGACGACCCCAGATCGGTCACTGGTCGTGGTCGGAGTGCTCCCACCACAGCACAGTCGCGCCGCTCGTCACGACCTCGACCGCTGCACCCTCACCCTCACCCTCACCCCTCACCAACCGGTATGGACCGTATCCGCTCTGGTGGACACCTGGGGCATCAACGCCCCGGCCGTCGTCAGGCAGGTGAAAGGGGACGAGGAAATCGTCCTCAACACCACCACCAATGCGCGCACAGTCGTTCTCGGCGGCGGCGGCACCGTCGGTGTCGCCTGGCAGACAGGTCTGCTCACCGGGCTACGCGACACCGGTGTCGAACTGGCGGGAGCCTCGGCAATCGTGGGAACCTCCGCCGGAGCCCTGTTCGGTGCGCTGCTGTCCAGCGGCCGCGACGTCACCGACGCCCTCGCCGTCCTCGCGACGGTCGGGCAGAGGAGCGACTTCGCCGGCCTGACGTCAGGCTCGGAAACCTTCCTGAACATATCGCGTCAAGCCGCCCTCGCAGCCGACCCGCAGCAAGCGCTCCGCGCGATCGGCTCCGCAGCCCAGGAGGCGACGACCATGCTCGCCGAAGACGACGTCACCCCGACACGCCGGAGACGATCGCAACGACCGCGTTACACCACTATCGGGGACACAACTTCGCCAACAGCACCTGATCACGACGAGATTGACCGGGCCCACGGCCCGCCCCGCAGGCCGGGGTGGATCCGTCCCCGCTCTTCCGGTCCAAGGGGATCTGTGCTTATATTTTCACTCATCTATTAAGTCATAAATTAATCAGGAGTGACTTGTGAGCGAGATCAGCCGTCGCCAACTGCTCGCCGGCGTCGCCGGGGCAACGATCCTGCCGGCCGGTGTGCTCGTCGGTACCACAACCGCCGAGGCGGCGTCCCCGGCCGCGGTCCTGCCGTCCCAGGCCGACGTGCTCGCGATCGCGCGGAGGGTCAACGACCAGTGGATCGGCGCGCACGGCGATCCGGGGAACAACCAATGGGCGCGGGCGACCTACTTCAGCGGGAACATGGCCCTCTACCGGACCACCGGCGAGGCGCGGTATCTGACGTACACCCAGCAGTGGGCGGAGCAGAACAACTACGCGATCAACAACGGGGTGACCACGCGGCACGCGGACGACCACACCGCCGGGCAGGTCTACTACGACCTCAACGACATCGCGCCCTCGGCGAACAAGATCGCGGCGATCAACGAGTCGATCCGGCAGATGGTCCACAGCACGAGCCAGCCGACCAAGGTGGACGACTGGTGGTGGGTCGACGCGCTGCACATGGCGATGCCGGTGTTCGTGCGGGTGGCCCAGCAGACCGGCGACGACGCCTACCTGCAGAAGATGTTCGCGCTCTACACCCACACCAAGCACACCCGGGTGCTCTACGACTATACCAACGAACTGTGGTGGCGCGACGAGGACGCCAAGGCGGCCCGGTCGCCGTCGGGCAAGCTGGTCTTCTGGTCCCGGGGGAACGGGTGGGCGCTGGCCGCGCACGCCAAGATCCTCGCCCTCAACCCCGACCTGGGTACCCGGTGGCCCGAGTTCCGCTCCAACATCCAGGGGCTGGCCCGCTCGCTCGCGAAGGCCCAGCGCGCTGACGGCCTCTTCAACGTGAACCTGATCGACCCGGCCCACTTCGGCGGGCCCGAGACGAGCGGAACCGCGTTCTTCGCGTTCGGGCTGGCCTACGGCATCCGCACCGGGATCATCGACCGGGCGACCTACCTGCCGGTGGTCGCCCGGGCCTGGAACGGGATGGTCACCACGTCGGTGCACGCGGACGGGTTCCTCGGTTACGTCCAAGGTGTGGGCTACGCGCCCGAGTCCAGCCAGCCGGTCACCACGAACTCGACTGCGGACTTCGGGGTCGGTGGCTTCCTGCTGGCCGCCACCGAGGTCGCCAAACTCACCACCTGACGGGACCATCACACTGCCCGCTTTGCGCGGGTTCCTGGTGGCCAGAGGATCCCGTGTATCGCGGGTGTATCGAAACCGAATACGCCACGGCAGCAGCGTTCCGTCTTGGATGGAGGCATGGGCCACAGCGCAGCACCGTTAGACCGTCGTAGGCGCAGGATCGTGATCGTCAGCCTGGCGATCTTCGGTGCGGCGATCCTGGTGTTCGGCCCGCTCGACGTGGTGCTGAGGATTCTGTCCGTGCCGTTGCAAAGGCCCGGATGGCACGTCTGGGTCGATACGATCAACGGTGTAGCGCTGCTCACGGTGGCCGCCCTGCCGTTGGCCGCGCTGGCGGTGTGGGCTCTGGGCCGCCGTCGCAGTGCTATCGGCGTCGAGGCGGCGTGGCGGAGGTCGCTGGCCGAGGTCGCCATCGTCTACGGGACAGTGCCCTGGGTATGGATGACCATGCAGCCGGGCTCCGGGGCCGGCACTGTCCCCGGTCGGATGAGCCTGGTCCCGCTACGGGACCTGGTCACGATGGGGTCGATCGGGATCGTCGGCAACCTGCTGGTCTTCGCGGCGCTGGGGTTCTTCACCCCGTTGCGGTTCGCGGCGCTGGCGTCGGTACCGCGGGTCCTGGCGCTGGCGGCGGGCGGCTCGCTCCTGATCGAGACCGCGCAGTACGTCCTACGTCGCCGAGATCGACTGCATATTGGCCACGATGGCCGCGGCGACGGAGGCCGCGCCGTAGGAAGAGAAGCCGTTCATGTCCCACTTGCCGCCGTTGGTCGCATAGGTGGTGAAGAAGGTCTGGATCACGCTGAGGTTCTGCGGTTGTGCCAGATGGATCATTACCGGAGTGCTCGGGTACACGGCCTTGACCATCTCGTAGGCGGCGTTCAGCAGCCCGGTCATTTGGGCGCCGTTCGAGACCGCCCCGGTCGGCCTGCAGATCCCGGTGTTGATCTCGTTGCCGATCTGCACCCAGGCCGGGGTGACACCCTTGATCTTGATGACGTTCATGGTGTGGAAGACGTAGTTGTACATCGCGGTTTGCATCTGGGCGTAGGTCATGGATGCCCAGGCTGCCGGCGGCTTCTGGACTCCGACCGAATTCCAGGTGTTGCCGAGCGGAGGCCCCGCTCCTTCATGACATCAGGATCGTCAGCAGATCCTGGGTAGTGCCGGCGGTGTTCTTGAAGGTGTAGCCGGCCGCTTCCATCTGCGGCAGCCAGCTCACGTCGGCTCCCTTCACGAAGGTAGCGGCCGCGGCGGAGGGCTGGACACCGATCGCGTCGATGCCGAGGCCGACGGCACCGGCGAGCATCGAGCTACGCAGGAGACCTCGCCGGCTTAGCAACGGCGAGGGCAGGCTGATGTTTTCGATGGCCACGGCTTCCTCCAGATCGATCGATCATGACGTCCGTGGCCGTGACCTAACCAGCCTCGGCGCGGCGGCACCAGATCTCCACCCGCAACTGCGCCTGGCGGCGGTGCCCCGTCGGCCGGGGGATGGCTGCTGTTGACGGCATCGTTCGAGGTGGCGAATCGAATGGTTGTCGCGGCGAGGAGTTGAGGGCCGACATCTGTCCGTGAGCGCTCACGGAAAGTCTTTCACCAGCGGATCGGTGACATGGGTGGGACACTTGACCCGATGACCCACGCCTGCGATGACCGGAAGCCGCAGGCGTCACGCCGACTGCCTGCTGCGTGGGGCGGGGGCGCCGGACGGGCGGACACCGTGATCGTGCTGCTGCTCGGCCTGTACGCCACGTACGCGCTTGTGCTGTGGCCGCTCGTCCCGGTGCTGAGCGGGTCTCACCCGTTGTTGCTGGAGATCCTCAGCGGGTCAGCCGTGGCCGAGGTGACGGTCGGGGCTCACAGCCGGCTGGGTGAGGTGCCGTTGTGGTCCGCGGTGGTGGCCGGTGTGCCCGGCTCGATGATGTTCGACTGGGTCTTCTGGTGGGCCGGTCGGCGGTGGGGTGACCGCGCGTTGCACCTGGTCCTGGGCCGCGATTCATCGCCGGGTGGTGTGGCCAGACGTGAGGCGCGTTCGGCCCGGCTCGAACGGATGGTTGAGCGGTTCGGTCCGGCGGCTGTCGTGCTGGCGTATTACCTGCCGCTGCCGACGTTGCTGATCTACGTGGCCGCTGGTCTGTCGGGGATGCGCCTGCGCACCTTCCTGGCCCTGGACGTGGTCGGCACGCTGCTGTGGGTCGGCCCGATCGTCGGCCTCGGATACGCCATCGGTAAGTCGGCCGTTGACGTGGTCGACCAGATCGAGCACTACTCCACGTTCCTGGCCATCGGGGCAGTCTTGGTGGTGATCGGCGTCCAGGTTCGAAGACGTCGCCACGCAAGCACCTGATCCGTCAGAAGCTCTCGCGCAGGCCTCAGCTCAGCGCGTGCCCTGTCTTCCGCAGGGCAGGCGACACTCCGGTCGTCTGGAGACTCGACCGGCTGGGGCGATCAGCACCGCTGGACCGGCCTGCGCTCTCAGCATCCAGCATTCCAACTCGTGCTCATGCCGCCGCCGATCGTGTGGTCCCGCTCGCGTTCTCGGCCGGCCTCGTCCGGATCTGCCGCAGTGCGCGTGGCTGGACCTCTTGCGTTAATAGCGGTGTTTGAGCCAGGCGGCGAGTTCGGGGTCAGTCACTGGCCACGCGTTCAGGGTGACGGTCACGGTGGATCCGAGTTCTTGGCGCAGGCGGTGCAGGAGTTCGGGAGCGGCTCGCGCATAGCGAGCCTCGGCCTCCGGAGTGCGCCAGCCGTGGTCCCAGTGGAACTCGTTTTCGAAGAGATCCTGCCAGGCGCGAAGGTCGGCGGTGAGCGGGGCGGACAACGTGAGGGCGTCTGGCGCGAGTAGCCCCTCGCTGGCCGACCAGAGCGGCCAGCCGGCGCTGTAGTCGCTCATCAACTTCACTGGCTGCCCGTCCGTCACGTCCGAACCCCACGGCCAAGTCGCCTCGCCCGGCGTATCAATTGTGGCCAGCGGCCGGCTGAGAGGCCGGTGTTGACGGGTATACCCGCAGGCAAGGATAACGAAACGCAGCTGCCGCAGACCGTGCGCGACAGCGAACGGCAAATGACACTAATTCGTGTCAATGTCTGCGGCTTTCCGGCAAGCGCCGATGGGTATGCCTTGAGGATCAGTCGGCGACGGCGGTATCCAGGGCACAGGACTGCTGGTGGCCGTCACTCGTCGCCGGGGTCGTACCCGTAGACCTTCAGAATGCTGAGGATCTGCGCCTGCCAGTCACTGTCGGAGCCGTAGTGCCACTGATGGTGCTGTGGGCATTGCCAGTTCGGGGAGTATCGGGAAGGAGGGAGGCATCCGGCGAGGGCGAGTTTGCTGTCTTGGGCAGCGAGATGTGCTTCTCGGGTGGGAAGCCCGAAAAGCAGTGGGACTCCTGGTGAGCCGGAGGTGGGGCCCGCCGGGATCATGTTGACAGAGTAGCCGTGGCAGCGGAGTTTGGTCCAGAAGATCTATCTGTGCTGCGGTTGAAGAATAACTTGGGTATGTGCCTCACGGGGCTGCGAAGGTTCAGTGAGGCCACCGTCCTCTATCGCGAGTACGCCACCGAGGTGATGCCCGAGCGCCCGGTGTCCCGGGGCCGTTCTCGGCGGGCTGCGGGCTGCGGTCTCGGTTCCGAGGTGGACGTAGGTGCCGAGGCTGGCGAGGTGCTGGTGCTGCTTTTGGCTTGGAGTTCGGGTGCGGTGCATCCGGCGCGGCGAGGTGTTGCAGGCTGGAGTGGCGGAGTTGGTGCAGGGCCCAGCCCTGCCCGTGGGGGTCGTGGGCGATGCTGGCCTGTTTGAACAGGTACTCGGCTCCAAGCAGCCAGGCGTCAGCATCGTTCCGACCGGGGTGACAGGCCAGAGCCTGATCTCCTGGCTGGCGCCGAGTGTGGCGGCGACCCATCGTCACCGGTGTCGTCGTCACGACCGTGACCGTAGAGCCGGTGTACCGACAGTTCCCACTGAACGTCCTTCTATGAACGCAACCGGCATCTGGCGCTGCGAACGCCAAGGTCACCGGGGTCGCTCAGGTTGCGGATCTGCGCAGCCTGCCTTCACGAAAGGTTGTCCGCCACGGTCGGCCGAACCAGGAACTTCACCCGATCACCCACCACGACGCCAGCATCACCTGCAGTGCGCCACATAGCGGCCAAGAATCGCCGCCACTTATCGGGCAAAGTCACAACTCTAGCGTAGCCGATCTTGATGTGAGTCGGGGCGGCCGGTTCGGCGGCGAGCAGGTCCGAGAACGGATCGGAAGGCACCAGCGCAGCCGTCATGCGGGTGATCATCTCAGGAAACGGTTGTTTCTGGTTGTTGAACGATCCCGGTTGTTGAACGACTTTTTGAAGGCTCCTGGGGTGGTGGTGGCCGGTCCTGGGTGATCTTCAGTTAACGATGGTTTGTTGAAGACCACTCACGAGATCAACTGACCAGAGGGGCCCCTCGGCGCCCAACGATCTCGCACACGGTGATGCATTCTGGCATCGGCTTACCCGGTACACGGTTTGTCGGGTGTTCGTCCTGTATATCGGCTGGCATCGCGTTATGGCTGGAAGCTACCGATCAGGGACGTACGGTGGTCGCGCTGTCGTTGTCGATCGGGGAGTCTGTTGTGCTGAGAGCATGTCCGTCACTGCGCCACCGCCAGTTCGCTGCCGGGGCGGCCGTTCTAGCGTTCCTAGCGGTCAGTGCCACCTGCCCACCAGCGGTGACCGGCGTGCCGCCGGGCGCAGGTCGAGTGGCAGGGGCGGGCTGGGGGGCATCGAAGTGGGGTGACCCACTCACCGACGCGACCGCGAAAGACTCCAAGGGAAAGAACAAGCCCAGCCTCGATGCCGGGTCGCTGGCCTCGGTCACCACGGCGATCGGGGCGCGCGCCCTGTGGGGCAAGAAGGACGACGCCGGGCACGCGAACACCGGCCTGGGCGTCACCGTCGCGCTGCTCGACACCGGGATCAACAGTTCGGTGCCGGGCCTCGATGATCCGGGGAAAGTCGTGCAGGGCCCGGACCTCTCGCTGGAAGCCAACTCCCCGGACCTGCGCGGGCGCGATGGCTTCGGCCACGGCACCCACATGGCCAGCATCATCGCCGCCCGCGACGACGTCCCGGTGAACAAGAAGGGCGAGCCACAACCGGCCGATACTGGTGTCCAACTCGGCGTCGCCCCGGACGCCACCCTGCTGGCGGTGAAACTCGGCACCACCGACGGCAGCACCGACGTCTCCCAGGTGATCGCCGGCCTGGACTGGGTGGTGCAGCACCGCAACGACAACGGCATGCAGGTCCGGGTGATCAACCTGTCCTACGGCACCCTCTCGGCCCAGCCCTACCAGCTCGACCCGCTGGCCGCGGCCGCCGAGAACGCCTGGAAACACGGCATCGTGGTCGTCGTCTCCGGCGGCAACGAAGGCCAGGACGCCGGCCGGCTGACCAACCCCGCGATCGACCCCTACGTGATCGCCGTCGGTGCCTCCGATCCCCGGGCCAACGTTAAGGGCTGGTCCAAGCCCAGCGTGTCTGACTTCAGCAGTCGCGGCACGGCCGAGAGGCATGTCGACTTCGTGGCGCCCGGTGCCCGCTGGTCCGGTGACTCCTGGGCCGGGGCGAGCTGGAGCAACTCCGGGTGGGACGGTGCCCGCTGGACCGGCGCCCGCTGGAGCGACCTGCACTGGTCCGGGAACGTCTGGGTAGGCGCACGGTGGTCCGGAGCCCGCTGGTCCGGCGACCACTGGATCGACCAGGACTGGCAGTAACCACCCGGGCAGAAGGCTTGTACTACCCAGGGTGAACGCGCAAGCGCCACATCGCCGTGGACACGAGCGGGCTGTTGTTGGCCGTGCTGGTCACGATGCCGGGATCCAGGACCGCGACGGTGGTCTGCGGCTGCTCGCCCTTCTGCGCGAACGGTTCTCCACCGTCAGCCTGGTGTGGGCCGACGGCGGCTACGCCGGACGCCCGATCCCCTGGCCCAGACACGCCCTGTCCCTGACCGTGCAGGTCATCAAACGCACCGACGACCAGGCCGGGTTCAAAGTCCTGCCCCGCAGGTGGGTGGTCGAACGCACGTTCGCCTGGATCAGCAGACACCGCCGCTGCGTGCGCGACTACGAGACCCTGCCCGAACACCACGAGACCATGGTCCACATCTCCATGACCATGGTCATGTCACGCCGTCTCGCACGCACCAGCGACCGGTAACCCCAGTTTCAAAACGCTCTCTGCGGTCGGGGCTCGTGCGCCGGCATCGGGACGGGTCCGGGCTGGGGCCGGGGGACGGTGTCGATCGGCATCGGGCGGCCGAACCGGTACCCCTGGGCGAGACCGCAGCCCCACTCCAGCAGGGTGCGGGCCTGGTCCTGGGTCTCCACCCCTTCGGCCACCACGCGCAGCCCCAGGTCGGCCGCGAGCCCGATCACGACCCGCACCAGCGCGTCGTCCTCGTCCCGGACACCGAGGCCCGCGACGAACCTGCGGTCGATCTTCAGCTCGTCGATGGGAAGCTGAGCCAGGTAGCCCAGGGAGGAGAAACCGGTGCCGAAGTCGTCCAGGGCCACGTGCACGCCGAGGCTGCGCAGCGGCTGGAGCACCGCCCCGGCCCGTTCCAGGTCCTCCACCGCGGTCTGCTCGGTGATCTCCAGGGTGAGCCGGTGCGGGCTGACCCCGCTGACCGCGAGCTGGTCGCGGACCAGGTCGGCGAACCCCGGGGTCACCACCTGCCGGCCGGCGATGTTGACGGAGATCCCGATGTCCGGGTCGGGCCAGCCGGCCAGCCAGGCCAGCGACTCGCGCAGCACCCAGCTGCCGATCGGGACGATCAGGCCGGTCTCCTCCGCCAGCGCCAGGAACTCCCCCGGCAGGCGTCGCCGGTCGCCGTCCTGCCACCGGGTCAGCGCCTCGAACCCGGTCCAGCGCCCGTCGACCATCGCCACGATGGGTTGCAGATCGAGCAGCAGCCCCTCGTCCCGGCAGACGCGCTCGAGGGCGACGGACATTCGCGCGCGCTCGACGACCCGCTCCCGCAATCCCGGATCGAACATCACGTAGCGCTGACCGCCGATCGCTTTCGCCTCGTACATCGCCAGGTCCGCGTCGCCGAGCAGCGCCTCCGCGGTGGTCCGGTGGCCGATCGCGACGCCGACGCTGGCGCTGGTCGGCTGCGCCGCCTCCGAGGGCATCCGGTGCAACCGTTCGACCACCCGCCGCGTGAGCGCGTGCACCCGCTCGACCCCCCGGCAGCTGGTGCAGACGGCGAACTCGTCGCCACCGAGGCGCGCCACGAGGTCTCCGGGGCGCAGCTGCGCGCTGAGCGCGCTGGCCACCTCGCCCAGCAGCCGGTCGCCGACGGCGTGCCCCTGCATGTCGTTGACGGTCTTGAAGCCGTCGAGGTCGATGAAGAGGACCGCCATCTCGCCGTCCAGCAGGCGCTGATCGAGCTGGTTGAGGAACGCCTGCCGGTTGAGCAGCCCGGTCAGCGCGTCGGTGCAGGCCAACCGGCGCAGCTCGGCCTCCAGCCTGACGCGCTCGCTGACGTCGCGCGCGGACAGCGTGTACCCCCGCCCGTCACCGGTGCGGCGGCTGACGATCGCCTCGAGGTGACGCCACTCCCCGTCCCCGTGCAGGAAACGGCCGCCGACCCGGACGCTGGGAAGCTGCCCTCGGTCCAACCGGGCGACCCCGTCCAGCGCCTCCCGGCGGTCGGCCGGGTGCACCAGGTCGATCGCCGCGACATCCAGCAACGAGTCCGGCCCCCGCCCGAGCACGTCCGCGGCGGCGTCGTTGGCGAACTCGACCAGCCCCGTCCGGCCGACCTGCACGATCGCGTCCTTGCTCTCGCTGACCAACTGGTCGAGCCGGTCGGTCTGGCGCTGCATGGCCAGCCACAGATCGTGGTTCGTCCGCCCGGCGAGCAGGATCTCGAACGCGAGAACCACGATCACGCTCAGCGCCACCCCGACGGTGACCAGATCGCTCGGCGAGAGCAGCGCGGCCACCAGCCCCGGCACGACCGCCACCTGCGAGAGCCGGGTCAGTTGCGGGCGCGCCGGTTCCGGGCGGCGGGAGGTCCACACGTCGAGCCGGCCGAAGACCCCGGAGCAGCCCAATGCGACCGCCATGACCAGCCATTGGACGGTGGGGAACTCCGGGACCCGGGTCAGCGCCCACGTGGTGTCGCCGGTGACGGCGAGCAGGCACGCCAGCACGAGCAGGGCGACCGGGCCCCGGGCGCCGGGGTCCGTCCGCATCGCGAGACCGGCCGTCACGCTGGCCACCAGCAGATCCACCGGAACCCAGTACAGCGCCGGGGGCACCGTGGCGAGGGAACCGGTGGGCGGGGACCCGGCGAGCGCGAGAGCCACCCATCCGACGATGAACACCGACGCGCCGATGAGCCACCCGTCGAGCAACAGCAGGCCCCACGCGTTCGCGCTCCGGCGCACACCGGGCGCGGTCAGCACGCTGACCCCCATCGCGGCGAACGTCACGGTGCGCAGGCCACCCCACACGAGGACCTGGTTCCAGCCGAGCAGGGCCCCGGCGAGGGTCGCCGTCCACAGCACGACGGCGGCGCTGAGGGCCGCCCAGCTCAGCCGCAGCCGCGAGCGGCTCCGCAGGGCCGCCAGGGCGGGCGGCAGGGCGGAGAGCGAGCCGACGACGAGCACGGCCCCGAGGTACACGGCGGGTCCGGGTCCGGGATCGATGAGTCTCGGATACCAGACTCCTGTCACGAGCAGCCAGACCACCGCGGCGGTCATGGGCAGACCGACCAGGAGCGCCCGAAGCCGTGCGCCAGCCGCCATGCCCGCCCACCTCTCGTCTCCCGATTACCCTAGTTACCCCATTGGACGCCGTAGGTCGCTTCGCGATGACATGGGCCGTTCGTCCGATCCCGCGGTGTCGTCGTCGGGGCGCCATCAGTTCCCCGTCGTGGCCGTCCGGGCAGGCCGTCCCGGCCGGGCCGGTGGTCCGGTCAGTGGACGAGATCGCGAGGGAGTTGGTCGGAGCTGACCTGCTTCCAGCCCGGCCGGGGGGTACTCGATCTGTTCCTGCCCGCTTGAAGGGTGCAAACACAGGATTTCGTGTGTGGGTTCGCGGTTGTTGGAGTCGGCGGATGGTTGCGGGTGCTGGAATCGGTTTTGGATGGGTGGGTGAACTCGGGGCCACGGGCCGGATTGGAGTGGGTTCGCCTCTGGCGTGAAGTGAGCACGCGGGGCGGGGGAGTGCCGTCGCCATGCTGAGGTTACTTCCCGTACCGAAACGCCTTGCCGGGGAAGGAGCTCAGGCAGCCCGGCTGTATTCGTGGATGAGTCCACCCAGGATGTCGGTGCGCTCGATAGCTGCATCGTCATCAGTGTCGTCGTCTCGGCTGCTGCCTGCTGGGGGTGCTGCGGGGCCCGTGTGGGGGGTACGTCCACGTCCGGGCGTCAAGTTCGCGGTGCCAGCGCAGCAGGGTCGCGGGAGTGACCAGGAAGATGGCCCACCGATCGCGGGGCAGAACCCGCGCCGGGGTGGCCAGCAC
>Ga0265340_10000427_pt1 | contig 22587 bp, 17 predicted proteins | sample 4CB225metaG_FD_202082 | JGI IMG/M metagenome (GOLD analysis project Ga0265340, IMG submission 202082) | Rhizosphere microbial communities from Carex aquatilis grown in University of Washington, Seatle, WA, United States - 4-CB2-25 metaG | ecosystem: Host-associated > Plants > Roots >...
CGTTCCTCAAACAACGCCGTTCCGACGGCGAGCGCCGCGCCCGCGTAGGCGACCGCATAGGCAAACGCCTTGCCGACGTAAGCCCAGTGGAACGTGCTTTTGCCCATGCTCAGGGCGTCCGCAAACCAGAAAAGTTGCCAGTTTGGAATGACCGTGTAAAGCGCCGATGCCCACCATTCACCGGTCTCGGCGCGCCGGCCGAAGAGATAATCCGACATCAGCCCGACCAGAAAAAACGCCGAGCAGATGACCAGCGTCGGAACAGTGTCCAGCCGGGTCGAACACGCCAGCGCGAGCGCCGCCAGGACCCACAACGCGAACAGGATCAAAATCCCCGCCGGTACCAGCCGCCAGTCCACGTGCGCCTGCACGCCCACCGACTGTTTCTGCTGGGTGAACTGAAAAATGACGAACGCCGCCAGCGTCACCAGCACCAGCATGGCGAACACCGCGTCGCTCACGAACGGGCGCCGCAGGAAAAAATTGCTGAAACCCGCCAGCCCGTAGGCCAGCAGCACGCCCGCCGCAATAATCCCCAGCGCGGCCATGTCGGTTTTGCCATAGGCATCGAACGACATCCAGCTCGCCAGCAACACGCCGAGGAGGTTCACATAGGCCAGCACCGTCAACGCCGCCGCCAGCCCGGCGTATTTTGCCAGCAAAAATTGCGCGCGCCCGACCGGCTTGGACAACACCGCCAGCGCCGTGCCGGTGCGGATTTCCCGCGCCAGCGATGCCGACGCGCTCAGCACCGCGCCAAACAGCCCCGACAGCAGCATCACCGCCAGCGCGCTGTTTTGGACCAGCTTCGGCTCGTCGCCGAACGCGAAGTAATACGGCACCGCCAGGAAGATTTCAAACAGCACCGACGCCGTCAGCAGCAGCAAAAAAACCGGCTGCCGGATCAATTCCATGAAGGCGTTTATGGCGATGGTCAAAAACTGTCGCATGGTTAATAGTCGCTTAGTTTACGCTGTCCGCGGCTGCTTGCCAACGGCTAATCAGTCCGAAGAAATGACGGCCACATAGTTGAATTGAAAATCAACCAGCCCTTCGCGTTCAAATAAAATTGCGGTTCAGGCCATCACCCGCGCGATGGCGTTCCACCAGACGTCGTGCAATTCCGCCACCGGCGCGCTGAATTCGCCGGCACCGGTTTTGATGACCAGTTTGTCGCCGCCGACTTTGCCGATTTGAATGGCCGGAACACCCATCAGCTTCGCGCGTTCGACCACCTTCACCGCGTCGAGCGGTTTGCATGTGATGACCACCCGGCTTTGAGTTTCGCCAAAGAGCAAGGCGTCCGTCCGGACATTTGGGAGGGATGGCGTGGCACCGTCCCTGATATTTGGGTCGTCGGCACGCCGACCCTCCCATGCCGACAAATCCACTGTCGCGCCAATCAGCCGGGGCGTCTCGCGCGCGATCAACTGGCTGATGCAGCTTTCCGCGAGGCAGACCGCCAGACCGCCTTCGCTGCAATCGTGCGCGCTTTTCACCAGGCCGCTTTGGATGAGTCCGAGCAGCGTGGTGTGCAAGGTCTTCGCGGTTTCCAAATCACAGCGTGGCGGCGTGCCGGTTTTCCGTCCGTGAACGACCTGCAAATACGCCGAACCGCCGAGACCGAGCAGCGGATCGTTCGCTTCCACTGCATCACCGAGCAAAATGATCGCATCGCCCTCGTCCTTGAACCATTGCGTCGTCACGTGCTCGGGTTTTTCGATCAGGCCCACCACCACCACCGTCGGCGTCGGGTCAATCGGACCGTTTGGACTTTGGTTGTAGAGCGAACAATTGCCGCCGGTGACGGGGGCATTGAACACCCGGCACGCCTCGGCCAGGCCGCGCACGGATTCCGCAATCTGCCAGAACAGTTCCGGCTTCATCGGGCTGGGCATGTTCAGGTTGTCGGTCGTGCCGAGCGGGACCGCGCCCGAACAGGCCAGGTTGCGGCAGGCCTCGGCCATCACAATCTTCGCGCCCTCGTAAGGATCGAGATAAACGTAGGTCCCGTTGCCGTCCACCGACAGCGCGATGAGTTTTTCCACCGCCGCCGTGCCGTTCAATTCCGGCAATGAATCCGCCTTGATGCGCAGCACCGCCGCATCGCTGCCGGGACAAACCACTGACCCGTCGCGCACCATGTGGTCGTATTGGCGGTAAACCCAGTTCTTCGACGCAATCGTCGGCCAGGCCAGAAGTTTTTTCAAATCGCCGGCGGCATCGCTCGTATCAGCCGTTCCCTCCAGCCGGAACGCGCGGACTTCCTTCAAATACTCCGGCTCTTTCGCATCGCGCTGATACACCGGCGATTCGTCGGCGATTTTCTTTGCCGGAATGTCGGCGACAATTTTCCCGCCATGCCGCACGACCATGCGGCCGGTGTCGGTCACCACACCGATTTCCGACCACGGCAAATCCCACTTGTCAAAAATGCGCTTCACTTCCTCTTCGCGGCCCTTGTGGACGATGATGAGCATCCGCTCCTGCGATTCCGAGAGCATGATTTCGTAGCTGCTCATGTTCGGCGCGCGTTGCGGGACCTTGTCCAATTCAATTTCAATGCCCGTGCCGGCGCGCGCGGCCGTTTCGCAGGTGGAGCAGGTCAATCCCGCCGCGCCCATGTCCTGAATACCGGCGACCGCGCCGGTGGCCAGCAGTTCAAGACACGCCTCGCACACGAGTTTCTCCATGAACGGATCGCCCACCTGCACCGCGCCGCGCTGTTGCTCGGAGGATTCCTCGGTCAAATCCTGCGACGCGAACGCCGCGCCCGCGAGGCCGTCGCGGCCTGTGGCCGGCCCGACATAAAACACCGGATTACCGATGCCTTTGGCCGCGCCGCGCGCGATTTGTTCATGGCGCAGCACGCCGAGGCAGAAGGCATTCACGAGCGGATTGCCTTCGTAGGATTTGTCGAAATAAACCTCGCCCGCGATGGTGGGGATGCCGAAGCAATTGCCGTAATGCGCGATGCCCGCCACGACGCCGGCGAAAAGACGGCGGTTGTTTTTCAAAGCCATGTTCTCTTCGTCTGTAGCGGCGGTCTGTGACCGTCGCTGATCAGAATCCGGCGGTCGCAGACCGCCGCTACAAATTGGCCCGAAACGGAGGGAATTCACCGAGCAAATCGGCCGGGCGCCCATGGTGAAAATGTCGCGGACGATGCCGCCCACGCCCGTGGCTGCGCCCTGAAACGGCTCGACCGCGCTCGGATGATTGTGCGATTCGATCTTGAACGCGATGGCCAGGCCGTCGCCGATGTCAATGATGCCGGCGTTCTCCTCCCCTGCCCCGACGAGGATTTTTTTGGACTTGGTGGGAAAGGTCTTCAGCAGCGGGCGCGTGTTTTTGTAGCTGCAATGCTCGCTCCACATCACGGAAAAGATGCCCAGTTCGGTGTAGCCCGGTGTGCGGCCGAGGAGACGCTCAATGTTGGCATACTCCTCCGGTGTGAGGTTGTGTTTGGCAACCAGTTCAGGGGTGATGGCAGGTTCGGTCATCGGAATAATTTAATTCTAGAAATTACCGGCATAGGATGCGTTTTTTGGGGGCGCGAAACAAGCAAATCGAACAACAAACTGCGATTCCCGATTAGGGAAACACCTGATATCAGGCGCGGGCAATGACCGGCACAATCCAGTCGCTTTTTCCTCTGGGAAAGGCAAATAGCTTGAAAAGAGACAGTCCAAATCCAAACAGTGAAAACGTCATTGCGAATTCTCAATCTGGAAGATAACTCCAACGACGCGGCATTGAACAAGGCGATGCTTTCGGCCCGCTGGCCGGAATCTGAGCTGGTGCGCGTGGAAACCCAGGACGCTTTCGCCGCCGCGCTGGAGGACGGCGGCTTCGATATCATTCTTTCGGATTACACGATGCCCGGTTTCGATGGCTGGCAGGCGCTGGCGCTGGCCCACGAGCGGCGTCCGGAAATTCCGTTCCTGTTCGTCTCGGGCACGATCGGCGAGGACACAGCGATTGAGGCGCTCAAGAACGGCGCGACCGATTACGTGCTCAAGCACCGGCTCTTGCGGTTGATTCCCGCCGTGGACCGCGCGCTGCGCGAAGCCGGGGAACACGCCGACTGCGAGCGCGCCGAGGAATCCATGCGCCAGTCGGAACACAAATACCGCGAACTATTCGAGTGCCTCGACGACGCTGCGTTTCTGGCGGACGAAGCAAGCGGAAAAATAATTGACGCCAATCGTTGCGCCGAAAAGATGCTCGGTTGCAATCGCGTTGATATTCTGGGCCGCAATCAATTTCAATTCCTGCATTTGGACAAGTCCGGCGTGGCCGCGGCGGAAGCGCCAGCCGCAACTTCGGTGGAATGGAAGCTGATCCGTGCAGACGGCGGCGCGGCAACTGTAAATGTTCACACGACGCGGCTGATGCTTTACGGTCACGCGCTGGTCCTGCGGCTCTGCCACGAACTCACCGAGCCGCGCCCGGCGTGAGGTTGGGTTTGGCAACCAGTTCAGGGCTGATGGCAGGTTCGGTCATCGGAAAAATATTTTAGGCCGCTTTCGCCGCCGTTTTATTTTGCAGCGCGGCAAAGATGCTTTCAAAAATCCATTTGCCGTCGTCGCTGCCCAGCACCAATTCGCTGGCGCGTTCGGGATGCGGCATCAGGCCGGCCACGTTGCGGCGTTCGTTGCAAATGCCGGCAATGCCCTGCACCGAGCCGTTGGGATTCGCCGTGTCGGTCTGGTTTCCATTCGCATCACAGTATTGCCACAGAACTTGATTGCCCACCTTGAGCCGGGCCAGCGTCTCCTCGTCCGCGTAATAGCAGCCTTCGCCGTGGGCGATGGGAATTTTCAGCGATTTGCCCGGCGGAATTTTATTCGTGAACGGCGAGTCCGGCGTGGTGGTTTTTAGAAATATATGTTCGCAGTGGAACTGCAAATCGCGGTTGCGGATGAGCGCGCCGGGCAGCAAACCGGCCTCGGTGAGCACCTGGAAGCCGTTGCAGATGCCGAGGACGAGGCCGCCGTGGTCGGCGAATTGTTTCACGGCCTGCATCACGGGACTGAACCGCGCGATGGCGCCGCAGCGCAGATAATCGCCATAACTGAAACCGCCGGGCACGATGACGGCGTCGGCGGCGCCCAGGGAATTTTCCTTGTGCCAGACGTAACGCGCGGAATGGCCGAGCAACCGGATGGCATGGATGGCATCCTGGTCGCAATTCGATGCGGGAAATTGGACAACGGCAAAGTTCATTTTTGATTTACGATTTACGATTTACGATATACGCGCGGACCGGCGGGCGGTTCGTCAATCGTAAATCGTATATCGTAAATTCCATTATTCGATTTCCAATTTATAGTCCTCGATGATGGGGTTGCTCAAGAACTTGTGCGCCGCGGCGTTCAACGCCTGCTGCGCGGCGGCCTTGTCCGCGCCGGGAGCCAGGTCAATTTCGATGTATTTTCCGACGTGAACGGCGGCAACATTCTGGTAACCCATTTGTTCAAGGGCGTTCTGGACGGTTTTGCCCTGCGGATCAAGCACGGCCTTCTTGGGAGTGATGACAATTTTGGCTTTCATTCGCGCGCGGTGGAAGGTTGCGAAATAAACCGCCGCCCGGCGAGCAAATTTTGATTTTTCACGCAACGGCGTTGAATTTGCCCGCCACTTGCGCCATTGTTTGGGCCATGGCTGACATTGAACATCCTGAAGCAGCGCTGCCCGGTCACATCGGCGCGGAACGCAAGGCGCTGGAACCGTGCACCATCGTCATCTTCGGCGCGAGCGGCGATCTCACGGCGCGCAAGCTGATTCCAGCGTTTTATCATCTTTACAACGACAAGCTGATGCCGCCGGTGTTCCGCATCGTGGGCTTTGCGCGTCGCGAGAAAACAGACGAGGTGTGGCGGACCGAACTGCGCACCGCGCTCGAGCAGTTCTCGCGCACCAAACCCGTCAACGACGCGGTCTGGCAGAAATTTTCGCAGAACCTGTCTTATTGCCAGGGCGACGTCACCGACGCGGCCGCCTATCACAAGCTGGAGGAAATGCTGACGGCATTTGGCAGCGCGCCGTTGCGCGAGAACGTGTTGTTTTATCTGGCCACCCTGCCCAGCCAGTTCGGAGCGGTCATTGAAAACGTGCATCGGGCGGGCCTGCTGCACAAGGAGGGGGCGGGCTGGCAACGCATCGTCGTCGAGAAACCGTTCGGGCACGACCTCGCCTCCGCGCACGCGCTGAACGCCGAGCTGACGCGCTTTGCCAACGAACAACAGGTCTGCCGCATTGACCATTACCTCGGCAAGGAAACGGTGGCAAATATTTTGATGTTTCGCTTTTCCAATTCGATTTTCGAGCGCCTCTGGAACCGCAACCTGATTGATCACGTGCAAATCACCGTGAGCGAAAAATTCGGCGTCGGCCAGCGCGGCGGCTATTACGAGGAAGCCGGCGCGCTCCGCGACATGGTGCAAAATCACATGCTCCAGGTCCTCGCGCTCATCGCGATGGAACCGCCCGTGTCCCTCGACTCCGAATCCATCCGCGATGAAAAGGTGAAGCTGCTCAAATCCATCCGGGCGCTGGGGCCGGGCGACGTGGCGCGACAGGTGGTGCGCGGCCAATATTTCGCCGGGACGGTGGATGGAAAGCCGGTGTTGGGCTACCGGCAGGAAGAAAAGGTGAAGCCCGATTCCAACGTTGAAACCTACGTCGCGCTGAAACTGTTCATCGACAACTGGCGCTGGTCCGGCGTGCCGTTTTACCTGCGCACGGGCAAATACCTGCCCGAAAGCACGAGCGAAGTGCGGGTCCAATTCCGCCCCACGCCGCACGTGCTGTTCGCCGCGCAGTTGGAGCAGAAGCTGGACGCCAATGCCATCGCGCTGCGGCTCCAACCGAACGAGGGCATTTATCTCCGTTTCAACGGCAAGGTGCCCGGCATGAGCCTCGGTGTGCGGCCGGTGCGGATGAATTTCAGTTACGATGCGGAATTCGGCGCCTACACGCCCGAAGCGTATGAACGGCTGCTGCTCGAAGCCATTGCCGGCGACGCCACGCTGTTCATCCGCCGCGACGAGGTGGAAACCGCGTGGCAAATCGTGGATTCCATCCGCGCCGGCTGGAAGGACAAACCGCTGACCAACCGTGAATTTTACGCCGCCGGCACCTGGGGACCGGTTGCGTCGGACGATTTGCTCGCCCACGGCGGTCACGCCTGGCATGAGCCATTGCCGGCGCCATGAAAAAGCAGATGGGAGGGACGGCGTGTCGCCGTCCCCATATTTCTTTGCGAATACAACCGTTCGGAAGTTTGGGACGGCGACACGCCGTCCCTCCCTTGATTGATTTGTTATGCCCGATTACGCGCCATATTCAGAACCCGGACGAAAACATCCGCCACACGGCGTGTTGATCTCTCTTCAACAACCAACGATTGTTTTTCTGACCGTTTGCACCAAAGACCGTCAACCGTGGCTTACCCAACCGAATGTCCACGACGCACTCCGCAAAATCTGGTCTCAAACGGACACCTGGCTCGTGGGTGACTATTTGCTCATGCCAGATCACATCCACTTGTTTTGCGCTCCGCGGGATTTGACCGTCATCCTGCAACGCTGGATTTCATATTGGAAACGTGAACTTAGCTGTCTCCATTTGTCCGGAACGGGCGAATGGCAGCGAGATTTCTGGAACACACGTCTGCGTCGTAGCGAGAATTATACGGAAAAGTGGAATTACGTTTGCGAAAATCCAGTTCGGGCGGGATTGGTGAAAGAATCTGACGAATGGCCGTTCCGAGGACGAATGAATGTTTTGCCATGGTAAATTGGGGACGGCGACACGCCGTCCCTCCTAAATTAAATGAAAAAAATTGACCTGATTTCCTTCACCACCGCCGATGAACTGGCCCGCACGGTCGCCGGCCAATGGCTGGATGAAATCGAAGCGGCCCATCGCGCAGGCCAACCGCACTGCGTCGCGCTTTCCGGCGGGCGCATCGCGCAACAATTTTTTGCCTCGGTTGTGGAACAGGCAAAGACGCGAAAAATTGTGAATGGCGGCCCGTCCTCCGTAGCACTGCGGAGGGTGGACACGCCGTCCCTCCCGGCAAACGTGCATTTTTTCTGGGCGGACGAGCGGTGTGTTCCGCCGGATGACCCGGAAAGCAACTTTCGCGTGGCGAACGAACTGTTGTTTGCGCCTCTGAAAATTTCCGAAAGCCAAATCCATCGCATTCGCGGCGAACTGCCGCCCGAGGCTGCCGCCGCCCATGCGACATCGGATATTTCCAAAATCGTGCCGCTGCACCATAATGGCCAGCCGGCATTGGATTTGATTTTTCTCGGCATGGGCGAGGACGGCCATGTGGCATCGCTATTTCCGGGTGAAAATGCAGCCGCCGGTTCTGAAGATGCGATTTATCGCGCAGTGAAAAACTCGCCCAAACCGCCGCCAAATCGCGTCACGATCGGCTTCGCCGCCATCGCAGCGGCGCGGCAGGTTTGGGTGCTGGTTTCCGGCGCGGGCAAAAAAGCGGCCTTGCGCGAATCACTGGATCCCAATGGCTGCACACCTTTGGGACAAGTGGCCAAATTTAGGACACAAACAAGAATTTTCAGCGATTTATTGCCACTATAAACCCGCCCAAATAAATAAAAAATATTTTGAACAATTTGCGTTTTCATTCCGTCTATGTCATCGTAGCAAATGAAGGATTTCGCTGTTCGTTTAGGGTTGGCATAGAGGTTTTGCTTGTGACGCGGCTCGAACAGCGACCCCCAAGTTGGTCGCGTCACCCTTCTGAGCGCCCGGGTGAGGGCGTATAAACCTCGTCACTGCGGGGGCCGGACGCAAGTCCGGCCTTTCGCATTTATACCGCCTCACTTTCAATTCACCGGCCCCAGGCCGTAATCACCGGACACATCAGGATTACGATTGTGATCATGGGCGGCCTCGAAATCCGATTGATTGGCAGGCGGAAAAGGTTTAGTCTTTTCGACACATGAAACATCAGCTCGATTTCGAGAAACCGATCATCGAACTGCAAACCAAGCTGGACGAACTGCGCGAACACCAGGAAAAGCATTCGCTGGACGTCAACTTTGAGGAGGAAATCCAGCTCATCGAAAAAAAGCTGGAGGAGACCCGCCGGCAGATTTTTTCCAATCTCACCGCCTGGGAACGGGTGCAATTGGCGCGGCATCCGAAACGTCCCTACACGCTGGATTATCTGAAGACGACGTTTACGGACTTTCAGGAACTGCACGGCGACCGGCTCTTCGCCGAGGACCGCGCGATGGTTGGCGGCTTTGCGAAACTGGGCGAACACCGGGTCATGGTAATCGGCACCCAAAAAGGCCGCGACACGAAGGAAAACATTTTGCGCAACTTTGGTTCGGCGCATCCCGAAGGCTATCGCAAGGCATTGCGCCTCATGCGGCTCGCCGGCAAATTCGGACTGCCCATCATTACCCTTATTGACACGGCCGGCGCCTTTCCCGGCATCGGCGCCGAGGAACGGCACATCGCCGAGGCCATCGCCGTCAATCTCCGCGAAATGACGCTGTTTGAGGTGCCCATCATCGCCACCGTCATCGGTGAAGGCGGTTCCGGCGGCGCGCTGGGCATCGGCGTGGCCGATCGGATGTTGATTTTGGAGAACGCCTATTATTCGGTCATCAGCCCGGAAGGTTGCGCGGCGATTTTATGGAAGGACCGCGCCAACGCCGCCAAGGCCGCCGAGGCGCTGCGTATCACCGCGAAGGATCTGCTCGAACTCAAGCTCGTGGACGAAATAGTGCCCGAACCGCTCGGCGGCGCGCACAACGATCCGGCGGCGACCAGTGAAACTTTAAAAACACATCTGCTCAAACACCTCAACGAGCTCCTCGCGCTGCCGGTCACCGAGCGGCTGAAAAAGCGTTACGAAAAATACCGGGCGCACGGGCATTTCCTCGAAAAAGCCCCAACGCCGGCGGAACAGGCCGTGCCGGCCGCGAACGGCGCCGTCACTGCCGCGGTTGCTCCGGCCGCGTAAATCAAAGTGCTTTATCCGCTCACCTTCCATCCGATTTTCAAGGAACGCGTTTGGGGCGGGCGCAAGCTCGAACGACTTTACAAAAAAAATCTGCCGCCGCGCGTGTCCATCGGCGAATCATGGGAAATCAGCGACCGTCCGGACGACGCCAGCATTGTTGCCAGCGGCCCGTTCGCCGGAAAAGATTTGCATTGGTTGATGGAAAATCACGCGCGTGAACTGCTGGGCAACGCGAAACCCGCCGCCGGAAACCGCTTTCCGTTGCTGTGCAAAATTCTCGATGCCCGGGAAAAGCTTTCGCTACAGGTCCATCCGCCCGCCGCCAAGGCTGCCGGACTCGGTGGCGAACCAAAGACCGAAATGTGGTTCATCGCGGACGCCGCGCCGGACGCGGAATTGTTTGCCGGCCTTAAACGCGGCGTGACCCGTGCGGAATTTGCGGAAAAAATCCAGACCGGCGAAGCGGCCGGATGTTGTCATCGTATTCCGGTTCATGCGGGCGACGCGATGTTTCTGCCCGGCGGCCGCGTCCATACCATTGGCGCAGGGCTGGTGATTTTTGAAATCCAGCAGAACTCGGACACGACCTACCGTGTTTTCGACTGGAATCGCGTTGGCCTCGATGGCAAGCCGCGCGAACTGCACGTGGCGGAATCGCTGGCGAGCATTGATTTCAGTGATTTCGAGCCGGCGCTGGTTCAGGGCACATTTGCCGGCAATGAAATCAAAACGCGGCCGCTTGTGAAGGACCCGCTATTCAACGTTGAAGCGGTGGAGATGAAAAGCGGTGCGGGCGGTTTGTTGAAGCCAAAGGAATTGCAAATTGTCGCAGTGACGGCGGGCGAAGTCGAAATCAAAAGCGGTTTGGAGCGCGGACGGCTCGTCCGCGAGTCCCGGGTTATGCGTCGCGCGGACAAGCCGTCCGCGCTCCTTTTGAGTGCCGGCCAGTTTTGTCTGATTCCAGCGTGTCTGGAACAGGTGGAAATTTCAGCGAAAGCCGGCGCGATGTTTTTGCGCGTCGAGGCCAATTGATTTTTGCAGAAGCCGGAGCAACGAGGCTCAAATTTTTGAAACGATTCAATTCAGAGCCTCCTGACGTCGGCTCGCACCTTCAATTCCAGGCCAGGTCTTCCGGCATTTGCGAGAGCAGCCGGTTCCGCCAGCCACCCTTGCGCTTGAGGATTTTTGCCCAGAGCTGTTCGGAGGGCGTGTCGAAAACCAGTTCGAGCGACGCGGGAAACATCAGCCACGCCTTGCGTTTGATTTCATCTTCAAGCTGTCCGGATGTCCAGCCGGCATAACCGGCAAAGAGTTTGACCTTTTTCTGGGTTGAAAAGGATTCGCCGACATCCACCAGATCATCGAGCGAATGGCCGAGCGCCAGGTTTGGCAGCACGTCGGCATCGGGAATGAAACTGTCCGTGTGCAAAAAACTCAGCGCCGTGGGCTGGACCGGGCCGCCGAGATACAGCGGCGATTCCCGGAGCATGTCGGGCAGATCGGCGACAATCATCTCGCCGACTTTTTTGCCAAGCGAGCGGTTGAGCACCAGCCCGAATGCGCCTTCGGGATCGTGCTGGCAGATCAGCACGACGGTGCGCTGAAAAAACGAGCCGCCCAGTTGTCCGCTGTCCAGCAGCAACTGGCCCTTGAGAAATTTTCCTGGCGCGCTCACCAGCCCAATTTGCACCACCTTTGCCCGGCTGGCAAAAAGAAAACCGCCGGGCCGCCACAAACGCAAGGAATGACGGCTGTTTTCCGTTTATTCGCGGTCGCAGTGGCGTCCAGGCCGAAGAGCGAGGGAGTCTCCCGCCCCGATAATCCGGCTGCCAGGGTTTCAATTCAGCGGAAGGGAAAGTTCCTGTTCCTTGCCCGAACCCACGTTTTGAATCCGAACTGATTTTTCATGGATTTCCAGGCAACGGATCATCACGTTGGTGGTCCCCAACTGCACCTTTTCCAGGTCATCGGCGGAAAAGGAACGGCCGTTGATGATGGCCACTGGCCGGTTCCCCCACATGATTCCATTCAGCCTGAGGGTGGCCGGGGCGGGCGCGGGTTTGGGCGCGGATTTGTTTGTGCCGTTGAAAACGGCCGGGCTGCCGGCAACCAATTTTGATGGAGGCATTCCGACATCCCGGATTTCATCCACGTGCCCCGCTTCCAATCGCGGGGCCACGCCGGATTTCATCCAATCGAGGACTTCGTCGAACCCGAAGCGCTGTTCGGCTTCGATGAACAAATCAACCTGACCGCGGGTGTAATGATTTTGCAGGACCCGTTTTTTTTCCACCTCTTCGTTTTGCGAATCCATCAACAAATAACCGACCATTTCACAAAACCCCTCCTCGGCGTCGCGGGCCAGCCGCGCGTGCCGCTCTTTGGGCACATTTTCGCCCACCCAGGCATGGGAGTATTCGTGGGCACAGGTTTCCTTCAACTGGGCCAGCGGCATCCCGGCCAGCAGGCTCATTTTGTATCGGGTCTGGTTGTTGACCGTCACCGGGCGGATGCAACCCAGCAGGTCGGGGCTTTCAGAACTGTTGCCTTCCGTATTAAACATGGAAGCCACGTCGATGCGATCAATGACCGCGACATCCACGTTCGTTGGGAATGATGTGAAACGGGAAAACAGGCGGTCGAGGTCATTCTTGACCTGGCCGCAGATCTGTTCGATGTCGTCGGCCTTTAGCACCACCGTCTTGGCGTCGCGGGCGCAAAGGTAACGCCCGTCCGGCAATTCAACGCCGCCGTCCTTGACGGGCAGACCGCAAATGGAACACCGGGGCAGTTTTATGCAATCCGAGCAGACAAGCACCTTTTCGCCGGTGACTTTGTCCGTCATGAGATAAATCGGGCCCTGGATTGGCTTGCCGCAGATGGCGCAGACGTTGTCCGCCAGAGCCGCCAGGGACGTGCCGTAACAAAAGCACGCCATCAAAAAAAGAATCCCAAGATGTTTCGCGCAGCGTTGCATGGCTTGACTTTTCCCCCAAAACCGGACGGCGACAACACGCACGTGTATCGCCACCGACCGGAACCAGCACCTCCCGCGCCAAAAATCAGCCCAGGGATTTGACCTTTTTCACAATGGCCGCGGCGTCAATGCCGAAGTGCGCGAGCAATTCCTCGGGTTTGCCGGAGCGCGGCAAGGACGTCACCGCGAGTTTGTGGACTTTGATGCCGTCGGAACTGAGTTCGCCCGCCACCGCGTCGCCCAAACCGCCCTCGGCGTAATGGTCTTCAACGGTCAACACGGCGTTGTTCGTCTTCTGCGCCGCGCCGCGGATCACGTCCTTGCCCAGCGGTTTGATGCTGTAAGCGTCAATCACCGTGACCCCGATGCCCTCGTTCTTGAGCGCGTCGGCGGCTTTGAGCGCTTCAAACAAGGTGACGCCGGCGGCAACGATGGTGACCTTGTCGCCCGCGTTCTGGCGCAGCACCTTGGCGCCGCCAATCGGAAAGGCTTCGTCGTTCTTGTAAATCACCGGTGTTTTGGGCCGCGACGTGCGCAAATAACAAATGCCCCTGGCCAGCGCCATTTGTTCGACGAGTTTCTCCGCGCTGACCGCGTCGCTCGGATACAACACCGTGCTGCCGACAATCGCGCGCATCATCGCCAGGTCTTCCAGCCCCATCTGCGACGGGCCGTCCTCGCCGATGCTGATGCCGACGTGCGAGCCGGCGAGTTTCAGGTTCGCCTGCGAAATGCCGGCGATGCGGATTTGATCATAGGCGCGCGTGAAGAAACACGCGAACGTGGACGCAAACGGCACCTTGCCGCGCGCGCCGAAGCCAACGGCAACGCCGACCATGTTTTGCTCGGCAATGAAACATTCGGTGAACCGCTCGGGAAATTTCTTCATGAATTTTTCCGAGTAGGTGGAATTTTTCGTGTCGCCGTCCAGCGCGACGATGCGCTGGTCCGTCTCGCCCATGCGCGCGAGCGCATTGCCAAAGGCCTCTCGCGTGGCCACCGAATCGCCGGGCTTGTAGTTGACCGGCGGGTAGCCGGCGGGCGCGGCATTGTTGGGGGCGGGCAATTGATTCGGCGCGGGAATTGCCACGCCGGCAGCCGATTTTGAACTCGGTTGAAGTTCGGCGATGGCCCTGACGGCTTCCTCCTTGCTCAGTGTTTTGCCGTGCCAGCCGTCCCGGTCCTGCAAAAATGAAACGCCTGCACCCTTGTAAGTCTTGGCGATGATGACCAGCGGTTTGTCGTCCAGACCGACACCGCTCAACACCTCCGCGATTTCTTCGAGGTCGTGGCCGTCAATGGATTCGACGCGCCAGCCGAAGGCGTCAAACCGTCTGGCATAAACGCCGATGTCATGGCCGAACGCGGTGGCCTGGCTCTGGCCGAGGCGGTTGGCGTCCACGACCGCAATCAAATTGTTGAGCTTGTAAACGCCGGCGAGTGACGCGGCCTCCCACACCGAGCCTTCGGCGATTTCGCCGTCGCCCATCAGGACGTAGGTGTTGTAATCGAGCTTGTCCAAGCGCGCGGCCAGCGCCATGCCGACACCAACGCTCAAGCCCTGGCCCAGCGAGCCGGTGGCCACGTCCACAAAGGGCAGGCGCGGCGTCGGATGGCCTTCGAGGTCGCTGCCATATTTGCGGAGCTTCAACAAATCCTCGGTGGGAAACAAACCGGTTTCCGCCCACGCGGCGTAAAGGATCGGCGCGGCGTGCCCTTTGGAAAGAATGAAACGGTCGTTGTTGTAATAGTGCGGGTTTTTCGCGTCATAACGCATGTGGCCGAAAAACAGCGCCGCCATCACATCCGCCGCCGACAGGCATGAAGTCGGATGCCCGCTGCCCGCGGCGGTGGTGGCGTTAATGGAATGAATGCGCAACTGGTTCGCGATGCCCTTCAACAATTCAATGTCAGTATCAATCATGGAACGCAGAAACTACGCGAGCCGCCGGCCAAAGCCAAGAATGAAAATCACGGTGCAGTGGATGCGCGATTGCAGGATTGGCCGGTTATCACCAGGCTGTCACGCAACGGGCGGAATGCCGGTCAAGCGATTTCTGGAGCAGACGGGTGTGGAAGGAGATGGCAGGACGGCGCGTTTGCGGGCCGCACTTCAATGTTCATGTCATACGCGATGCTCAACCGAAGGCACATGGCGCGTGTTATGGACATGGCCGCACAATCGGAGCAACCGGGCCTCCATGGTTTCAGCCAGGAGTTCCTCCATGGTGTTCAGCAGTCCGGTCACGTCGAGCGGTTTTTCCATCAGCGCACCGACACCCGCGGCCACGGCCATGTCGTGTTGATTGGCCTGCCCGGTGATAATAATGATCGGGAGCACGGGGGCCTCATTGGTGATGCACTCGAAGGCGTCCCACCCGTTCTTGACCGGCAGGCCGATGTCCAGCAGCAACAAATCAACATGGCCGCCCTCGAACTGTTCCACCGCCTCCCGGCCGTCTCCTGCCACGGCGACCTCGTAACCCACATCCACCAGGACCTTGCGCAACGATTCACGGACGCTGGCGTCGTCATCCACTACCAGGACTTTTTCTTTCATACGATGCGGGTTGGTTGAGATTGAACCCGCGAGCGGTCACAATGCCGTTGACGGACGCGAGAGAGTGGCGGCCGGACTTTTTCCGGGAGCCACCGGTCTGGCAGTGACAACCCAGACATCGCTTCCATTTTCCGTCCCCTCGCAATCTCTCTGGCGAATGTCGAGGGCTTCCTTGCAGACCAGCCAGTCGGCCAGGGAAGCCGGCAAACCGGAATCGTCGTGGCGCGCAGCGGTGCGGGCATAAATGCGCCTGGCCACGATTGGTTCCAATGAAAGCCGCGGAGAACCCGGGCCGCGACCGTTGGCACGGGCGAATTTCCCCGCCCGGACCGGGGTCACGGGGAAAAACATGGAATCGTAGGAACCGGGGACAATTTGCGTTTTCATCAGTTTGAAATTTGAGGTTATTATCGGTTTATCCTATGTTTGGCCTCGCTCTTGCAAATGGACTAGCGGATGTTGTGCCAGCAGGGGCGTGGGGCGATTTTCATGCAAAACCGATGAATTTATGCCGCCGCCCGCGCGCGAATGAAACAGATGGATGGAACATTTCAAGCCACCGGTGCTCTGCCACGAGCCAGCACGAGCCGCCCGGCGGTAAAGCTGCGCCTCGCCGGGCTGGTGCTGACGGTACTGCTTGGCTCCGTCCTGGTGGTCTGGGTGAGCCGCACGACCTGGGAACGGATGGGGCATTTGCAGCAGGAATTCGCCGCGCAGAACCCGGACAGCTTTTATCTGGGCGTTCGGATGAAAGGCGACATCCAGCGGTTGAACGACACCCTGCTCCGCTACCGTCTGCACGGTGAAGCCGCCGACTATGATTTATTCCTGGGCAACGCGCGGGAACTGACCCAATGGTTTGAAGCCAACCGGACCAACGCCATCACGCCCATGGAACACCAGCTTTTTGAGCAGATGGGAGGTGCTTACTATGATTATCTGAACATGAGCACGAATTTGCTTGATGCCAGCAACGGCCGGCTCCAGACCAAGGTCGGCGCGTTTCCGGCGAGCTACGAAAAAGTGCAACTGCAGTCCAAGCATCTGCTGGATTTGTGCGACACGTTCATCACCGGCCAGCGCCAGGCTTTCAACAATTTTCTTGCAGAGTCGAACAACACGTTGACCACCTTCCAGCTGCTGCTCAAACTTTCGGTGACGTTGCTGCTGGCGCTGATCGCCGTGCTGGCCGTATTGGTTTACCGGGGCATGATTGCGCCGCTGCGTTTTCAATTGACCGAAAGCCAGGGCATCATCGCGCGGCAGGAGAAGCTCGCCTCGCTGGGCGTGCTGGCGGCGGGCGTGGCCCATGAAATCCGGAACCCGCTTACGGCCATTAAATTCCGCCTCTACAGTTTGAGAAAGTCGCTGCCCGGTGACGGAGCGGACAATGAAGACGCCCTGGTCATTGCCAGTGAAATCAGCCGTCTGGAACGAATTGTCCAGGATTTCCTGCAGTTTGCCAGGCCTTCCGAACCGGAGCTGGTGGCCGTCCCGCCGCAACGGATTTTGCAGGAAGTCCGTGACCTCCTGAAGCCGCAATTGGAAAAGGCCGCGATCGAGTTGAACCTGGAGCCATCCGAGGCCGCCTGGGTGCGCGCGGACACGCACCAAATCAAAGAGGTATTGATCAACCTGATTCAGAACTCGGCGGACAGCATCGGGCGCAATGGGGCAATCGCATTGCGCTTCCACAACGAAGGCGATTCCGTGGTCCTGGAAGTTGCCGACACCGGAAAAGGAATTCCGGCCGAGGTGCAAAAACGCCTGTTCGACCCCTTCTTCACCACCAAGGAAGGCGGAACGGGACTGGGCCTTCCCATCGCCGCGCGAATCGTCGAGAAACACGGCGGTGAACTCCGTTACCAAACCCAACTCAACCGCGGCACCACCTTTGCCATCGTCCTGCCGCGCGCCAATGAATATGAACCCTAAAATCCTGTTGATTGAAGATGACGCCAGCACAGCCGCCTCCCTGAAAAAGGTGCTGTGCGCGGAAGGCTACGAGGTGGAAACCGCCGGCCGCGGTGACGCCGGCCTGGAATTGGCGCGGCAAAACGAGTACAATGTCGTCATCTCGGACCTGCGCCTGCCCGGTTTGGGCGGCCTGGAGTTGGTCGCCCAGCTTCACGCCGCAAAACCGAAGCAACCGATCATCCTGATGACCGCCCACGGCACGACCGAGACCACCATTGAAGCCACCAAGCTGGGGGCGTGTGATTTTCTGCTCAAACCGTTTGAAGCGGACGAACTGCTTGATCTGGTCGCTTCCGCCGTCGCCAGCAGCCGGCTCATGTCCGAACCGGTGGAGATGGGAGAGGCCCGGACGGACCAATCGGCCATCATCGGCAAAAGCCGGGCGATGCAGGCAATCTACAAGGAAATTGGGCGCGTGGCGGCCACGTCCACCACGGTCCTGATCCGCGGCGCCACCGGGACCGGCAAGGAACTGATCGCCCGCGCGATTTATCAGCACAGTCTGCGCGCCAACAAACCGTTCATCGCCGTCAACTGCGCCGCCATCCCGGACACGCTGCTGGAAAGCGAATTGTTTGGCCACGAACGCGGCGCGTTCACCGGCGCACAGGCCCGGAGGATTGGCCGGTTCGAGCAGGCCCACGGCGGGACCATCTTTCTTGACGAGATTGGTGATTTAAACGCGAACACCCAGGGCAAGCTGTTGCGCGTGCTCCAGGAACGGTGCATTCAACGGCTCGGCAGCGAAGCCAGCATCCCGGTGGATGTCCGGGTGCTGGCCGCGACCCATCGGGACCTGGAGACCGCCATCAAGGAAAAGGAATTTCGCGAAGACCTGTTCTACCGGCTGAGTGTCGTCACCATCATGCTGCCGCCGTTGAACGAACGCACTGAAGACATTCCGGATCTGGCGAAATATTTTATCCGTCGTTATGGAAAGGAACTTGGTCTCGACTCTCCCTCGGTCCAGCCCGAGGCCATCTCGTTTCTCCAAAACCAGCCGTGGCCGGGCAACGTGCGCGAGCTGGAAAACGTCATCCGCCAGGCGTTGTTGTCGGCGCGGCCATTTGGCATCAGCCTGGAGCACGTGCAGCAGGTGCTGGCCAAAACCCGGAAACCCGTGGCCGCCTCCCAACAAACCCACGCGGTTTACATCGCTGAACTGCTCAACCGCGCGCAAAGCGGCGACATCCACGATGCCTACTCGCGCCTGATCGCGGATCTGGAACCGGAATTGTTCAAGCAGGCCATTCAACTGGCGCAAGGCAACCAATCCAGGGCCGCCCGCTGGCTGGGCATCGGCCGGATGAGGCTGCGGGAAAGGCTCGTTCAGCTTGGATTGGCTGTCGGGCGCGACGAACAAAACAAATAGTTCATCCCAAGATGGGCGGTTTGCACGTTGGCGCGCTTCCCGCAATCGCCCGTTTTAAACGCCACGCGTGGCCGGAACGGGCTATTGCGGCGGCAGCACGTGACCGGGAATCGAGCAGGTCGGCGGCGAGCCAACGGCGTTGATCGTGTAAGTACCGCCGCTGGGACACACCGGCAGGACGTTGCTTTTCAAATACGGCAGCAAATCCTGCGCGACCGGAACCGCGTCATCGGTTTTGCTGTTTACCAGCGCCCACTGCTGCTTGGCCGCGTCAATCTGCCGGAGATTGTTGATGCAGGCGCTGCGCTGGGTGGCTTCGGCCTGGGCCTGTTGTTGTGCCGCCAGCGCGGCAGCGCGCTGGGCTTGTTGCGACGCGACTGCGTCCGCCTGCCACGCCTGCAACGCATCCTGCTGCTGTTGCGTGACCTGGCGCACGGCCCTCAATTGCTGGACCAACTGCTGATTTGTCTGGGCCAGCTGCCGATTCGCTTCGGTCAAATCGCGGACCTGGCTGCGCAAGCGGAGCAGGTCCTGGTTTTCACTGCGCAAACGGGCGATTTCCGCGTTTTGCGTCTCGGTGCCGGAATTTTTGCTTTGATCCAATTCCGCCTGCAACTGTTCGATCTGAATTTTGGCATCGCGCGCTTCGACCAGGGCCGCGTTTTTCTGTTGATTGGCCGAAAAGAGGAGGAGTTCGCTGACGACGAGCGCGACGATGCACAACCAGAGAACCCAGCGTTTTAGCATCATGATCAAGCTTCTTTTCGCCCTTTCCGCCGCCGCCGTCAAACACCAAATTCCGCCCGCTGGTTGACAACTCTGCCTTGGGCGCAATTAAGCCGGGTTGGCACACGGCATGAAGCATGGTGAAACGTTGACAACCATCGGGCTTCCACAACAATAGCCGCGTTGCATGCGGTCATTCGAAAGTCATTTGCCCCGCCATTTCCTCCGGTCAGCCTGGCTGGCCGTGCTCGTGCTTTCCTGCGGCTGCCAGACGACCACCCAAAGTTTGTTCACGGCTTCCGGCCCCGGCTGGCACGTCCAACAAGGCCAGGCGCTCTGGCGGCCCCAACGCGGATTGCCGGAATTCGGCGGTGACCTCGTGCTGGCCGCCGACGCTGACGGACGGTCACTCATCCAGTTCGACAAAACGCCGCTGTCCATGGTCTTCGTCCAGACCATTCCCGACCGCTGGCTCATCCGGTTTCCACAACGGCAGATGGGATTCACGGGGCACGGGCCGGGACCAGCCCGTTTCGCGTGGCTTTATCTGCCCGCAGCCCTTGCCGGGAAATCGCTTCCTCCACCGTTTCATTTTGAGCGCAAGCCGGACGGCGGCTGGCGGCTGGAAAACAGCCGCACGGGCGAAACCTTGGAAGGCTTCCTGTCGCCGTGAGCTTGTTTCTGAAACGCTGGTGGTGGGCGTTGCTCGCGGTGGCGGTCTGCCTCGGGGTGTGGCGGCTGCGCTTCGACGTGGACATCCTCGACCTGTTGCCGCCGGACGAGCCGACGGTCCAGGGCTTGAAACTTTACCAGCAACATTTCGCCAACGCCCGTGAGCTGGTCATCACCCTCCGCGCGTCGAAATCCGAACAGGCGGAACAGCTGGCGGGCGCGCTGGCGGACCGATTGCGGCAGCAAACCAACCTGGTCACGGAGGTCACCTGGCAGCCGCCCTGGATGGAACACCCGGAGCAACTGGGCGAACTGCTCGGCTGGCTGTGGTTCAATCAACCGCCGGAATCGTTTGGAACGCTGACCAATCGTCTGGCCGCCGGCCAGCTCAAGTCCGTGCTGGACCAGACCAAGGAAGCGCTCGCCACTTCCATGTCGCCGATGGACCTGGCCCGGCGCGAGTTCGATCCGTTCGATTTGCTGACGATGCCGGCGCTGACCAATCTCGCCAGCTTCTCCAGCGGCCAGGGCCAGCAGATGTTCGCGTCTTCCGACGGAAAATTTCGTTTGTTGTATGTGGAATCCGCGGTGGATTTGGGCAGTTACCGTTCGTGCGCGAGCTGGTTGAAATCCATCCATGAGATTGTCGGAGCGCCGGCATCCCTGCCGGCGAGTGCGGAAACAAGTGTAATTGCAACACGCCGGCAGGATGCCGGCGCTCCCGGGACCTACGGCGTCGTGGTGCGTTACACCGGGCGTCCGGTTTTTGTGGAAGAGATAGCCACGAGCATGCAACACGACATGAGCCATTCGGTGGGCGCGACTTCCATCATCATCGCCATCCTGTTCTGGCTGACGCACCGGCGCTGGCGGCCGATGTTGTGGCTGCTGGCGTTGTTGATGCTGATTTTGGGCGCGACGCTGGCGCTGGGCGGGCTGGTGCTGGGAACCATCAGCGTGGTGAGCCTGGGCTTCGCCGCCGTGCTGCTGGGATTGGCCGTGGATTATGCCGTGGTGCATTACCAGGAGGCGCTGGCGCATCCGCAAATGACGGTGCCGGAAATCCGCCGCGCCATCGCGCCGAGCATTCTCTGGGCGGCCATCACCACGATGAGCGCGTTTCTGGTGCTGAACCTGGGCGGATTGCCCGGCCTGGGACAACTGGGCACGCTGGTGGCCATCGGCATCGGCGTGTCCGCGTTGGTGATGGTGATGATATATCTGCCGCCGCTGTTTCCCGACCGCCGAAAGCCGCGTCCGAATCAGCCGCCGTTCCCGTGGTGGAATTATTTCGTCGCGCCCGTCCCGGGAGCGCCGGCGTCCATGCCGGCGAGTTTCCTCACGCGGACGAGCCGTCCGCGCTCCGCGCTGTTGTTGACCGGCTTGATTCTGCTCGGCGCGGTCGCGGTGCTGTGCTTTCGCCAGCCGGGATTGGACCGGACCGGAAATGCCCTGCAACCGCAGCACGGCGAGGCCCAGATCACGCTGGACGAAATCACGTCGGAACTGGGACTGCCACCGCAACCGCTCTGGGTCATCATTTCCGGCAAGGGCGAATCCGAAGTTTATCAGCGCCTCGCCAAGGCCGGGGAATTGTTGGACGGCGCGGTCTCAAACCACGTCATCGGCCAGTATCTCCTGCCGGGCACGCTTTGGCCGCGCGTTGAATTTCAGTCAGCCAACCGCGCAACGGCGTCGGTGTTGGGAAAGCAGGGTCCCTTGCTGCAAGACGCCGCGTTGGGTGAAGGTTTCAACACAAATGCATTGGTGTTGACGGAGGAATTGGTGCGGACGTGGGCGCGCGCCGGCGCCAGCACGGACATTATCTGGCCGACCAATTACCTGAGCCAATGGCTTTTGAAACGGTTCGTTACCCGGACTCCAGAAGATAGCGGCATGGGCGGGACGCCCGTGCCACCGCGCCAATTTTTCGTAATGGGTCTGGTTTATCCCGCAACCAACCGGGTTGAGGCCGCTGCCCTGACCAGCTTGTCCGCCCGCTTGGCCGATGACGGCGCATTGCTTTCCGGTTGGGATTTGCTCGGGAGCGCGACGTTGAAACGGGTGCAATCAAGAATGTGGCAAGTAGTGACGCCGATGGTGTTGTTGGTGTTGCTCTCGCTCTGGTTCGCCTTTCGCCGGGCAACGGAAATCCTGCTCGGCGTGGCGGTGTTATGCCTGAGCGGACTATGCCTGCTGGCCATCATGGCCGCCGCGGGCTGGACCTGGAACCTGATGAACCTGATGGCCCTGCCGCTGATGCTCGGCACGGGCGTGGACTACACCCT
>Ga0265340_10000428_pt1 | contig 22576 bp, 20 predicted proteins | sample 4CB225metaG_FD_202082 | JGI IMG/M metagenome (GOLD analysis project Ga0265340, IMG submission 202082) | Rhizosphere microbial communities from Carex aquatilis grown in University of Washington, Seatle, WA, United States - 4-CB2-25 metaG | ecosystem: Host-associated > Plants > Roots >...
GAAGACCATGGCGGCAAGAAGAGCGGCAGTGGTCGCAAACCCAACCTCGCGTCGTCGCGCAAGGGCGGCCGCATCGGCGGAGCCGCCGCAAAAAAGCGGAAGAAGAATTAGAACACGACGCTGTTGAACATCGCCTTGACTTGCGAGCCGATCGTCGTGAGCGCCGTGACGATGACGATGCTGATGAGGGAGGCAATCAGCGCGTATTCGATCGCCGTCGTGCCGTTCTCGTCGCGCGCGAAACGGCCTAGAGCAGATCGCGCAGCAGCGGGATCAGCGGAATGTCCGCCGGCGGCATTGGCAGATCCCCCAACTCCTTGGGCCTCAGCCATTTGAGCGCCGAATGTTCGCGCGGCTCGGGCGTGCCCTCCCAGCGGCGGCAGACGTAAAGCGGCATGAGCAAATGAAAGTCCGCGTAACTGTGCGAGGCAAAGCTGAACGGCGCCAGGCACGCTTCCTTCACCTCGATCCCAAGCTCCTCGCGAAGCTCGCGGATCAGCGCATCCTCCGGGCGTTCGCCCGGCTCCATCTTGCCGCCAGGAAATTCCCATAACCCACCCATTGTCTTGCCGGCGGGTCTCTGCGCAACCAGCACGCGCCCGTCGGGATCGATCAAGGCGCAGGCCACTACGACCACCAGCTTTACCTGCGCCATGCCAATCGCCCTCAGTGTGTGTACGATCTCGTTAAGGTCCGATTAATAAATGTAATTGAAAACGCTTACGGTTAATCCCGCGTGCGGGCCGGAAATTTCGAGGCGCCCCGCCCGCTTCAGCTGCGGTAGCTGCCGTTGATGTCGATGTAGCCGTGGGTGAGATCGCAGGTCCACACCCGGGAGCGGCCTTTGCCGAGCGCCAATTCGACGGCGATCTCCACTTCGCGGCCCGACACGGCCTTGGTCGCGGCGGCCTCGTTGTAGTTCGCCGCGCGGTCGCCTTTCTCGGCCACAAGCACCCCGCCGAAGCGGATCGCCAGCCTGTCGCGGTCGGCCTTCTCGCCCGCCTTGCCGACCGCCATCACCACGCGGCCCCAATTGGCGTCGGAGCCGGCGATTGCGGTTTTCACCAGCGGCGAATTGGCGATGGAAAGCGCGATGCGTTTAGCCGCGATATCGTTCTCGGCGCCCGTCACGTCGATGCGAATGAGCTTTTGCGCCCCCTCGCCGTCGCGCACGACCTGCAGCGCCAGATCGAGCAGCACGGCGTCGAGTTTGGCGCGGAAATCGCCGAGCCGCTTGTCGTTCGCCTTCGTGATCGCGGGATGGGTTGCGCCCTTGCCGGTGGCGAACAGCAACAGCGTGTCGCTGGTGGAGGTGTCGCTGTCGACAGTGATCGCATTGAACGACGGCCCGACGCCGGCCTGCAAACATTCCTGCAGCACCGCCGCGGGAAGATTTGCGTCGGTGACGACGAAGGCCAGCATGGTCGCCATGTCCGGCGCGATCATCCCCGAGCCCTTGGCGATGCCATTGATCTTAACTTTGCGCCCGTCGATGGAGGCGGCAGCCGTCGCCATCTTCGGATACGTGTCGGTGGTCGTGATCGCTTCGGCGGCGGCGCGCCAGCCGTCCGACGCCATGTCCTGCGCCAGGCTGCCCAGCAGCTTGGTGATCCTTTCCGCCGGCAACGGCTCGCCGATCACGCCGGTCGAGGCAAGGAATACTTCCGAGGCCCGGCAACCCACGCTTCCGGCGGCGGACTGGGCAACGGCGCGCGCGCCATCCATCCCCGCCTTGCCGGTGAACGCATTGGCATTGCCGCTGTTGACCACCAGGGCGCGCGCCGATCCGGTCTTTAGATTCGCTTTGCACCATTCGACCGGCGCAGAGGCGGTTTTCGACTTGGTGAAGACACCGGCCACCTGGGTCCCCGGCGCGAATACCGCCAACAGCACGTCGGTGCGGTTCCGGTAGCGGATCCCGGCCTCGCCGACGGCCAGCCTCGCGCCCGCCAGGGGTGGCAGGCTGGCGAATTTCTTGGGGGCCAGAGGAGAGATCGCGGCTGATTTCGCTTTGGGCACCGTCTTGTTACGGACCTGCGTCATAATCGTCACCCGGAACCGGCGGCGGGGTTTGGCCGGAATCGTCTGATTTGACAAGGGGGTGTGCCGTTCTTATCTCTCCGGCGCGGCGGCGAGGGCTGTTTTCCTCGCGCCGGCCGGTTTCAGGCCCGAACAGAGGTTCTTATGCAGGCTTTCGGCGCGTTTGCGCAGCGGTTCTTCGGTTCGGCCAACGAGCGCAAGCTGAGGCGGTTCTGGTCCAGGGTGGCGGAAATCAACGCCCTGGAAGCGGTCTACGTCGCCAAATCGGACGACGAGCTGAAGGACATGACCCCCGCCTTCAAGGAACGCCTGGCCAACGGCGAGACCCTGGAAGATATCCTGCCGGAAGCTTTCGCCGTGGTCCGCGAGGCGGCCAAGCGCACGCTCGGCCAGCGCCATTTCGACGTCCAGATGGTCGGCGGCATGGTCCTGCACTACGGCAACATCGCCGAGATGAAAACCGGCGAAGGCAAGACGCTGGTCGCCACCCTCGCCGTCTATCTGAACGCGCTGGCCGGCGAAGGCGTCCACGTCGTCACCGTCAACGACTATCTGGCCAAGCGCGACGCCGAATGGATGGGCCAGATCTACAAATTCCTCGGGCTGACGGTCGGCTGCATCGTGCACGGCTTGAGCGACGAAGAGCGGCGCGAGAACTACGCCTGCGACGTCACCTACGGCACCAACAACGAATTCGGCTTCGACTATCTGCGCGACAATATGAAGTATTCGATCGCGACGATGACCCAGCGCGGCCATTCCTTCGTCATCGTCGACGAAGTGGACTCCATCCTGGTCGACGAGGCGCGCACTCCGCTGATCATCTCCGGCCCGACCGAGGACTTGACCGAATTGTACCGCAAGGTCGACGCGCTAATCCCAAGGCTGGTGCGCGGCAAGGTCGAAGTCAAAGGTAGTCTCGGCGTCAAGGCCGTGGTGAGCGGCGATTACGAAGTGGACGAAAAGCAGCGCCAGGTGACCCTGACCGACGCCGGCAACGAGCACATGGTTGAACTGTTGCGCGAGGCCGGTCTGCTCGAAACAGGCGACATGTACGACATCGAGAACATCTCGATCGTCCACCACGTCAACCAGGCGCTGAAGGCGCATGCCCTATTCCAGAAGGACAAGGACTACATCGTCAAGAACGACGAAGTCATCATCATCGACGAATTCACCGGGCGCATGATGCAGGGACGGCGCTTCTCCGAGGGCCTGCATCAGGCGCTCGAGGCCAAGGAAGGCGTCAAGGTGCAGCCTGAGAACGTGACGCTGGCCTCGATCACCTTCCAAAACTATTTCCGGCTCTACGACAAGCTCGCCGGCATGACCGGCACGGCGATGACCGAGGCCGCCGAGTTCATGGACATCTACAAGCTCGACGTCATGGACATCCCGACCAACATGCCGGTGACGCGCGCCGATTATGACGACGAAGTCTATCGCAGCGCCGAGGAGAAGAACGACGCCGTCGTCAAGCTGGTCAAGGAGTGCCACGAGCGCGGCCAGCCGGTGCTGGTCGGCACGACTTCGATCGAGAAGTCCGAGGAACTCTCGGAACTGATGAAGAAGCACAAGATCGCGCACAACGTGCTGAACGCGCGCTATCACGAGCAGGAAGCGGCGATCGTCTCCCAGGCCGGCGTTTCGGGCACCGTCACCATCGCCACCAACATGGCGGGCCGCGGCACCGACATCCAGCTCGGCGGCAACGCCGAAATGCGCATCAAGAACGAACTGGGCGGCGTGGTGGACGAGAACGAGATCGCCGGCCGGGCGGCGGCGATCCGCGCCGAAGTCGCCGCCGACAAGGAGAAAGTGATCGCCGCGGGCGGGCTCTACATCGTGGGCACCGAGCGTCACGAAAGCAGACGCATCGACAACCAGCTGCGCGGCCGCTCGGGACGCCAAGGCGACCCCGGCGCCTCAAAATTCTTCCTCAGCCTGCAGGACGATCTGATGCGGATCTTCGGGTCGGAGCGCATGGATTCGGTGCTGACGAGGCTCGGTCTGGAAAAGGGCGAAGCGATCACCCATCCCTGGGTCAACAAGGCCTTGGAAAAGGCGCAGCAGAAGGTCGAAGCGCGCAACTTCGAAATGCGCAAGAATATCCTCAAATTCGATAACGTGTTGAACGACCAGCGCAAGGTGATCTTCGAACAGCGCAAGATCATCATGTCGGCCGACGATGTCAGCGACGAGATTGCCGACTACCGCGCCGAGGTGATCGACGAGCTGGTGCACCGCCACATCCCGCCCAAGGCCTATGCCGAGCAATGGGACGCCAAGGGGCTGCACGACGAGATCGAGAAGATTTTCGACATCGAGCTTCCGGTCGTCGAGTGGACGCACGAGGAAGGCATCGCCGACGAGGAAGTGCGCGAGCGCCTCACCAAGGCAGTGGAAACGCGCGCCGCCGAACGCGCCGCCAATTTCGGCCCCGAGATCATGCGCTATGCCGAAAAGGCGATCCTGCTGCAGACACTCGACCACAATTGGCGCGAGCACATCGTCAACCTCGACCATCTGCGCCAGTATGTCGGCCTTCGCGGTTACGGCCAGCGCGATCCGCTGAACGAATATAAGAGCGAGTCGTTCGAGCTGTTCGAGGCGCTGCTCAGCAAGCTGCGCATCGACGTCGTGCGCCAGCTTATGCATATCACCCTCAACATCGAGCAGCCGCCGCCCGAATTGCCGGCACAAGCGCCGGTCAAGATGCGCGAAGTCAAGATCGATCCGTTGACCGGCGAAGACGAGATGACGCCCGGCGGCGAACCGCGCCCCGGCCAGCCGCGGGTAAACCGCCTGCGCGAAGTGGCCGTCAATCCCAACGATCCGTCAACCTGGGGCAAAGTGCAGCGCAACGCGCCGTGTCCATGCGGTTCGGGGCGCAAATTCAAGCACTGCCACGGCGCGCTGATTTAGGCCGTGTTCACATAGTCCTCGCGAGCCGCGTTTTGTGCGAAAATTGGACTATGGCAGAAGAAGCGCGAAGAGCGTATCGGGCAATACGGTCGAGCGCTTCGACACACCAGAGGCCGATTTTCGCCGAAACCCTTTGGGACGCGCCGATTTTGCGCGCCCGGTTCGTCGCCGCGCTTGCCCGATGTCCCGCATCGCGCTGCGCACGGCTCCTGCCGGATCGGGGCAAAATCGGCAGCGTCGCGGCCGTGACGACTATGTAAGCACGGCCTGGAGCGGCGTTTACCCTACAGCGCAGTTGGGCTAGTCTGCGCGCTCGGGCGTACGGTGCGGTCGCATGGGCCGCGCTGCTGCTTCCCTCGGGGATCAAAGGAGACTTTTGAAATGCAGATTTTGAGTCCACTGCGCGTGGGCGCAGCGTTGGCGCTTGCTGTGGCAATCGCCGCACCGGCCATGGCGGAGTCCATCCAGAGCAAGACCCAGGAAAAAGCGGCGCAGATTCCGACCTGCTCGCACAAGATCGGCACCGCCGCCATCTACGAGCCGGAGAACAATTGGTGGTCCGGGCTTGGCCTGGAATCGCCCGAGGCGCTGATCAAGGTCTTCGTCATGCGATCCGGCTGCTTCACGCTGCTCGACCGCGGTAAGGGCTTCGCAATGGCGCAGCAGGAGCGCGCGTTGGCGAGCGGCGGCGACCTTCGCCAGGGCTCCAACATCGGCAAGGGCCAGGTGAAGGCTGCCGATTACATCATTACGCCCGACATTGTTTCGAAGAATTCGGACGCCGGCGGCACCAATATTGGCGGGCTCCTCGGCGGCTTCATCGGCCACGGCGTCGGCGCGGTCGTCAGCGGCATCTCGATCCACAGCAGCACGGCGGACGTGGTTCTCACGGTCACCGATGTGCGCTCGTCCGAGCAGGTGGCGATGGACGAAGGCCATGGCTCTAAGAACGACGTCGGCTTCGGCATCGGCGGCGGCGGCTGGTGGGGCGGCGGCGTGGCGGGCCTCGGCGTGGATAATTATCAGCACACGGAAATCGGCCAGGTCGTGACGCTGGCTTACATCGACGCCTATACCAAGCTGGTGACCGAACTCGGCGGCGTTTCCGACAACGCCTCGGCTAGCAATGTCGAGCAGGCGGTGACCCTGAGGACGGCGGCCCGCATGTACGAAAGACAGGACGGCAAAGGCAAACTCGTGCGCAAGCTCGACGGCGGCATGATGCTTTATCCCACCGGCAATAAGAATGGCACGATGTGGGAAGTGAAGGACGAACTCGGCAATCAGGGTTGGGTTTCGTCCCTGTCCTTCGATCTGGCGAAATAGAGCGCCGCAGCGATGCGATTGGAAAAGGGGGCCTCACGCCCCCTTTTTCATGGGCGGGTCCGCGAGCAGATAAAGCGCCGCCGCCAGCGCCGAAAGATCGAGCACATAAAGATAGCGGTAATCGCAGGCGATCGAGATTACGAAGAAGGTCGCCGCGAACAGAAAAGCCGCCGCAATCATCGAGGCGAACGCCAGATCGGCGGGCCTACGTCTGCGTAGCATGAGGACGAATGCGATCGCGCCGAGCAAAGCGAAGGCCGCGTGGGAAAACACAGGCGTGCCGACGAAGGCCTTCCCATAGGCGTTGAGCATGGCGTCGCGCCGGTCGTAGCGCGGCTTCATGCCGAGTTCCTTAAGATCGTCCGGATCGCCCGACTCTCCGACCATATACGGATGGCACTGTCCAACATCCGGCGGCTGAAACACCCAGCGGAACAGTTCGGCGCGCACCGCGAGATAGGTTCCGGGATAGTGCATCATCGCACTCAGCCACGTCTGTCTCAGCGCTGCCGCGGACGTCGCGTCCTGCGCGGCGACGAGGCGCGGCGAGTCTTCCAGCGTGTCGTTCTTGGCCGGTGACCAGAGCCGGAGGCCCTCGTCCCCAATCACGCGAGCCAAACCCGGAATGTCGGTTTGCACGAGGCCGAGCACCGCCGGATTGCGCTTCGTCATGCCGGTGAGATCGTAAGTCTCCAGGATCTTGAACTGATTTTCCTGCGACGGCGTGCCGTCCCAGCGTGTTTCGAGGGCAGCGTTTGCCGCAAACGCCAGTACGGCAATCCCGGCCAGCAGCCCGGCGCCATATGAAACCGCGAGGCGCCAGTTGTTCTCGATCCGCCACGCGAGGATGGCCAACCCAACGGCCGCACAGGGCACGACCACCGCCCCGTTCTGCCGCGTCAGTGCCGCGAGCGCGAGGAACACGGCACAGGCGCCGAGCAAGGTGAACCGTAGGCGGTGTATCGGCCAATGCTGCGCGGCATGCGCCAGACAGACGAATCCGGCAAGCGTGGCGTCGGCGAATAGTACGTCTTTCAGGACCTCGGCCTGAAGCAGGAAAAGCTGCGGCAGGAAGACGGCAATCGCCGCCGCCGCAACGCCAATCCATATTACGCGCCGTGCGAGCCAGAAGAGCGAGACGAGCGCCGCGAATGCCAGTGTCGTATCGAACAGGACAAAATAGGCAGCGCCCGGCCGCAGCGCATCGGAGAGGCCCAGCATCCACGACATGACCGGCGGGTGCCAGTTGGCGTAGCTTTCGCTGCGCGCTTCCAGCAATTGCACATAGGAATCGTAGGACAGCACACCGGGAAAATTCACGATGGCGATGGCCAGCCCGCCCATCGCCAGGATCGCGGTGGCGGCGGCGCGCGGAGTCTTGAAAGCGGAAATCGGCGGCAGGCCCATGCTATTTGGCGGCGAGGTCGCGGCCCATGGCGAGATATTTGTCGCGGCGCTGCTGGCGCACCTCGTCGGGCGTGAGCGACGACAACTCGTTCAGCGCCCGCGAAATCTGCTCGCCGACGTTGGCGATGGCTTCCTCGACATTGCGGTGCGCGCCGCCCACCGGCTCGGGAATGATCGCGTCGATCACGCCGAGCCCCAACAGATCCTGGGCGGTCAACCGCATGGCGGCGGCGGCGTCCTGGTTCTTCTCGGGCTTGCGCCACAGAATCGAGGCGCAGCCTTCCGGCGAGATCACCGAATAGATCGAGTTCTCCAGCATATAAACGCGATTGGCGGTGGCGATGGCGAGCGCCCCGCCCGAACCGCCCTCGCCGATGATCGTCGCGATGAACGGCACGCGCAGATCGAGGCAGGCTTGGGTGGAGCGCGCGATGGCTTCCGCCTGGCCGCGCTCCTCGGCAGCGACGCCCGCATAAGCGCCGGAGGTATCCACCAGCGACAGCACCGGCAGGCCGAAGCGCTCGGCCAGCGCGAACAGGCGCTGCGCCTTGCGATAACCTTCCGGCATCGCCATGCCGAAATTGTGCTTGAGGCGGGTCTTGGTGTCGCTGCCCTTTTCCTGGCCGATCACCGCCACGGCGCGACCGCGGAAACGGGCGAGCGCGGCGATGATGGCGGAGTCCTCGGCGAAGGCGCGGTCGCCGGCCAGCGGCGTGAACTCGTCGAACAGATGCGTCGCGTAATCGCCGAAGTGCGGCCGGCCCGGATGACGCGCCACCTGCACGCGCTGCCAGGGCGACAGGCGGGCGTAGATGTCCTTGACCAGCGCGTCGGCGCGGTACTGCAGGCGCGAGACGTCCGCGTCGATCTGCATGGCCGGATCCTGCGCCGCAAGCTGGCGCAGCTCGACGATCTTGCCTTCCAACTCGGCGATGGGACGTTCGAAATCGAGATAGGCGTGCATGGCGCCTCTTAGCGGCCAAAAGGGCCGGGAAAGTGGCAATGTCGCTCCGGCGTGTCAATCTGAGGTAAAGGGCGCGCCGGGCGCGGGGCGGCGTTTAGGCGGAAATGGGGATTATTCGCGAACTTCAAAGCGTTATCGAGCATTCGGCAATATAATTGTTTTCGATTTTTCGTGGCCCCCTCCCCCTCCTCCAGGACTGCCGCCCGCCTGATCGATGCTCGATTTGATTTGTGGGGCCGCCCTCTCCGCGCCTCCGCGTTTAGTTTCTTGAATCTCCTTCGGCCAACAATGCCGAAGAGACATGGAAACCGGCTGCATCGCCTTCAAGCCCGTGCGGCGATATGGGCCAGGGGCGGCGGAGCTTGAAGTCAGATCTTGCTCTGAACCCGGTCCTCCCGGAGGTAATGCAATGTATTATGCGTCCATGAGTAAGAATGCAGGCCTCAGCATTCTCAAGCCTCTCTGGTCCCGGCTTCCAGATGGGCGCTGGGCAATTCACGACATGAAGGGAATTGATCTCAAGCCAAAGAAGGGCTTTGGACCAGACTTCTTCCCTCTAGATAGTGATTTGGAGTTGATGAGTACGACACCACCCAGGAATCTTGAGGACTTTTTTGCGTCATTCGGTCCTACCGATTTTCTCATGAAGCAGAGCATCCTCCCGGTTGTCGCTTGGGTAGACGGTGCGGACAGGGTGCGCTGTATCGGCACTGCTTTCGTCGTGAGTGCGAGCGGCTACATTGTTACGGCGTCTCACGTTCTACTCGATCCACAGGAAAGCGGATATGTGAAGGTCGAAACGCGCGATGGCCAGCAGGAACTACAATCCGGGGTCATGATGGGTGTAATCATTCCATTGAGCCCTGCATCTGGGTTAAGTGGTTTCAAAATCATCCCGTTCGAGCAAGCTTGCTATTGGGGAAAGTGGGAGGAAAGCCCGCTGCTATACGAGAATAGCAAACTGAATCGCCTCACGGATGTCGCGGTCTGCAAACTCCCGGCGCGTAGGGACGGCGCGGCTTACCAGGCATTGAATCTCTCGCTGTTTCCCTTCAAGAAAGGTGAAGGCGCGTTCGCAATCGGCTATGCCGAAATGGAGGACATTCCTATCGAGTATATCGACGGCAGGCCTAAGCTTGGAAAATTTGTCCACGAGCTCTTTGTGTCGTACGGAGAAGTTACAGAGATTTATCCGGACAATCACATCAAGAAGGAAGTTCCCACGCCCGGCCCAAGCTTTGATTTTCTGGCGCGCATTCCGGGCAAGATGAGCGGAGCACCAATATTCGGCGCTCAAGGCGCAATCATTCGCGGTGTGGTGAGCCGCAGCTTCCAGGATGAGAAACACGCCTCGGGCTGCATGATCGGGCCGGTCATGTGGCTGCCCTTATTGGGCGACAACTCACTCAAGAAGCTGATGGATGCCGGGACCGAAGGAATTACGGTCGCTCGAGGCCAAGGATTGTGACGCCGCGCATGGGCTACGCTGCGCAGATTGACGTCCCCTTCCACCAAATGGGTGCCGACGGCGTGTTGTAAATCATGCGGCATCGCTTTCGAGACCTTGTTGCAATATAGGACAGCGCCGTCGAGAACCGCGCCGCGAACTCTCTGAGTAGATTCCACATCTTTTCCCTCGCCCGGCTGCCCGCTAGCGTGATCCTGCAATGTCCAGCGCCGACGACTGGGCTTTCGTGATCGGGTAAGGGGGAAACGGTCGAGAGGCCCGGCGGTCCGCGACAAGCGGGAGTTAGCCATGACCGAAAATTCGATGCCGCCCGAGACGAGCAATCAACCCATCTCAACAAAGCCAGACCAGACACGTCCGAAGGCCGCGCGGAACCAAGAGGACTCGCCGGAAAGTGACGCGCAGGAAACCCTGATCGATGTTGTGGGTCCGCCAGTCGCTCCGTACCGCAGGCCGCTGTTCGGCCAGTAGGGTCTGGACTCAATTGGCTCCAGAGGATTCAGACGGTTACGCCCACTTCCCCTCATCCTGAGGAGCCCATTGCCCGGCCATACACTGGCGCTATGGCCCCTTCGAGACGGCGCTTCGCGCCTCCTCAGAATGAGGGCAATGGGCGTCTCGAAGGATCGACGCAACCCCGACGCCAATTGAGTCCGGACCGTAGAACCGTGGCGCCGAATTGAAACCGTCGCGCCTCGATGTTAGCGTCCGCCGATGCCCCCGATCTATCCCGGCCATCTGATCCGCTATGTTCCGTGGCGCGGCGAACGATTGTTGATACGGCCGGTCCGCGCCGATGACGCGCCGCGTTTCATGGAGGGTGCGGCGCGCTGCAGTCTCGAGGATTTGCGGTCCCGCTTCCTAAACGGCATTCAGCGTGTTTCGCAGAAGTTGGTCGCCCAGCTCACCCAGATCGACTATGAGCAGCACATGGCCTTTGTGGCCGAAGGCGTCAGGGGCGAGATCTTCGCGATCACGCGGCTCGTCAAAGACCGCTGCAAAGCAGGCGCCGAATACGCCATCATCGTGCGGACCGATCTGCAGAAGCAGGGACTGGGCACCATGATGCAGACGATGCTCGTCGACTATGCCGCCTCCTCGGGCATCAAAGAGCTGTGGGGCATCATGGACACCGAAAACCATCGCGCTCTTGGTCTGGCAACCAAGCTAGGATTCCGGCAGGTCTTTCAATTCGGCCTGCCGTTCGTCCGCGTCGTCAAGCAGCTGGCCTAGCGGCGCCCGTCACTTCCGCTTCGCCAGTAGATGAGGTGGCATTGGTGACCGCGGTTGTGATGTTTCCCCCCGTATTGTATGAGTATTGGCCGCGCCAAATTTACGGCCGCGGGCAAACGAGGGGGATGCCATGACGCAAACGATCGAGATTTCGAACCTGGTTCGCCTAGGCCGTACGGCGCGCTTGGTCGCTATGGCACTGGCCCTCGCCGGCGCCCTGGCCACGCCTGCGCCGGCGCTGAACGACACGATGACGCCGATCGCGGCGCCGGCCCAGCCCACCGCCATCGAGCTAGGCACCGGCCCTCTGCCCAATGCGACAGTGCCGGAGTCCTGGCACAGCCAATACGGCAGCGTTTTCGCGCGCAACGTTACGGTCGCCACGCTCACGCCATTCCTGCCGGATCCGGCCAAGGCGAGCGGCGCGGCGGTGATCGTCGCGCCCGGCGGCGGCTTCATGACCCTTTCGATGGAGAACGAGGGCTGGGATGTCGCCCGGGCGCTCGCGTCCAGGGGCGTAGCCGCGTTCGTGCTCAAGTACCGGCTCCGCCAAACGCCGGCGGGTCTGGATGACTTCGCAAAGTCGATGGCCGCAATGTTCGCCGGCGGCGCGCCGCCGCCGCGTCCGCCAGGCGGCGACATGATGGCAGGCCTCGCGCCCCAGATCGCCGACGCGCGTGCCGCTTTTGCACTGGTGCGCAGCCGCGCCGCCGAATGGCACGTGGATCCAGCCCGCATCGGCATGGTCGGCTTCTCCGCGGGCGCCGGGCTCACCATGGCAACGACGCTCGAGGGGCAGGATGCGAAGCCCGCCTTCATCGGTATTATCTACGGCTCGCTTGCGCCGGTGACGGTTCCTGCCGACGCGCCGCCGATGTTCGTCGCGCTCGCAGCAGACGACCCGCTGTTCGGCAACGGCGGTTACGGTTTGATCGATAGTTGGCGCGCGGCCAAGCGGCCCGTCGAGTTCCACCTCTATGAACAGGGTGGACACGGCTTCGGCATGTACCCAAAGGAAACCACCAGCACAGGCTGGTTCGACGCCTTCGCGCGCTGGCTCGGCATGCACGGCATGCTGAACTACGCGAAGTAGCCGCCTAACCCTTCCGCTTCGCCAGCGGATGGGCGGATGCCATCGTCGCCGCGAGGCGGTCCTTGGCGACGTGGGTGTAGATCTGCGTCGTGGCGATGTCGGCGTGGCCGAGCATGGTCTGCACGCTGCGCAGATCGGCGCCGCCTTCCACCAGATGGGTGGCGAAAGCGTGGCGCAGCACATGGGGCGATAGCTTGTCGGGATCGAGCCCGGCTTCGAGCGCGAGCGCCTTCAACATTTGGTGCAGGCGGCGGCGCGTCAAATGGCATTCCGCCGAGCGCGAGGGAAACAGGAATTTCTCGGCATGGCTGCGCCGGGCGCCGCGCGGCAGGAACATTTCGCGCACCACGAGGTAATCGGCGATCGCCGCGCGCGCCCGTGGATTGAGCGGCGCCAATCGTTCCTTGCCGCCCTTGCCTTTCACCAGCACGACATTCTCGCGCCCTCGGACCGCGGCGAGCGGCAGCGTTGCCAGTTCCGAGACGCGCATCCCCGAGCCGTACAGCATCTCCACAATGCCGTTGAGGCGCACGCCCTCCTCGCTTTTCGCCGCGCGCTTCGCCGCCGTTTCGCTCAGCCGCTCCAGGTCTTCGCGCGAGAGAACTTTCGGCAGGGTGCGGCCGCGCTTGGGGGACTCGACGGCATTGGTGGGATCGTCGGAGCGCACGCCTTCCGCATAGAGAAACCCGAAGAACTGGCGCAGCGCCGAAAGCCGGCGCGCCTGCGAGGAACCGGCGATGGAGCTCAGCCCCGCCAGATAGCGTTTGACCTCGTCGCGACCGGCGTGTTTCGCGTCGATGCCGCGCCGCGCTAGGAATCCGTGGAAGTCCAGCAAGTCGTGGCGATAGGCCGAAAGCGTATTGGCGCTGGCGCCGCGTTCGGCGCTCATCATGTCGAGGAAGGACTCGATCAGCCGCGCCCCGCCCGCCACGCGTGTCATTGCTTGGGCGCCGGAGCTGGCGGCGGCGGCGGGACGTAAAGCGCCAGCGCCTCGAGGCCCAGATCGCGCGCCGCGTCCGGCAATCCCATCGCGCCCAGCAGCCGGACCAGCTCAATGGTCGCGTTGGGGTCCATGTCGCGCAGGCCGGTGCTGCGCACCGTGTCCAGGATCATCAGCAGCGCCTCGCCCTTGCGGTCGGCGCGCGAGGACGCGTCTTCGATCCGCCGCATGACGCCCGCGGCGGGCCGCTTCCCGCCCCACGTCATCGCCTCGATCCACGGCGCCTGGGCCTTGGCGTCGGGCGGCAACGGACGGCCGAGAACGTCGGCGATGCCAAGCAGCAGCGCCTTGGCGGATTTGTTGGGATCGGCGTCAGGCGGATTCTTGGTCAATTCGGTGGTGATCGCGCTGTAGGCCGCCTGCGCCTTGGCGTCGCGCGGTGGATTGGGCGCCGCCAGATCGACGGCCGTGGCGAGCCAATCGGTGTCGGGCAACCATCGCGCGGCATCGTCGGGCATCCCGGCCAGCAGCAGCGCGCGGGCGAAATGCGCGGCCATGTCGCGATTGGCCGGCGACGGTTTGAGCGCGGCGATAAGGTCTGCCTGCAAGTGTGCTGTCAGTGGCAACATGCCGGCCTTTTCGCCCAACGTCAGCGCCTTATAGATGAGTTCCGCCTTGACCTCGGGGCGCGGTTCGATGGCCGCCGCGCGGCGCAGCAGCAACTGCCCGGCGAGGTACGGTGCGCCCTGCGCATCGGCGGCGGCGCTCGCCATCCGCGATAGCGGGATGTCCTGAGAGTCGGCGAGCTTTCTCAGTTCGTCGGGCGACACCGCGCCGGTCCGCACGATGCGCTCGGCGGCGGCAAAGCGCACCGCGGGCGGATTGCGCGTGTCGCGCATCGCCAGAAGATTGGCCGCCGTGCCCATCACCGCCGCCACATCACCGGAAACCGGCAGGCCCGCCTGCTGCAGCAGGAACAAGTGCATGGCGGTGGGATGAGCGATCGCAACGGGAGGAATGGCCTTGTGCCCAAGCGCGTCGTCCACCAGCGTGTCGTATGCTTTGTCGGAATTGCCCTGGGCGTCGAGCACGGCGCGCGTCAGATCGGCGGTCGCCTGGTCGCCGCCCGCCGCCGCGCAATAGGCCCGCAATTGCAGCCAGAACGGCTCGCCCGAGCTGCGCCGTGAGGCCGTCAGCTCGCCGCAGACATCGGCGGCGCGATCGGCGGTGAGCAGCGCATCCGCCTGAACGCGCGCAAAATCGGGATCGCCCGGAACAACAGCCTGGGCGGCAAGCGCACCCGCCTCTTCGGTCAGCCCGGCATCGAGCAGCTTTTCGATGCGCACGGCGACGAGCGCCCGCTTGGACGGCCCCGGCGCCGCTGAGGCCTTGGTCAGAACGACGCGCTTGGCCATGCCGCGCAGCACCGGATCGGGCGAAACCAGTGGGATGCGCAACAGCAGAGTCTCGACGGTTTGGCGCTCGGAGCCGCCCCACAAATCGTCGCCCAGCCCGCCATTGGAGGAATCAAGCAGTCCGGCGGAGGAACCTTCCGTCGTGCCGAGCACATTCACTTCGACGCCGGAATCCTCCGGAGCCTGCGTGACGGTGACCGCCCCAGGACTGGGCAGTGCCTGCGGCGGCGCCGTTGCCGCAGGGGGCGGTGGCGTGTCCTCATCGTCCGCGACGGGGGGATAATCGTCCGGCGTCAGCACCGGAGGGGTGTCGTGCGATTGCGCCCACGCGGGCGCCGTCAGCAACGCCAGGATAACTGGAATAGTTCTAAGTCGGGAACCTGTCATTCGACAGAACCTGCCTGATTTCGTGCATCTTGGGATGCACTGTACTACCGAATACAGCCAGGCTGGCAGCCCCCAAAATCCCCAACGTCAACAGGCCGACAGCGATCCACCGGCCCCAACTGACGCCTTCCGAACGCGACGAATACATCTTCATTTCTGACTACACCTCGTTAGCGGCCTTTTTGCCCGAACCGGGCCCCTCGCCGCAAGTCTTGCTGGCGACGCTACACCCAGCCGTGCTAGCGAAAAGTTATGGCGGAGTTGAGGCGAACCATAGCACTGGTCGGCATGATGGGAGCCGGCAAGAGTTCGATCGGTCGCAGGCTGGCGGCGCGGCTGAGTGTCCCGTTTCGCGACGCCGACAGCGAAATCGAGCAGGCGGCCGGCTGCACCATCTCGGAAATCTTCGCGCGCTATGGGGAAAGTGCTTTTCGCGATTGTGAACGCAAGGTGATCGACCGGCTCCTGGGCGAACCGCCGCATGTGCTGGCGACCGGCGGCGGCGCCTTCATCGACCCTGCGACGCGCGCGCGCATGAAAGACTACGCGGTGTCGGTGTGGATCAAAGCGTCGCTCGAGGTTCTTCTGGCCCGCGTGCAACGCAAGGACGACCGCCCGCTGCTTAAGGGCGGCGACCCGCGCGCCATCCTGGAGGACCTCCTGGTAAAGCGCGAACCGATTTATGCCGAGGCCGATCTCACCATCGAAAGCGAGACGGGTCCGCACGACGGCACCGTCGATCGGCTTCTGGCGGCGCTGGCCGAACGAGGCGTCTGCGAGGTCGAATGAGCGAGCGCATCACCGTCAATCTGGCGAGCCGCAGCTACGACATCCTGGTCGGGGCCGGGCTAATGGCCGACGCGAGCAAGCTGCTTGCGCCGCTGGCGCACGGGCCGCTGCCGGTGGTCACCGACGCCAATGTTGCGGCGCTGCATCTGCCCCGCTTTGCGGAATCGCTCAGGGCCGGCGGTCTGGACGTGCATGAGATCGTGCTCGATCCCGGCGAGGGCACCAAGAGCTTTCGCGTCCTCGAACGGCTCTGCAGCGCGCTGCTGGCGACGGGCGTCGACCGCGGCGGGCTGATCGTGGCCCTCGGCGGCGGGGTGATCGGCGATCTGACGGGATTTGCGGCGGGCGTTCTGAAGCGCGGCATCGATTTCGCCCAGGTTCCCACCACGCTGTTGGCGCAGGTCGATTCCTCGGTCGGCGGCAAGACCGCGATCAATACCGCCGAGGGCAAGAACTTGGTCGGTGTGTTCCACCAGCCCAAGATCGTGCTGGCGGATATCGCGCTGCTTTCCACCCTGCCCCGGCGCGAGCTGGTGGCGGGCTATGCCGAAGTCGTAAAATACGGCGCGCTGGGCGACGCAGATTTCTTCGCCTGGCTGGAGGCGAACGGGCCCAAAGCACTGGCAGGCGACGCGGCAGCGATGGTCCACGCGGTCGCCCATTCCTGCCGGATGAAGGCCGCCATTGTGGCGCGCGACGAACGCGAATCGGGCGAACGCGCCCTGCTCAATCTCGGCCACACCTTCGGCCACGCGCTGGAAGCGGCGACGGGATATTCCGACCGGCTGAAGCATGGCGAAGGCGTCGCGCTGGGCATGGCGCTGGCGTTCCGGCTCTCCGTGAAGCTCGGATTGTGCCCCGCCGAAGACGCGCAGCGCCTCACGCGGCATCTGAAGGCTGTCGGCCTTCCGGTTGAAATCGCTGACATTACCGGCCCGCGCCCGAGCGTCGGTGCGATCCTCGAGCACATGTCCCACGACAAGAAGGCCAAGGACGGGAAACTAGTCTTCGTTCTGCTGCGCGGCATCGGCAAGGCATTCGTTACCGCCGATGTGCCCGCGGAAGCGCTGCACGCGGTTCTGCAGGGCTGAACTCAACTGTCATTCCCGGCCGAGCGACAGCGAGGGGAAGGGAACCCAGGTAATCGGCTTCTAGCCGATGTTTCGTACCTAGCTCCCCTTCCCTCGCCCTGTGCGTGCAACGCACACGGCTCGCCGGGGATGACAACGCGGTGAAGTTCCCGCGCTATACTCCCGTCCGACATCGAGGTCTGCCATGGATATGCTGCTTGTCTATTCCGCTTCGGCGATTGTCGTTTTGATGATCGCTTCGGCGTTTTTTGCCGGGTCCGAGACCGCGCTCACCGCGGTCTCGCGGGGCAAGATGCACCAACTCGAAAAGGACGGCTCGCGCGCCGCGGCCAACGTCAACAAGCTGGTCGCCAACCGCCAGCGGATGATCGGCGCGCTGCTGCTCGGCAACACCTTCGTCAACATCCTGGCCTCCTCGCTCGCGACTTCGGTGCTCGAGGATCGGATGGGCCATCGCGCGGTGGCCTGGGTCGCGATCGGCATGACGATGCTGATCCTTGTCTTCGCCGAGGTTCTGCCCAAGACGCTGGCGATCGCGCGCACCGACCGTTTCGCGCTGAGCGTCGCGGTGGCGGTAAGTTGGGTGGTAGCCGTGTTGGCGCCGATCGTGGGCTCGGTGCAGTTCTTCGTCTGGCGGCTGCTCGCGCTGTTCGGTGTTAAGCCGGAAGACGCGGATACCGCCGAGGAGGTGCATGACGAAATCCGCGGCACGATCTCGCTGCGCCATCAGGAAGGCACGGTGGAGCGCGAAAGCCGCGACATGATCTCGGGCGTGCTCGATTTGCGCGACTTGACGGTCGGGGACGTGATGACCCACCGCAAGAGCATGATGTCGGTGTCCGCCGATCAGAGCACGGAGGAAATCGTCCGCGCGGTGATGGCGACGCACCATGCTCGCGTACCCGTCTGGCGCGACCAGCATCAGAACATCATCGGCGTACTGCACACCAAGGACCTGGTGCGCGCGGCGCTTGCCAACGGCGAGGCGTTCAACGGAATCGAGATCACGGCGCTGATCGCGCCGCCCTGGTTCGTGCCCGAGACCATGGCGCTCGAGGAACTGCTGGATGCCTTCCGCGAGCGGCGCTCGCATTTCGCGCTGGTGGTCGACGAATACGGCACCATCCTGGGGTTGGTGACGCGCGAGGACATTCTCGACGAGGTGTTCGGCAGAATTCCCGACGAACACGCGGTGAAGACGCCGTCGGGCATCCGCCCGCAGCCCGACGGCTCCTACACCATCGACGGCTCGACTCCGATCCGCGACATCAACCGCGAACTCGAGTGGAATCTGCCCGACGAACAAGCCACGACACTCGCGGGCCTCGTCATTCACGAAGCGCGCGCCATACCGGAGGTCGGCCAGCGCTTCGCGTTCTACGGCTTCAAGTTCGAGATCCTGCGCCGGCAGCGAAACCAGATCACCGCCCTGCGTGTCATCCCACCGGAACCGGCGATGGCAGTGCAAAAAGAACACTAGAGCCTCGCGCGAGGGCGGTTATCTGTTATCCTCCTGCCGAATAGCGCGTCGCCGACGGGTAAACGGGAGAAGCTCATGAAATACAGGTTTAACCGCCGCGGTCTAATGAAAGTCGGCGGAGCGGCGCTCGCCGCACCTTACCTGTGGCTCCCTGCGCGCGCCGCGGTTCTGGACTGGCACGCGAAGCAAAATGCCGCTTGGGTGACAAAGACCGTCGGCCCCGTCGTCGAAGTGGAAATCGCGAGTGGGCGCATCGGCGGCGGTCACAACCGCGGCGCGCTGGCCTTCAAGGGGATTCCCTATGCCGGCTCCGTGACGGGCAAGAACCGGTTCAAGGCGCCGCCCCCGGTGACGCCGTGGACGGGGGTGCGCGACGCAACCCGCCTCGGCCCGCCTGCGATGCAGGGACCGGGCACCACCTATGGCGAGCGCGAGCCCGCCTATAGCGAGGATTGCCTCGTGCTCAATGTCTGGACGCCCGCGGTGAACGACGGGCGCAAGCGGCCGGTGATGTTCTTCTGCCATGGTGGCGGATTCACCTCGGGTTCCGGCGGGCAGAACATCCAGGACGGCGCGCGTCTCGCCGCCATCTATGACGTGGTGGTGGTGGCGAGCAATCACCGGCTCGGCCTGTTCGGTTATCTTTATCTCGGCGAGCTGGGCGGCGAGGAATACGCCACATCCGGCAATCAAGGCATGCTCGACATCGTCGCCGCGCTCGGCTGGGTGAAGCAGAACATCGCCACTTTCGGCGGCGATCCCGGCAACGTGATGGTGTTCGGCGAATCCGGCGGCGGCTCCAAGACTTCCGCGGTGATGGCCATGCCCGCCGCGCACGGTCTGTTCCACAAAGCCGGAATCCAAAGCGGCCCGATGCTGAGCGGGGGTTCGAAGGACGTTGCCACCGAAACCACGCGACGCGTGCTGGCGGGTCTCGGAATTGCGCCGCAGGACCTCGGCAAGTTGGCCGATGTGCCGGCCGAAAAAATTCTCGCCATCCAGCTCGAGTCCGAGAAGGGCAAGGGGCCGCTGACGGTGCCGACCGAGGACTGGCTCGCCGCGCATCCCAACCCGCCGGCCGGTATGCACCAGCCGCCGCAGCCCGGCGGCTGGGGGCCGGTGGTGGATGGAACCGTGTTGCCGCGCGATCCCTTCGATCCGGACGCGACCCCGCTGGCGGCCGCAATTCCCCTCCTGATCGGCAACATGCGCGACGAGGCCACGTTCTTCGAACGCGATAATCCTTCGTTCTTCCGTATGAACGAGGCCGACGCGACCGCACTGGTACGCGAAAAATTCGGCGATGCGGCGGATAGCATCATGGCTGCGTATCGACAGTCCAGACCGACCGAGACGGTGGTCGAACGCGCCATCGCGATCGAAACGGCGTTGCGTTTCGGCAACGACACCGTGACGCTGGCCGACCGCAAATCGCAACAGCCCGCGCCGGTCTACCGCTACCGCAACGATTACCGATCGAACTTTCCGATCAAGGGCACGGATTGGACCTTGCGCGCCGGCCATGCCACCGACATCTCGGTGGTGTTCGAGAATTACGATATTTTCGACCTGCAGGGCGACGGCCCCGGCTTGGCCGAAGTCTCGAACGCAACGAGCAGTTACTTCGCCAGTTTTGCGAAGAGCAGTGTTCCCTCCGCTTCGGGGCAACGCGACTGGCCGCGCTACGACACGCAGAACCGCGCGACGATGCTGCTCAACACCGAGTGCCGCGTTGCGGACGACCCCGACAGCGAAGAACGCAAATTCTGGCAGTCGTTCGCGGGGTGAGAATGCGCGGCTATTCCTCCGGCGCCAAGGTCGTCAGCGCCAGCGCGTGGATTTGCGATTTCATTTCGTCGGCCAGCGCGGCATAGACGCGGCGCTGGCGTTCGACGCGTGATAGACCCGCGAAAGCAGCCGAAACGATGCGGACGCTGAAATGGCTCTCGCCGCCGGGGCGATGGCCCGCATGACCCTGATGGCGCGCGCTGTCGTCGATCACATCCAATTCCGTCGGGGCGAATGCGGCGGCGAGTTTGTCGCGAATGCTGTCTGCAACTGACATGATGCCTCACCCTTCGACGGGCTCAGGGTGAGGAATTTGGTTAAACCCTCATGCTGAGCCTGTCGAAGCATGAGGGCGTTGCGTTCTTTCATAAGTCAAGCAGATCGTTTTCTTGTCTTTTCGCGGATCGATCCCATAATCCATCCATGGCAAAAACGCGCCACAGCCCGCTCGGGCTCGACATCAGGATCAAGCCGGACGCCAAGCAGCCGCCCGCGCCGAAGCTGCGCCCCTGCGCCGTCGATGGCTGCCGCGAGGAAGGCGCCTACCGGGTTCCCAAAGGACGCGAAAATCTCTCCACCTATCTCTGGCTCTGCCTTGGCCACGCCCGGCAGCACAATGAAAAGTGGGACTATTTCGCCGGTATGAGTGAGGCCGAGATCGAGCATTTCCGCACCGAGGCGATCGTCGGCCACCGCCCGACCTGGCCGCTCGGCAAGCGCGCCGCCGGCTTCTCGTTCGGGCGCACCGGCACGACGGTCGAGGACGGCTATGCGGTTTTTGCAGAGGACGATGACGATGGCCAGCCGCGCCGTCCAGTGCGGATCCTGTCGCAGCTCCAGCGTCAGGCCTTCGACGTTTTGAACCTCGAAAGTTCGGCCACCTTGATCGAAATCAAGGCGCGGTATAAGGAACTCGTTAAGCGGTTCCATCCCGACACGAACGGCGGTGATCGGGGCGCCGAAGAGCGACTGAAGCAGGTAATCAAGGCCTACGGCGTATTGCGCGCCTCGGGTCTTACCTAAGGCGCTCTGGGCGCCCTTCAGCTCCGGACGCGGCGGATTTTCCACCCGGACCAACGACGATGAACACTGAGACGCAAGGTCTCGATCCTTCACTGACGCCCGACACGCAGATCGACGTGAAGAAGGCGTTCGGCATCGACGCGAAGATGAAGGTTCCCGCCTTCTCCAAGTCGAACGAATATGTGCCGGACCTCGATAAGGCCTACCGCTTCGACCGCGACACGACGCTGGCGATCCTTGCGGGCTTTGCGCACAACCGCCGCGTCATGATCCAGGGCTATCACGGCACCGGCAAATCGACCCACATCGAACAGGTCGCCGCGCGGCTCAATTGGCCCTGCGTGCGCATCAATCTCGACAGCCATATCAGCCGCATCGATCTGATCGGCAAGGACGCCATCGTGCTGCGCGACGGCCAGCAGGTGACCGAATTCCGCGAGGGCCTCTTGCCCTGGGCGCTGCAGCATCCTGTCGCGCTGGTATTTGACGAATACGACGCCGGCCGGCCCGATGTGATGTTCGTGATCCAGCGCGTGCTGGAAGTACAAGGCAAGCTGACGCTGCTCGATCAAAACCGCGTCATCCGCGCGCATCCGGCGTTCCGCCTGTTCTCGACGACCAACACCATCGGGCTGGGCGACACCACCGGCCTCTATCACGGCACGCAGCAGATCAATCAGGGCCAGATGGACCGCTGGTCGATCGTCGCCACGCTGAACTATCTCACCCACGACAGCGAAGTGGAGATCGTGCTGGCGAAGGTGCCGTCCTATGTGCAGACCGAAGAGAAGAAGAAACAGATCGCCGCGATGGTGCGCGTCGCCGACATGACGCGCAACGCCTTCGTCAACGGCGACCTTTCCACCGTGATGAGCCCGCGCACGGTCATCACCTGGGCAGAAAACGCGGAAATTTTTGGCGATCTCGGCTTCGCCTTCCGACTCACCTTCCTCAATAAGTGCGATGAGCTGGAGCGCGCCAGCGTGGCGGAATTCTATCAACGCTGCTTCGGCGAAGAGCTGCCCGAAAGCGCGGCCAAGGTGCTGGTGGCGTGAGCCTTTCTTGAAGAAGTTGTGATGCCGGCCATCTGACTTGCGAGCCGATTGCAGCCCGATCTTGCTTGCCCAACGTGCTTCTTACGGGCACTCTGGCAGGCATCTTCCCAAATGGATAACGAGGGCAAACGTCATGAACAGAATCGGATTGG
>Ga0265340_10000430_pt1 | contig 22538 bp, 18 predicted proteins | sample 4CB225metaG_FD_202082 | JGI IMG/M metagenome (GOLD analysis project Ga0265340, IMG submission 202082) | Rhizosphere microbial communities from Carex aquatilis grown in University of Washington, Seatle, WA, United States - 4-CB2-25 metaG | ecosystem: Host-associated > Plants > Roots >...
GCTCGACAATGTGGTCGGGAGCGGCGAGGGATCGTGATCGCGCCATGGCGATGCTTCCCGATTTCGCCGCGTTCGCGCGCGCCTACGACCGGGGCGAACCGCAGGCGCTTTACGCGCGCCTCATCGCCGACCTCGAAACGCCGGTTTCGGCTTTCCTGAAGCTGGCCGAAGGCCGCGACAACGCCTTCCTGCTCGAAAGCGTGCAAGGCGGCGAGGCACGCGGGCGCTATTCCATTATCGGGCTCAAGCCGGACCTCGTCTGGCGTTGCCGCGACGGCAAGGCCGAGATCAACCGCTCGGCGCGCAGCGATGCGGACGCCTTCGTGGCCGAGACGTTGCCGCCGCTGCAATCGCTGCGCGCGCTGATCGAAGAGACGGCCATGACGCTGCCGGGCGGCGTGCCGCCGATGGCGGTCGGCCTGTTCGGCTATCTCGGCTACGACATGGTCCGGCTGATCGAGCGGCTGCCCAACGCGCCGCCCGACACGCTGGGCCTGCCCGACGCCATCCTGCTGCGCCCGACGATCACCGCGATCTTCGACACGGTGCGCGACGAAATCCTCGTGGTCTCGCCAGTGTGGCCCGAGCACGGCGTCGACGCGCGCCGGGCGTACGCGCGCGCGAGCGAGAGGCTGGGCGACGCCATCGCCGATCTGGAGCGCGCGGCACCCGCCTCGCCGGCGCCGCGCGACGATCTGCCGAGCGGCGTCGAGGCCCAATCCAACATGACGCGCGACGAATATCTGGCGATGGTCGCGCGCGCCAAGGAATACATCCTGGCCGGCGACATCTTCCAAGTGGTGCCGAGCCAGCGCTTCCGCCGGCCGTTCGCGCTGCCGCCGCTGGCGCTCTATCGCGCACTGCGCCGGCTAAACCCGTCGCCGTTCCTCTACAACCTCGCCTTCCCCGGATTTTCCATCGTCGGATCGAGCCCGGAAATCCTGGTCCGTTTGCGCGACGGTGTCGTCACCATCCGTCCCATTGCCGGGACGCGCCCGCGTGGCGCCTCGCCCGAGGAAGACAAGCAGTTGGCCGAAGAGCTGATCGCCGATCCCAAGGAACGCGCCGAACATCTGATGCTGGTCGATCTCGGCCGCAACGATGTCGGGCGCGTGGCCGAGGTCGGCGAAGTGCACGTCACCGACAGCTTCTTCATCGAGCGCTACAGCCATGTGATGCATCTGGTCTCCAACGTGGAAGGGAAAATCCGCCCCGGTCTCGACGCCGTGGATGCGCTGGCGGCGGGACTGCCGGCAGGCACGCTGTCGGGCGCGCCGAAGATCCGCGCCATGGAGATCATCGACGAATTCGAGAAGGAAAAGCGCGGCGCGGTTTATGCCGGCGCGGTCGGTTACTTCGCCGCCGACGGCTCGATGGACACCTGCATCGTGCTGCGCACGGCGCTCATCAAGGACGGCACGATGTATGTGCAAGCGGGCGGCGGCATCGTCGCCGACAGCGTGCCCGAGGCAGAGTATCAGGAGTCCGTCAACAAGGCCAAGGCGTTGATGAGCGCGGCGGAAGAAGCCGTGCGCTTCGCCTCAGCGTCCAAGCGCGGACAATGAAGCGCCCATCTCGCGTTCGGTTTTCATGCGGATGGCGAGCGAGATCGGAATAAGGCGGTAACCGGAAAGCTTCGCGCACCACTCCGCCAAAACGGCCATCGTCACCTCATGGGGATGGCCGATGGCGATGGCGACGCCGTTCTCGCGCGCATCTTTTTCCAGCAGCGACAGTTGCGCCGCTACCGCATCCGGCTTCTGCACATCGTCAAGGAAGACGTCGCGCGCCGCGCTCGGTACGCCGAAGGCGCGCGCCACCGCGACCACCTGCGAACTCGCCGAAGTGCGCGAGTCGAAGAAGAAAACGCGCCGTTCGCCAAGCGCCTCGACCACCGGGACCAGCGCCGCGCGGTCTTCGGTGAAGCGGCTGCCCATATGGTTGTTGATCCCGACGAAACCGGGCACGCGCCCAAGCGCCCATTCGAGGCGGCGGGCAATCTCCTGCGGCGTCTGGTCGATGCGAAGCGCCATGGGCCCGGGATCTTCGTCGTCCTCGGCCTGCATCGGAACGTGAACGAGGATTTCGTGGCCGGCGCGGGCGCCCTCCTGCGCCAGCTTCGCGGTTTCGTCGGGATAGGGCAGGAAGGAAAGCGCCACCTCGCCCGGCAATGCGATGGCGCGGCGGTCGTTGACGGCGTCGTTGCCCATGTCGTCGATGACGATGGCGATGGCGGGCAGACGGCGGGTCCATGTCGCGGCGGCGGGCACGCTGTGAGTTGGGATCGAAGGAAGCTCCGCCAGCGCCGTGCGAACCAGCGACGGCGAAGGGCGCGCCTGCGCTGCTCCGCTCGGCAAGCCGATCCTCGGAAGCTGGGTGAGTGCGGCGCCCGCGGCGATCACCAGCGCGAGCACGACCCAAAGCGCCGTCTGGACGCTGCGCAGCGTTCGCCAGTCGACTCGTTTCTTCTTCCTACGAATCGGTCTGAGCCGGAACATGGCCATGCCTTGCCCGGGCAGGCGGTCCTGTCAACGCCTCAATAAGCCAGCGTGGCGTACGGATCGACCTTGCCCGTTTCGACGTCCGTCACCTTGATCGGCGGATAGCCCACCGTGCCGTTCTCGCTGTCTTTCCAGGCGGCAACGATCAGATCGCGCAGCTCCGCGGCGCCCAGGGCGATTTGCTTGACAGTGAACTGCTTGCCCTCCTCCGTCGCCGTGACGACGAAAACATCGCCCTGCTTATTCACCTTGATGCCGCCCGTCTTCACCAGCTTATAAAACGGAAGCACTTTCGCCTGCGTGGCGGCCAGGTACGCGGCCGTGCAAGCCTCTATGCCGCCGGCGCAATCTTGCGGGCCCGGCATCGCGGCAGCGACGTCCGGTTGCGCGATGGCGTCGTGCACATATTGGTTTTCCCAAGGCACATGGATGGGGTCCTTGGTGTAACCTTCGGGATCGGGATAATCGCCCCAGCCGCTGTAATGCACACTTGCGTGCAGCGGCATGCTGCCGTCGCCCACGAAGTGCGACCACACACCCATATCGTGGAGCGCAATCCTTTCGCGCTCGATGCGGTCGGCGGCGTACCAGGCGCGCTCGGCGGCGATCTTTGCGAGCTTCGCGCCGGCAACATCGACGCGCCACAAGGCGAAGTCCTTGGTCAGCAATTGATAGCCCGCGATGATCGAATAAGGCAGATAGCCCGCCTTGTACTGGTTCGAACCCGCAGCACGCAGCGCGGTGTCGTACTCCTCGCGGGTCTCGGGCAACGCCTTGAGCGCGGGCCCGCCCAGAATAGTGAGATCGTCGCGCACATCGACGAAATGGCCGGGATCGTGCTCCGCGTCCTGCGCCTTCCCGGCGCCGCGTTCGCGATCGGGTTCAGGAGACAGATAGCCGATTTCCTTTGCCGCGTCCGCCGTATGCAGGAAATCCGGCAGGTCGGCGGGCAGCGATTTCATCGCCAGCTCGCCGATCATGCGATGACCGTCCGGCCCCCAGGCCAAGGCAGCCGGTGCCGTGAGCCCCGCGGCCAGCGAGATCGAAAGCAGCAAGCGCGCCCGATTGCCCATTACCCTGCTCCATGGCTGGTTTGGAACGATCTTGCCCCGGACGGCACGCCGTTCAAAGTAAATAAAAAAAGACCGGCCGGGATTGCTCCCGGCCGGCCGGATACGATTGAAATATATTCTAGTAACGAACCACGAGGGTCGCCGAAATCGTGCGTGGCGAGCCTTCGTACATGTACGGATAGCTGGTGCAGCCGCCGACGGTGTTGGAATAGTAGCCGGGCGTCGGCGTCCAGCAGGTCTGCGTGCCTGCGATCGAACCGAAATAGTGCTTGTTGAAGATGTTGTCGGCGTTGAGCTGGATCGAAGACCCTTCCATGCCGAGCTTGTCGAGATCGTAGGTCACATCGGCGGCGAAGGTGAAGTAGTCCGGAACGCTGGCGTTGTTGTCTTCGGACGCGTAACGCTTGCTGACATACTTGCCTTCCAAACCGACGATGAACTCCGGCGTGATCTTGTATTGCGTACGGCCCGCGAACGTCCACTTCGGCGTCTCGGTCAGCTGTTTGTTGAGGGTCTGCGCATAGAGCGGAGAGCCGACGGGGATTCCGCTGACACCTGCAACCGTGTTTTTCTGAACCTGGATGTTGCTGGTGATGCGCGCATGGTCGTAGCCGGCGTTGAAGTAGGCCGAGAGGGCCTCGTCGAACTGGTAGTTGGCTTCGAAGTCGACGCCGGTAAAATTCACGCCCGGCACATTGTGGTCGAAATAATTGCCGGTGTTCGGATCATAGCTCGACACGATGCGGTTCTTGACCTGCGAGTTCCACAGCACGAGGGCGGCCTGCAGATCCTCACCGAGGAAGCGATAGCCGAGCTGATAGGTGGCCGAGGTCTCCGGCAGTGTGGTGTGGTAGTTGCCGTCCGCGAACAGGCTCGAAGCGACGATGCCGACTTTGCCGGTCGACGGATCGACGCCGCCGACATAGAGGTTGTCGGTGCGCGGCGCCGCCATTTCCTGCACGTAGGTGGCGAAGAACTGATGTTCCTTGCCGAACGGCATAAAGGTGACGCCGGTGTGCGGGAGGAACCGGTTGTAGCGCTTTACGGCATGGCCCGGCATTACGTAGTGCGTCGAATTGCCGGCAAACTGGACGCTGCCGTCCGCGTTCGTGGTGGCGATCGGCTGGCTGGTGCACAGAACGGTGCTCGAGCCGACTTGCTCATAGCAATACTGGTTGAGATCGCGTTCGAAAAACGGATCGCGGAACCCGAAGTTGGTCTGCAGCATGCCGTCGAAGTAGCTGGATTCCCAGTCGAAGGCGACTTGGTTCATGATGGCCTTCGACTTGCGATCGCGCGAGCGAATGTCGAGGCCGTCGGCCGACACCGCCGCATGGTCGCGGTCCTTCATGCCGCCGAACGGGCTCCACGGACCGTTGACCGCGTCGAAGCGGGTCATCTGTCCGGTCTGGCGATGCAGGCCGTAATCGAGCGTATAGGCGAGCTGGAAGGTCTGGCCTTCCATCAGTTCGTAAATCAGCGACGAGCTGAAGCCCCAGCGCCGAGTATTGGTGGTGCTGGGCGAATAGAGCGCAACCGTGTCCTTCACGTCGCCGTCGCCGTTCAGGTCGCAGCCCTGACCCGCGATGCAGCCATATGCGGTCGTCGTCGTGCCGGTGCCCGTCGTGGCGCCCTTCAGGCGAGCGTCGTTCTCCGCCACGGACGTGTAGCCGCCGCCGTTCGCCAGCACATATTGCAGGTTGGCGTCGGCCGTCAGCGTCAGGCTATCGAGCAAATGCCACAGCGAATGGAAGCGGAGGTTGCCCGTGTCGGATGGATTGATGCGGACCTTGTAGAAATTGGTGCAGGTCGTCTCGGTATAGTCGGTGGTGCCCGCCACCGGGGCAGTCGTGATCGTGCCGGAATTGCTGTTGCTGCCCGTGCGGTTATAGACGCACGAGTTCTGATAATCGCGGTCCCAGCCGGTGCCGCTAAAGCCGGACGTCGTGCTCGACCACAGCGGGTTCTGGATGTAGCCGTCGCCGCTCGGATTCTTGATGAGGTCGGCCGTCGCCGGATTGGCGCCGCCAAACGGGATCTTGCCGGCCGACGCCGCGGGAGCGGTCGTGCTGAAACCCGTGGTGTTGGGCTGGTAGTCTTCGGCGTAATAGGAATTGTTGCGGTTGGTATTCCAGTGACCGGCGAGGCTGAACCAACCGGCGCTCCCGAAATCCTGGTACACCTTGACGTTGCCTTGGAGTTTGCGCTCCTCGCCCGGGCCCTTGAACTTGTCGTAGTCCTGATAGGACAACGTGGCGAAAGCCGACGGGCCCCCATTGCCAAATTGACCCGTGTCGATGCGCCCAAAATAGCGCTGCCTGTCGAACTGGCCGACGGAGACCGACCCCATGGCGCCGAATTCGTCATGCGGCTTGTCGGATTCGATGTTGATCACGCCACCGGTCGCCGCTGCGGTCGGGCTGTCGACGTCGGTCGCGCCCTGGTTGGCGCTGACACGATCCACCACTTCGGGATCGAGCATCTGGTTGGTGTAGATGGCGTAATTGCCGGTGTCGTTCAGCGGCATGCCGTCGAGTGTCAGCGAGATGTGGTTGCCGTCCTGGCCGTGCATGCGGATGTCGCCGCCCGAGGAGCCATAAGGGTCGTTGTTGGTGAAGTTGATGCCGGGCATGAAGTTCAACGCCTGGAACACCGTCTGACCGGAGGTCTGCGTCTGCAGGAACTCGCTGGTGATGACCGAACGTTCCTTCGAGATCGGCGCCGCGTTCATCAGGCCGTTGAGCTGGGCCTTTGATCCGGTCACCACGACCGTCTCGACGTCCATCGTGCCGGTGGATTGCGCGAAGGCGGGCGCAATGCTCAGAGCGAGTGGCGTGGCCAGGATCGCAACCGGGCATACGCTGGTCAGAAATCTTTTCGTCAACCGCATTTGTCTTCCCCTATCTCAACGAGTTGGTTATGCGACGCGGCGCACGCCGACGCGCTGCGCTGCCTCATTTGCCGCCGATGGCAGAGTTTCAGATGACTGAGCGTCGAACCGGCCGTGTCGGTCCGAGAATCGACCGACTGCACGGCTGAGGATCCCCCACGGTTCCACGCTCTCGAAAAACATCAGCCCCCCACCGACCCCACGCCATTACGTGCAGAACGGCACACTTCGCACATGCAGCGATAGCTGCAGCTACGTTTTCTATACGGTATGAAAGCATTAACTTTTATGACGACGCTATGGCTTGGGAGCAACACGCGAATAGAACTTGAATTCGCCTGGTTCTGATTTGCAATAAAAGTGTTGTATTATTGACCAACCAGTGTGCAGCCACACTGTGATCTAATTGCCGGTGGCGAGATTAACCCAATGGTTACCTTGCAAGAAACGCCATCAAAAGGTGCTCGACCTTTTCATAGGCATTTTGCGCTGCGGCGAGGGTCTCTTCGTGCGACAAAGAAGCCGATGACAGGCCGGCCGCGAGGTTCGTTACCAACGACACGGCAGCGACTTTCATGCCGCAGTGGCGCGCCACCAGACATTCTGGAACCGTCGACATGCCCACGACATCCGCTCCCATCGCCTCGAACATCCGCACCTCGGCGGGCGTCTCGAAATTGGGGCCGAGCGTGCAGAGGTAAACTCCGAAGCGCACCGCAACGCCCGCCTCGCGCGCGGCGTCGGCGAGCATCGCGCGCAACTCCGGATCGTAGGCGTGCGACATGTCGGGAAAGCGCGGGCCGACCGCTTCGTCGTTCGGGCCGACCAGCGGATTGATGCCGGACAAGTTGATGTGGTCCTTGACGATCAGCAGCGTGCCTGCGGGCATATCCGATTTCAGCCCGCCCGATGCGTTGGTGAGGATCAGTCGCTCCACGCCCAGTTTCCTCAGTGTGCGGATGGGCAACGCAATCGACCGAGGCGCGTGGCCTTCATAGGCGTGGATGCGCCCCTGCATGATGGCGAGCGGGGAGCCCGCGACCTCTCCCACCACGAGGTTCCCGTGATGGCCGATTACCGTCGAAGGCGGAAAGCCGGGAATGTCGGCATAAGAGATGACGGTCGCCCCGGTGAGCTTGTCGGCGAAACGCCCGAGCCCGCTGCCCAGCACCAATGCGGTCTTAGGAAAAGGTCCGCTCAGCCGCGCGCGGATCGCGGCGGCGGCGCGCTCGATGGATTCGGAGGGATTCTCGCTCATGGCGCAAGGTGTTAGCAGCCTAGGGCGCGCATGGACAAGGTTCGTCTTTCTTGGAACAATGACATCCTTCGAGACACCCTTTCGCCCTCATCCTGAGGGTGAGCGCAGCGAGCGTCTCGAAGGACGAGGGCGAAAGGGCTCCTCAGGATGAGGTGAGCTTCGCTTTTCAGGAGAATCCGAGCCTTTATGCGCGCCATCGTCGCCGTCCTCGATTCTTTCGGCATCGGCTCCGCTCCGGACGCCAAGCGTTTCGGGGATGCTGGCGCCAATACGTTCGGCCACATCTGGGCCGAGCGCGGTCCGCTGACCATTCCCAACCTGTTGTCATTGGGCTTGGGGCTTGCCGCCCATGAAGTTGACCCCGCCGTTGCGGCGCTGTCGAACGGTACACCAACCGGGCGCTATGGCAGCGCCGCCGAACTGAGCAAAGGCAAGGACACACCGAGTGGCCATTGGGAAATGATGGGCCTGCCGGTCGAGACTGACTGGGGCTATTTCCCGCGCACGATCCCGACTTTCCCCGCCGCGCTGACGGACGCGCTGATCGAACGCGCCAAGCTGCCGGGCATCTTGGGCAATTGCCACGCCTCGGGCACCGAGATCATCGAGAAGCTCGGCGCGGAGCACATCCGGACCGGCAAGCCGATTTGCTACACCTCCGCGGATTCCGTGTTCCAGATTGCGGCGCACGAAACCCATTTCGGGCTGGAGCGGCTCATCGAGCTCTGTCACATCGCCCGTAAGCTGGTCGACGAATACAATGTCGGGCGCGTCATCGCGCGGCCGTTCGTGGGCGAGCAGCCCGGCGAGTTCAAGCGCACCGCAAACCGTCACGACTATGCCACGCCGCCGCACAAGCCCACTTTGCTCGATCGCTTGAAGGCGCAAGGCGGCGAGGTCGTCGGCATCGGCAAAATCTCCGACATCTTCGCCGGCAGCGGCATCAGCAAAAGCTTGAGGGCCGACGGCAACGCACAGATCTTCGACACGATGATCGATTGCGCCAAGGCCGCGTCCGAGCGCTCCATCGTCTTCGCGAACTTCGTGGATTTTGACCAGTCCTTCGGCCACCGCCGCGACGTGGCGGGCTATGCCGGCGCGCTCGAAGCCTTCGATGCGCGCATACCCGAGCTGCACGCCGCGCTGAGGCCGGGCGATCTCGTGGTGTTCACCGCCGACCATGGCTGCGATCCGACCTGGACCGGCACCGACCACACCCGCGAATACATCCCGATCCTGGCCTTCGGGCCGCAGATCAAGCCGGGGCCCATCGGCAAGCGCGCGACGTTCGCCGACATCGGCCAGTCGATCGCCGCGCATTTGGGACTCGACCCGCTGCCGGTGGGCACCTCATTCTTGTGACGCCATGAACAAGCGATTCTCATCCGACGATGCGGCGGCCACTGACTTAGTCCAGTGCGCCACGCCCGAAGCGGCGTACGAGCGGCTGGTCAAGCTCTACGGCGAGGCCATCGCCGACATTGAAACGAGCTTCAGCGCATTCTCGCGCGGCGAGGACGGGCCGGCCGCTGCGCCGCCGGTCTATCCCTATCTCAGTGTCGACGTGGCGATGGGCGAGATACCGCGTTCGCCGACACTCGCCTTCGGCAAGGTCACCAGCCCCGGCCGCTACGGCACCGCGATTACTGCGCCCAAACTATTCCGCGGCTATCTCATCGAGCAGCTTTCACTCTTGGTGAGGAACTACAAGGCGGCGATCACTGTCGGCAAGAGCCGCACGCCGATCCCGCTGACCTTCGCGGTCGAGCGCGCCTCGCAGATGGACGCCGAGCGCCGCCAGAAACTGGCCGAGCGCTTTCCCTTGCCGCGCCTCGACGCAGCGCACGACGTCATCGTGGACGGCGGCAAATGGCTGGGACCCGGACCGGCGCCGCTCTCGCTGTTCTCCGCCGAGCGGATCGATTTTTCGCTGCACCGGCTGCGCCACTATTCGGGCACCGATCCCGAGCATTTCCAGAGCTTCGTGCTGTTCACCAACTATCAGCGCTACATCGACGAGTTCGTCGTCTATTGCCAGAAGGAGATCGAGGAAGGCCGCGCTCATAGTTTCGTCGAGCCCGGCAACCGCGTCACTAAGAAGGGCAAGCCGCCCGCGACGCCGCCCCTTCTAAAACTGCCGCAGATGCCGGCCTATCACCTAGTGCAGCCGGGCAACGACGGCATCACGCTGGTCAATATCGGCGTCGGCCCCTCGAACGCCAAGACGGTGACCGATCATCTGGCCGTGCTGCGTCCGCATGTCTGGCTGATGGTCGGCCATTGCGGCGGGCTACGTGCCAACCAGCGGCTGGGCGACTACGTGCTGGCGCATGCCTATCTGCGCGACGATCAGGTACTCGACGCCATGCTGCCGACCGAAATCCCCGTGCCGCCCATCGCCGAAGTGCAGGTGGCCCTGGCCCAGGCGGTGAGCGAAATCACTGGCGCCCAAGGCCAGGTGCTGAAGGAACGCCTGCGCACCGGCACCGTCGTCACCACCGCCGACCGCAACTGGGAACTGCGCTTCGCCGAGCAAGCCCAGCGGTTCAACCAGTCGCGCGCCATCGCCATCGACATGGAATCGGCGACCATTGCGGCCAACGGCTACCGCTTCCGCGTGCCCTATGGAACGCTGCTCTGCGTCTCGGACCGGCCGCTGCACGGCGAGATCAAGCTTCCCGGCATGGCCGACACTTTCTACGAAGAGCGCGTCGGCCAGCATTTGCAGATCGGCATCCGCGCGCTGGAATTGCTGCGCAAGGAGGCGCACGCCGGCACGCTGCACTCCCGCAAGCTAAGAAGCTTTACGGAGCCGGCATTCCGGTAACCACTCGCGCTACGGCACCTGCGGTCCGTAGATAACAGCGACAAAAGACCCCGTGGCCGGATTGCCGTTCTCCATCGCCGGCACGAAGTGCCACGTCTGCACGCAACGTGCGGCGTATTCGTCTAGCGACGCATCTCCGCTACTGCGTTCTACCGCGGCACCGGTCACCTCGCCGTTGAGGAGCTGATAGCGCACCGCTGTCGGTTTCTCCATCGGCGCGCGCCCCATCGCGGTAGGACGGGCGCGGATGCAATTCGTCGCAGGCAGCCGGATCTGCGGTGTGTCGCCAACGGGCCGGTTCCCATTCTGCGTCCAGCTGATATGGGCCTCCCAAGGCACTTCCACTGGAGCACCGTTTTCCATCGCGGGCTCGTACTGCCACTTGGACACGCAGGCGGCAGACAGGACATCGAGACCGTCTTCAAAACTCGATGCGGCCACCACGATTCCCGCCACCGAACCGTCTTGCTTGACGTTGAACAACAATTCGGTCGTGCCCTGGTAGTTCCTTCTGGCAGCCGAATTCAGAAACAGAATCGGACAGCTATGGCGCGCCCATTTGCTGTGCGGCGGCACCGCATAAGGCAAATGGTACGTGTTCCCTGAAGGCTCCGAAATGTACGCCGCGACAGAGGCTTCCCTTGGATTGACCTCTTGAAACGCCCATGCCGCCGCCGGGACCAGCAACACCAGTGCAAGGAGATTTCCGCGTCGCATGACGCCCTCCACGCAAAATCCGCGGCAGGCAGCCTAGCACAGAACAGACACCGAAACTTCTTGGCAATGCGAAGGCCGCGCTTCTCTAAGCCCTTCTTTTCATGGGATTCGTGCACTTCCGCGCAGCCTACGACAGCGTCATTTGCGCCCAGTCGATGACGGCGGACTGGTGTCCCGTCGCCGGTTCGCCGTTTTCGTATAGCGGCTTGAACGTCCAGGTCATCACACAGGCCACGGCATCTTGGTCGAGGAAACGATCGCCGCTGCTGCGCGCGACGCCGGCGCCGATCACCACGCCTTTCATGAGCGAGTAGTTGACCACGGTAATCCTGCTGGACAGGCCGGCAGCGTGCGAGGTGTCACTGGGGTAGGCCTTCACGCAACTGGAGATACGGCCGAGCGGCTTCGGCGCGGCGAATAATTTGTGTTCGGCGCCCAGCGACCACGAGACCTGCGCACTCCATGGTACGGCAGTCCGTGTGCCGTTGATCACAGCCGGATTGTAGAGCCACCTCGCGGCGCATTTCATCGTCGCCATATCGAGATCCGGCGAGCCGCTCGAATAGATCACGGTGACCGCGTCTACCGTGCCCATTGCGGTGACTTCGAACGCGAGGCCGGTGGCGCCTTCGCGATGCTGTTCCAGCGCCGCCCTCGGGTAATACGCCAAACAGACATGGGGCGCTCCCGCGGAAGTAGGCTGGGCGAAGTTGCCCAATGGAGATGGCGTTTGGGCCCATGCCGCAGCCGAAGCCAACAAGAAAAGGATCAGAGACCGGCGCCACATAAAGCCCTCCCAGCGCAGTGCCTGCAGTGAATTGTTTACCATAAAGCAGAGCTTAAGAGCGTGTCGCAAAGGCCAAAGCGCGCCGGAACCGCCGCGCAAATCAGCGCGTGGGCAATACGCCGCAGGCGGCGCGGCCTTAGTGAGCCGGCGCTGCGCTGGGCGCGGAGGGGACCTCCGCCGGGTTCACGGGCTTCGCCGCAACTTTGAAATCGGCGTCGGTCAGCAAGCTCAGCGCCAGCTTGTCGTACAGCGCGGTGTAGTTATTGATCGCGTCGGGAATGGCGACCGCCCCGACGAACGTCGATTCCCATTTCGCATCGACCCATAGAGTCTTCTCGAAAACGGGTTTACCGTCCCGCGTCAGCGAGAATTTCGCGCCCAACTTCGCCGTTCCTACCGAAGAATCCACTTCGCTCGCCGTCAACAGACCGTCCACAACCAAGTCCGAATTCGGATCGAGCTTGCCGGTCATCCGCAGGTCGGTTTCAAGCGTCTTACCGAGGTATTTCGCGAACGAGCCGTCCTCGGGCGAGCTCAGCGACACGGCGCGAATGCCGGCCGATCTGTCGAGCGAGGCCGGCAATCCGGGCGCCGGCGCGAAGGCGCCCACCCGCATCGCCGGATAATCGCTGGCGCGCAACGCCTCCAAGGTCTGCAGCGAGGGTTGCGGCGAACCCATTTTCACCGAAACGCAGCCGGAAACCGCAAGCCCGGCGAGCGCGACGATGAGAAAATTCGCGATGGATTTCATTTTGCTGTCCCCGTCGGCTGGCTGGCTGCCGGTGCAGGCGGCGTGACCGGCGCCGGTGCAGGCTGACTGGCCATAGGCGCCGCAGGCTGCACGGCGAACGACGGGTCCTTGACCAGTTCATTGATCCCGTTCTCGACGATGACGCGCGTCAGGTATTCGCCCGCCTCCTTGAGGCCCTTCATCTTCTGCGCGTGCGGCGGCTCTGTGGTTGTTGCTCCGATCGAGGTGTAGATGGCGTCGCGCACGGTCTTGGTGATCTTCGGTGCGTTAGAGCCGGCAAGATAATCGACCGTGCAGATATAGCCGTCGCCAACCGTGTTTCCGATCAGGCCGAAGGTGAGGCCGGTCACGGCGCCCTTCGCATAGGCGTCGTTGACCGTGTCGTTGAGTTCCACATTGTCGAGCGTGATATGGAGCAGCGCGCCGTTGGCGGGCAGAGTGTCGGTGATCTCGGAGAACGCGCCGCTGGCCTTGACCGCCGTCAGCACGATCGGCCTCAGCAAATCGCTGACCTGGCTGTTCGCAGTGCCCTTGGTCTGAAATTCGAACACCAGTTGCACCGGCTGCGGATTGGCGACCTGGACCTTTTCCGCCGGCGTCAGATCCTTCAGGGACGTATCGACGTAGGGCGTGACGCAACCGCCCAGCCCCGCCATCATCACGACCGAAGCGGCCAGCGCGCAACGCTTCAGGCCCGCATTGAATGTGAACATCGTCTCCCCCGTGTTTGGGCACCACGCCCGAAAGCGCCGGCGCGACGCTGACCGATTTCCCGTTGATGTTTTGTCCGGCTGCGCGGAAACATGCCCGCGCGCCCTTCCCCTATTCGTCAGAATCATATTGCCGGGCGCGAGGCCCAAACAGCGGCCCAATCGTCGCATTGCACTCCGCGACACCGCCGGGTTTGTGCGAGGCCGGGCGCATGGTTAGTTTGCGCCAACGGAGGCCGAGTAGATGGAAAGAATTAGGATCGTCAACGGCGTTTCCGGCATGGCATGGTGCGCCGGCTGGCTGTTTACCATAGGCTATCTGAAGCTCACCTTTTGGTCGGGAGCGCTGGCCTTCATCATTTGGCCCTACGACCTCGGCGCCGCACTGGCCGCGCTGCATCACTAGCGCCATTCCGAAAAAGAATAGCGGCACTTAACGCGTCGTGCCGGCCGGAAGATCGAACCGCTATTTGCCGCGTTCGACGAATAGCATCATCGCCAGAATGGCGCACCCTGCTGCGGCAACCCAGCTCCACAGGATCGGAACCGAAAACGTTCCGACCACGAGAGCCAAGCCCGCATAGGCGCGATAGGCGTGGCAGATCGCGACCACAAGAAGCATGATCGCTGCGACGAAGGTAAATGGCTTCATGGTGTCCTCCCCAGGATCCCAGTGTTCTCTTTTACCACAAATGAAGAGGAGCGACAAAAACGCGGAACACGGGCGGATTGCTTCTAAATCTCAGCGCAACGCGTAGGTATCGAGCGCCGCCAGGTGGCGGGCTTTTTCGCCATCGCTGAGGAATGAGCCGAGAAAGCTGTTGCGCGCCAGCGTCACCAGTTCCGCTTCGCCGAGTGCGAGCGCTTGCGCAACAGCGCGGAAATTGTCGTTGACGCCGCCGCCGAAATAGGCCGGATCGTCGGAGTTCACCGTGGCGCGCAGTCCAAGCTCGAGCATCCGCTTCAACGGATGGCGCTTGAGGTCCTTGACCACGCACAGCTTGAGGTTCGACAGCGGGCATACGGTCAGCGTCATCTTTTCGGCCACCAGCCGCTCGACCAACCGGTCGTCCTCCAGCGCGCGATTGCCATGATCGACGCGTTCGACGCTGAGCAGATCGAGCGCCTCCCATACATACTCCGGCGGGCCCTCCTCGCCCGCATGGGCGACGCATCTGAGCCCCGCGCCGCGCGCCGCCGCGAACACGCGCGCGAACTTCGACGGCGGATGGCCGAGTTCCGACGAATCCAATCCGACGCCCACGATGCGCCCGAACCACGGCTCGGCCTGCTCGAACGTGGCGAAGGCCTCCGCCTCGCTCAGATGGCGCAGGAAGCAAAGGATGAGCTTTGAAGTGATGCCCAACGCGCGTTCGCCGTCCTTAAGCGCCGTGAGAATGCCATCGGCGACGACGGCGAACGGAACGCCGCGCGCGGTGTGAGTCTGCGGATCGAAAAAAACTTCGGCATGGACGACGCCGTCGGCCCGCGCACGCTTCAGATACGCGGTGGTGAGATCGTAGAAATCCTCTTCGGTCCGCAGCACCTGGGCGCTCGCGTAATAGATGTCTAGAAAATCTTGCAGCTTCGAGAAGCGATAGGCCGCGCGCACTTCTTCGACGCTCTTGAAGGGAATCTCCGCCTTGTTGCGCCGCGCGATGGCGAACATCAGCTCCGGCTCGAGGCTGCCCTCCAGATGGAGATGAAGCTCGGCCTTGGGCAGGTCGCGGATGAAGGAGTCGTCCATGCCGGAAATTGCCATGAGCCGCGAAGGCTTGGCAACTCAGCCCCGCGCGTGCGCCAGCGCGCCCATGACATAGGTGCGCGCCACCGCGCGGTCGTCGCCGAGCATGGCGAAGGCGAACAGCATTTCCGCCAGAGTCTGGGTGTGGTCGAGGCGGCGCTGCAGCAGCGGCAACGCTTTCGCATCGAGCACCAAGAAGTCGGCCTCCTTGCCGCTGCGGAAATTTCCGATGCGGTCGTCCAGCCCCAGCGTGCGCGCGCCGCCGAGCGTGGCCAGATGGAACAGCTTCAGCGCGTCGATCGAGCGCTTGCGCAGCTGGCAGACTTTGTAGGCGTCGCTCATCGCGGCGAACAAAGACAGGCTTGTCCCAGCGCCCACATCGGTGCCTAGCCCGACGCGCACGCCGGCCTTTTTCGCCGCTTCGCCATCGAACAGCCCGCTGCCCAGAAACAAATTCGAGCCTGGACAGAATGCGACCCCCGCGCCGGACTTGCCGAACCGCGCCCACTCGTCGGACGATAGATGCAGGCAATGGGCGAACACCGAATGAGGCGTCGCCAGACCGAACTTCTCGTAGACGGCGAAATAATCCGCGCAATCGGGAAACAGCCGGCGCACCGCCGCGATCTCTTCGCGGTTCTCGGAGAGATGGGTGTGCAGGCGCACGCCGGGATGTTCCGTAAGCAACCGCCCGGCCAGTTCAAGCTGGCGATCGCTGGACGTCAGCGCAAAACGAGGCGTCACCGCATAGGAGAGCCGTCCCTTGCCGTGCCAGTCGCGGATCAACGTGCGGCTTTCCATGTAGCCGGTCTCAGCGGTGTCGGAGATGCCCGCCGGCGCGTTCCTATCCATCAGCACCTTGCCGGTGATGAGGCGCATGTTGCGCGCATAGGCTTCCTCGAACAGCACCTCTGCGGAAATTTTGTGGGCGGTGGCGAACACCAGCGCCGTCGTCGTGCCGTTGCGCAGCAATTGGTCGAGAAAGAAGCGCGCGGTTTCGCCCGCCACGTCCCTATGGTCGAAACGCCGCTCCGCCGGAAAGGTGTAGGCCGACAGCCACTCGAGCAGCTCGCCGCCGCGCGAGGCGACGATGTCGACTTGCGGATAATGGACGTGGGCGTCCACGAAGCCCGGAACGATCAGCCCGCCGGGGAAGCGCTCGACCTTGATTCCGCCCAGCTGCGACGCGAGATCGGCCCACGGCCCGACCTCGGCGACATGGCCGTCCTCCACGACCAGCACGCCGTCGTCGAACGCCTGCACCGCCGCCTCGCCCGCCGCGAGATCGTCGAGCAGATGAAAGATGGCGGCGCGGTAAGCCTGGCGTGTCATCTAAGAATCCGCGCTGATCCGTTCGAACACCATCGCACGGGGCGCCGGCGCCTGATCGGCAATATGGATAGAGCCTTCCAGCGCCTTGGCGGCGCGTTTGGCGGATGCGTCGTCCGCCGCGTGAACGCGAGCGATCGTATCGCCCGCAGTGACCCGCGTCCCCACCGGGCGAAACTCCGAGAAGCCGACCGCCGGATCGATGGTGTCGGTCGTCTTGCGGCGGCCGCCGCCAAGATCGACCACCGCCACGCCGATCTCGCGCGCGTTCATCGCGGCTATAAATCCAGACCGAGTGGCCAGGACCGGCAAGGTGACGGGCGCGCGCGCCAGATATTTCTCGCTGCGCTCCATGAAGTCCGTGGGCCCGCCCAGCGCCGCGACCAACTTCGCGAACTTCTCCGCCGCCGCCCCCGAATCGAGCGCCGCGTGCGCCTTGGCCCGGCCCTCCTCGGGCGTCGCAGCCAGCTTGCCGAGCACCAGCATTTCGCCCGCCAGCGCCAGCGTCACCTCGTGCAGACGCGATTCGCGCGAGCGCCCGGCGAGGTAATCGACGGCCTCGCCGACCTCCAGCGCATTGCCGGCGGTCATGCCCAGCACTTCGTCCATGTCCGTGATGAGCACGGTCGCGGGGAGGCCCGCGCCTTTGGCGATTCTCACAATGGTTTGCGCAAGTTCGCGCGAGTCGCTCAGGTTCTGCATGAAAGCGCCCGAGCCGCATTTCACGTCCATCACCAGGCCTTGCAGCCCGGCCGCCAGCTTCTTCGACAGGATCGAGGCGCAGATCAGCGGGATCGATTCGACCGTCGCGGTGACGTCACGCACGGCATAGAACCGCCTGTCGGCCGGGGCGAGATCGCCGGTTTGGCCGATGATGGCGCAGCCCACGTCGCGCACGACGCGGCGCAGCGTCTCCAGATCGGGCGTGGCGCGATAACCGGGGATGGCGCCGAGTTTGTCGAGCGTGCCGCCCGTATGCCCCAGCCCGCGGCCGGAGATCATCGGCACGAAACCGCCGCAGGCCGCCACCATCGGCGCCAGCATCAGGCTGACCTTGTCGCCCACCCCGCCGGTCGAATGCTTGTCGAGCACCGGGGCCAGCCCACCCCAGTCGAGCACCGTGCCCGAGTTCGTCATGGCGCGGGTCAGCGCCACGCGCTCGTCCAGCGTCATGCCGCGGAAGAACACCGCCATGGCGAAGGCGGCGATCTGGCCTTCGCTGACGCTGTTGTCGGCGATGCCGCGCACCAGCAAGGCGATTTCCTCCGCGCTCAGCACCTCGCCGTCGCGTTTCCTGCGGATGATCTCCTGAGGCAGCATGGCCTATTTGCCGATGGTCGAGGCGCCGAACGACAGCGGAAGAAGCTCGCCGAAGCTGACGGTGCGGCGCACGCCCGAGGCGTCGCAGAGATGGACCGGCGTGTCGTCCTCGGCGAATTCGCGCAGCCGCTGGCGGCAGGCGCCGCAGGGCGAAATCAACTCGCTGCCCGAACCGATCACCAGCACTTCGGCGATGCGCCGTTCGCCGTCGGCCACCATCGCGGAAATCGCAGAAGCCTCGGCGCAGCAGCCGACGGGATAGGCCGCGTTTTCAACGTTGCAGCCGCCATAGAGCTTGCCGTTCTCGCCGCGCAGCACGGCGCCGACCATGTAGTGCGAATAGGGCGCGTAGGCGCGGCGCATCATCTGCCTCGCCAATTCCACCATGTCGGGCGTGCTCATGGATTACGCTCCGTAGGGAATCCAGACATTCTTGACCTGGGTCGCGCGGGCGAGGAATTCGCGCCCTTCGCCGTCCCAATCGTGACCCATCCAGCTTTGCTTGAGATTGCCGACCGAGGCCTCCTCGATCCGCTTTCCCGCGCCGCCGAAGTACCAGATCGCATCGACGCCGTCATGCTCGGCGAGCACCAGCGCGAGGGGATCGCGCGCGCCTGTGACGATATTGATCACACCGCCCGGCATGTCTGAGGTTTCCAGCACCTGATAGAAATCGGTCGCGGCCAGCGGATGCATTTGCGACGGCACGATGACGACGCGGTTGCCCATCGCGACGGCGGGCGCCCACAGCGAGGTGAACGCCAGCAACGGCGCTTCGTCCGGGCAGGCGATGGCGAGCACGCCGACGGGTTCGTTCATCGCCAGCGCGACGCCGCGCATCGGCGGATTGTGGACCAGCCCGTCATATTTGTCGGCCCAAGCGGCATAAGTGAACAGCCTGCGGATCGAGCCTTCCACTTCGCGCGAGGCGGCGGATTTGTTCGCGCCCGTCATCGCGCGGATGCGCCCCGCGAACTCCGCGGCGCGGGCCGAAAGATTCTCGGCGCAGTAATAGAGTATCTGCGCGCGGGCGTGGCCTGTGGTGACGGCCCAGCTTTCCGCTTTCGCCGCCGCTTCCACCGCGTTGCGGATGTCCTTGCGGTTGCCCTCGCCGACATGGCCGACGAATTCGCCGGAGGGCGAGGCGATGGCGCGGCTATAGCCGCCGTCGGGCCGCGCCTGCTTGCCTCCGACGAACATCTTCGCCGTGCGGTCGATCCCATCCGTGGAGATAACGGGGTCAGGCGACGGTGCGGCGGGCGGCGCGTGCGCCTTCGCCGCTTTCGGTTTCAGATAGGCGAACATGCCTTCGCGCCCGCCCTCGCGGCCATAGCCGGATTCACGATAGCCGCCGAAGCCGCAAGCGGCGTCGAACTGGTTGGTGCAGTTCACCCACACCACGCCCGCCTTGATCTTGGGCGCAAGGTCGAGCGCGACATTGATGTTCTCGCTCCAGACGCTCGCCGCCAATCCGTAGCGCGTGTTGTTGGACAGCTGCGCCGCCTCGGCGGGGGTGCGGAAACTCATCGCCACTAGGACGGGGCCGAAGATCTCCTCCTGCACCACCGTGGACGCGGGCTCGACGTTGGTGAGCAGCGTCGGGGGATAGAAGCAGCCGTCAGGGCAGCGCGCCTTGGGCTGGAATAATTCCGCGCCCTCGGCCACGCCGCGCTTGACCAAGGCGTCGATGGACGCGCGCTGGGTCATCGAGACGATGGCACCGATGTCGGTGACCTTGTCGAGCGGATCGCCGACCCGCAGCGTTTCCATCCGCGCGCGCAACTTCGTCAGAAGCCGGTCCGCCACGCTTTCCTGCACCAAAAGCCGCGACCCTGCGCAGCAGACCTGGCCCTGGTTGAACCAGATCGCATCGACCGCGCCTTCCACCGCGCCGTCGAGATCGGCGTCCTCGAACACCACGAACGGCGACTTGCCGCCGAGTTCGAGCGTCAGCTTCTTGCCGGTTCCCGCGGTCGCCAGGCGAATGGAGCGCCCCACCTCCGTCGAGCCGGTGAAGGCGATCTTGTCGACATCGGGATGGCGCACGATGATGTCGCCCACCTGCCCCGGCCCGGTGACGATGTTGACCACGCCGCTCGGCAGCTTCGCCTCGGCGCAAATCTCCGCGAACAACAGCGCCGAAAGGCTCGTCTCCTTCGAGGGCTTCAGCACGACGCAGTTCCCCGCCGCCAGCGCGGGCGCGATCTTCCACGCCATGATGAGAAACGGAAAGTTCCACGGCACGATAGCCCCGACGACGCCAAGCGCTTCGTGATCGGGAAATTCGCTTTCGAGCAACTGCGCCCAGCCGGCGTGGTGATAGAAGTGGCGCGCGGCGAGCGGCACGTCGATGTCGCGCGTTTCGCGGATCGGCTTGCCGTTGTCCACGGTTTCGACGACGGCGAAGAGACGCGAATGCTTCTGGATCAGCCGCGCGATGGCGTAGAGGTACTTCGCGCGGCCATGACCGCCGAGCTTGGCCCAGAGGGGTTGCGCGGCGCGAGCGGCCTTCACCGCCGCATCGACGTCTTCCTGCGAGGCGTGGGAAATCGCGGCAAGTTTCTTTCCCGTCGCTGGATTGAAGCTGTCGAGATGCGCGTTCGCCGCTCTCCATTCCCCGCCGACGAAGAGATCGAAGCTGCGATTGTGCTTGTCGAGCCAGACGTCGGCCAGCGCGGAACTTTCCGGCGCGGGGCCGTATTCCATGGTCTTCAGGATTTCAGCGACGCTCATGGTCAGCCATCCTCGTTTCACCTCCCCCTTGCGGGGAGGTCGGAGCATTTTGAGCGGAGCGAGAAATGCTCCGGGTGGGGGTACGCCTCAAAGCATTCCCCCCACCCGATCCGACTCCGCCTTCGGCTACGCCGGATCGACCTCCCCTCCAGGGGGAGGTTAAAGAAGAGAGACAATTGCCGAACCGGACCATTCCTTATCCCATCGGATGGCGGTGCGCCGAGGAATAGCGCCCGCTCGTGAAATGTTCCAATTGCCGCTCGATGTCGGTCAGCAGGCTCGATGCCCCAAGCCGGAACAGGTTCGGCTCGAGCCAATCGTTGCCCAGCTCCTCCTTCATCACGAATTGGTAGTTCATCGCATCCTTGGCGGTGGAGATGCCGCCCGCGGGCTTGAACCCGACCTTGTATCCCGTCAGCTCACGCCAGGTGCGGATCATGCGCACCATCACCAGCGCGAAGGGCAATGTGGCGTTGACCGCTTCCTTGCCGGTGGAGGTCTTGATGAAATCCGCGCCGGCCATCATGCAGGCCATCGAGGCGCGCGCGACGTTGATCAGCGTGCCGAGGTCGCCCGCCCCGATAATCGTCTTCAGATGCGCGCTGCCGCAGGCTTCGCGGAACGCTTTCACTTCGTCATAGACCGCGCGATAATTTCCGGTCAGCACGTTCGAGCGGTCGAGTACGATGTCGATCTCGCGCGCGCCGGCGGCGACCGAGGCTTCCACTTCCTTGATGCGCAGCGGCAAGGGCGACAGCCCGGCGGGAAATCCGGCCGACACCGCGGCGACCGGAATCACCGTACCGCGCAACGCCTCCACCGCCGTCTCGATCATCGCGTGATAGACGCACACCGCGCCGGTCGTGATTCCCAGTTCGCCGATCCCCATGGCGTCGAGCAGATCCTGGCGCACGGGCTGGCGCGCCTTGGCGCAGATGCGGCGCACGCGTCCGGGCGTGTCGTCGCCCGCAAGCGTCGTCAGGTCGATACATTGCACGGCTTTGACCAGCCAAGCCGCCTGCCACTGTTTCTTGACCGTGCGCCGCCCCGGCAGCGTGGCGACGCGGCGCTCGGCGGCGCTGCGGTTGACCCGAACGGCTTCGATCAGATCGGCGTCGAACGCCGCGACCGGGTTGCGGCCGCCTTCGGGCGCATGGTCGTTCGAGGGGACTGGCTGAATCTTGAACATTTTTCCACGCTTTCACTCGGGAAATGGCGAGTCAAGCGAACCGTGCCCGCCCCTCTGTGGACGGCTCCGGCGTGGTGGACGCGGACGCGCTGTAACGGTGACAAAAAACGGGCCGTTCGATTTCTTCCCGATTCCGTAAAGGCCGCTTGCCACAATGCGGCCCATACGCCGCATTGGCGCCCATTTTTGGCCCGCTGGCGTCCGCCAAACTTATCGCGCGGCCCGCAGCCGCAACCACCAAGCGGAGGTAGCGATGAGCGATCTACGAGGATTCGAGCCACAGGACGTCGAAGCGTCCAGCGGCACCAACAAGATGATTGCCGCGGTCGTGGTGGCGGTCATGGCGGGCGGAGCTGTCGTCTATAGTTTTGCCACGGGCGCGTGGAATCCGCCGCCTACGCCGCCGATGAGAGTCGCGTCGAACACTCCCCCTGCGTCTCTCCCGCCGCTCCCGAGCAATGTGCCGACGACTCCGCCATTGACCTCGCCGCCGGAAGCGCCGCCGGTTGCTCCGCCCGAGCAGGCGAGCGCTCCCGCGCAATCGCAGATAAGGACCGCGCGCGTCCATCATGCGCGGACGCCTTCGTCCGATTCGTCCGATGAGACCGCGGCCCCGGACACCAGCGCGCTGCCGCAGCTCGTGGCCCCGCCCGCGCCCGATCAGGCGGCTCCTGCGCAAACTCCGCCGGCAACCGAGCCCGCACCGGCA
>Ga0265340_10000432_pt1 | contig 22518 bp, 21 predicted proteins | sample 4CB225metaG_FD_202082 | JGI IMG/M metagenome (GOLD analysis project Ga0265340, IMG submission 202082) | Rhizosphere microbial communities from Carex aquatilis grown in University of Washington, Seatle, WA, United States - 4-CB2-25 metaG | ecosystem: Host-associated > Plants > Roots >...
CGCCACCGACAAGGTACAGCCGCCAGACCCGGGCCTGCTCGAGACCAACCAGCGCCACGACCTCGTCCCAGCGCCGCTCGAACTCCTCGTGCCACGCCTCGACCGTTCGGACATAGTGCTCGCGGAGCGCATGCACATCACGGATCTCGAAACCGCTTGCGTGGATCAGGCCGAGCAGCTCGGGCAACGGCCGCATGTACATGTCGGGGGCGATGTAGCGCTCGATGAACGGACCGCCGCCCGGATGGTTGGGGGCGTGCGACATCTGCTGCACCAGCAGCCTTCCTTCGTCGCGCACGAGGCGGTGCAGGATCGCAAGAAACGCGGGGTAGTTGGCCGCACCGACGTGCTCGCCCATCTCGATCGTGGAGATCGCGTCGTAGGGCCCGTCGGCGATGTCGCGGTAGTCCTGCAATCGCAGGTCGACCAGGTGGTCGAGGCCCTCCGTCGTTACCCGAGCGCGGCCGAACTCCAGCTGCTCGCGCGAGATCGTCACGCCGGTGACCTGTGCGCCGTACTCCTTGGCGGCGTGCACCGACAGGGCGCCCCAGCCGCAGCCCACGTCGAGCAGTCGAGCCCCCGGCCGCAGGTCCAGCTTGCGGCAGATCAGGTCGAGCTTGTCGCGCTGCGCGTCGACCACCGTGTACGCCGGGTCGTCGCTGGTCCAGTAGCCGCACGAGTAGGCGACATGCTCGTCGTCGAGCAGCAAGGTGTAGAGCGCGTTCGACAGGTCGTAGTGGTGGCTGATCACCTGGGCGTCGCGGCGCCGGCTGTGCAGCCGGCCCTTCGGCCGGGCCTCGGATCGTGGCGGCCGGAGCGGGCGCCTCACCGCGCCGAGCGCGATGGCTGCCCTGAGCGCGCGGACCAGCGCGGCCGCGCCGGGCCGGCCACCGAGTTGGCGCACGCGAGTGACCGCCCAGATCCGCCGGAACGCATCCGCCAGGTCACCGTCGATGTCGAGCTCGCCGGTCACGTAGGCCCGCGACAGGCCGATCTCGCCCGGCGCCCACACCAGCCGTCGCAGCGCATTCGGCGATGCCAGCACCACGGTCGGCGCGGTCGGGTCATCGGTGCGCAGCTCGCTGCCGTCCCAGGCCCGCAGGTTCACCGGCAGCGGCCCCTCGAACAACGGTGTGACCACTCGGGCGAGCGTGTCGGCGACCGTCGTCATGCGTGCGCTCCTCGGGCCAACGTCAGCTGTGCGACGTTGAGATAGCCGGCCCGGAAGCCCGCCTCGCAGTAGGCCAGATAGAAGGTCCACATCTTGCGGAAGGTCGAGTCGAAACCGAGCTCCTCGATCCGCTTGCTGTGTGCGTGGAACCGCTCGCGCCACTGCCGGAGGGTCTCGGCGTACGCCTCGCGCATGTGCAGCCGATCGATCACCCGCAGTGAGGTGTGTGCAGCACATACCTCGTCGATGACCCGCTCGGAGAGCAACAGGCCGCCCGGGAAGATGTACTTGTGGATCCAGGTCCACGACCGCCGGCTGGCCATCAGCCGGTCATGCGGCATCAGGATCGCCTGCAACCCGATCCGGCCGCCCGGCTCGAGCCGGTCATCGAGGGTGCGGAAGAAGGTCGGCCACCACTTCTCGCCGACCGCCTCGATCATCTCGACGCTGACGATCGCGTCGTAGCGGCCGTCGACGTCGCGATAGTCCTGGACCCGTACGTCGACGCGGTCGCTGAGGTTGGCGTCGCGCACCCGCTCGCGAGCCAGGGTGGCCTGCTCGGTCGACAGGGTGACAGTGGTCACCTTCGCGCCGCGCTGCGCTGCCGCCAGCGCCAGCTCGCCCCACCCCGTGCCGATCTCGAGCAGCGTGGTGTCGGAGGTCACTCCGGCCGCGTCGAGGATGCGCTGGATCTTCCGCCGCTGGCCGGTCGCGAGGTCGTCGCCGGGCGAGTCGAGCAACGCCGAGGAGTACGTCATCGTCTCGTCGAGGAATGCCGCGAACAGGTCGTTGGACAGGTCGTAGTGCCGGGCGATGTTGCGGCGCGCGCCGCGCCGGTCGTTGTCCTCGGCCGGCGGATGCCGCTCGTTGTACCAGCGCCGCAGCCACTGGACCGCCGGCGGGACGAGCGAGCCCATGTCGCGGGCCATCGGGGTGAGCACCGCCACGATGTCGTCGCTGTCCCAGTCGCCGGCCATGTATGACTCGCCGAACCCGACCAGGCCGTCGCGGCCGAGCCGGGTGAAGAAGCCGTCGACGTCCAGCACCCGCAGCGTGGGTGCATCCGGCCGGCCCCAGGACGTTCCATCAGGCAGTACGACGCGAATCCCGGTCCGGGCCACGACTCGACGCAACAGGGTGCGCGCGACCAGTGCGCGAAACGGCGATGGGCTCGGCTCGGCCATCGCGGGCCAGCGTTCGAGATCCACCGCCTGGGTCCGGGTGGTGTCGTGCGTCGTCGTCATGAGACGGCCTCCTGTGCCGGATGCATCGGACGTGGTTCGACCCGAAGGCCGCGAAGGAACAGCCGCACCCCTTGCCAGCGGATCAGCGCACTGACCCGCAGCGAGGTCGCCGCGGTTGCAACCGCGGTCGCGACGACGTTGCCAGGGTCCCGGCGGGTGCCACGCAAGGTCGCCACGAACGGCTGCTGCCCATCGCGTTCCAGGGTTACGCAGACTGATACCCGCTGCGTCGGCTCCGACACCGTGATCCGGTAGCGCCCGTCTACGGCATTGAACGGCGAGACGTACATCGCTTTGTCGAGCCACCCGTCAACCCGGCCGTCCGGGCCCGGGCGCAGCAGGTAGGCATGCCGGTCGCCGTACGTGTTGTGCACCTCGGCGACGACCGCGACCAGGTCCGCTGCGCGGTCGTAGCACCAATGCACGCTGATCGGGTTGAACACATGCCCCAGTGCGCGCGCGTTGGCCAGCATGACGATCCGACCGTCCGTGAGGTCGATGCCATGCGTCGCGAGCAGCGCGGAAACGTTGTCCCGCAACGACTCCGTCGACCGGCCGAGGTGATCGCGCGCGTCGAACCGGGCCAGCCACCGAAGGCCGCGCGGGAGCCTCGGCACCCGGTCGAGGTCGACCAGCCAGGCGCGGGTGCGGTAGCGGAAGCGGTTGCGCAGTGGTGCCTGCCGCGCGTGGGTCACCACCGTGTCATAGGTCACCGCGGTCGCCGCGCTCATCGCGACTCCCATTCGACGCCGAACGATCGAGCCGCTTCGACGCCGGCCCGGCAGCCGTCCTCGTGGAAGCCCCAGCCGTGGTATGCGCCGGCGAAGGCGATCCGGCCGTCGTTCAGCTCAGGCAGCCGGCGCTGGGCGGTGACCGCGGCGACGTCATAGATCGGGTGCTCGTAGTCCATTCGCCGAACCACATGCTCGGGCGGGATCCGATCGCCGGCATTGAGGCTCACGACGTACGGCGTCTGCGTCGCGAGGTGCTGCAGCCGGTTCATGTCGTAGCTCACCATGACCTCGCCGCTGGAGGTGTCACAGGCCGGCATGACGTAGTTCCACGAGGCTCGCGCTCGCGGGCTGCGGGGGAGCAGCCGGACATCGGTGTGCAGGACGGTGTGGTTGGGCGAGTAGCCGAACGCTCCCAGCACCGACCGCTCGGTGGCGGACGGAGTGGCGAGCAGCCCCAAGGCGGTGTCGGCATGGGTGGCGACGACGACCAGCGAGAAGGTCTCGAGACCGTCGTCGGCGTCGCGGATCGCCACGCCGTGCGGGTCCCGGTGGATGCTTCGCACCGGGGTGGCGAGCCGCACCGAGGTGAGCTCCTTCGCCGCCTTCTCGACATAGCTGCGCGATCCCCCGACCACGGTCCGCCACTGCGGCGATCCCGTCACGCTCAGCATGCCGTGATTGCTGAGAAAGGAGAACAAGTAGCGGGCGGGATAGCCGAGGGCCGCCTCCTGCGAGGTGGACCAGACGCACGAGACCAGCGGGACGATGAAGTGCTGGCCGAAGTATGACGGATAGCCGCCGGTCCGCAGGAACTCGCCGAGGGTCACCTCGTCGTTGCCGGATGCGAGCAGTCGCTGGGCGTCCCGGTGGAACCGCTTGACCGCGACGAGCATCCGCAGGAACGCAGGCCGGGTCAGCGAGCGGCCCTGGGCGAACAGCCCGCCGAGCCCTTTCGCACCGGCGTACTCGAGGCCGCAGCCGTCACATCGCACCGACATGCTCATCTCGGTCGGCCGGGTGGCCACCCGCAGCTCGTCGAACAGCCGGAGCAGGGAGGGGTAGGTGCGGGCGTTGTGCACGATGAACCCGGTGTCGATAGCGGCAAGACCGGTGTCCGGGGTCAGGACGTCGTGGGTGTGGGCGTGGCCGCCGAGCCGGTCGTCGGCTTCGTAGAGCCAGACGTCGTAGCGGCGTTGGAGCAGGTACGCCGCGGTGAGCCCGGCGACGCCGCTGCCGACCACAGCGACCCGCTCCCGAAGACCGGCGTCGCTCGATCGGATTCCTCCGGATGTCACGACGCGATCCTTCCCTAAGTTCGCCCTGTCGTGAATATTCGTCGCGAACCGCGGGATTGGATCAAATCGGCTGTTTCAGAAGCGGCGCAGCAGGACCAGCGAGGCGAGGACGGGCAGCCCGATCGCCGGCCACATGATCGCGTAGCCGTGGGTGCTGGGCAGCCAGGATCCCGCGCTCGACACCGCCGCCCCGACCAGCACCGGTCCCAGCACGACCCCTACGCCGCGGGAGAAGTCGACCAGGCCGGCCGCAGCGCCCTGGCCCGCCTCAGGCGCGAGCGTGAAGGCCAGCGCCTGCGGCAAGGTCATCAGCATCGCGCCGGCGAGGGCCCCGATCGGCAGCAGGATGGTCATCGGGGTCGCCGTGGTCGGGATCACCCCGATGCAGAGCGCGAGCCCGTACGCCGCGGCGGACCACTTCATGACCTGGACGATTCCGTAGCGGTCCGCGAGTCGGCTGGCGATCGGAGCGCCGACGACGTACGCGAGGGCAACGAGGGCCAGGAACGCCGATGCGAGCGCTTTCGACTTCCCCAGTCCGTGGGTGATGTAGAGGACGATGAACACCTTCAGCCCGGCCAGGCTGAACTCCCACAGCATGTTCGCGACCGCGAACGCCTGCATCTTCCGGTTGTGCAGGAACAGTTCGCGCACGGACGAGCCGCTGCTTTCGTCGTCGTGGATCTCCTCGGCGACCGCGCGATCGAGCCGGATGACGGGCTTGAGCGTCAGTGTGGCAAGACCAAGAACCGCCGCGCCCAGAACGAACGGCAGCGGGGTCCACAGGCTGAGCAGCAGCCCCCCGGAGATCAGTGCGATCCCGAAGCCGGCGCCGCGCTGGACTGCCTGCGCAGACTGTGCGCGGGCGAACAGCCGGCGCGGGAGCAGGTCGGCGTAGATCGCCCGGTACGGCGGGTAGTAGAGGTAGTAGCCGACGAAGAACATCAGGATCGTGACGCCGGCGAGCTGCAGGTTGGGCACGAACGGCAGCAGGACCAGGCCGGCCGCCGCGAGCGGGGCGCCGACGAGCACGAACGGCAGTCGCCGGGCGCTGCGGGTCGGGGCCTTCACCCGGTCCGACAGGGCACCGGAGATCAGCGGGACTACTAGCGCAAAGGCGCCCTCGCCGCCGATGAGTGCGCCAACCTTGGCCGCTGAGTTGTGGGTCAGCGGGAGCAGGATCGGTGGCCCATAAACCGTCAGTACCGTGATCGCGAACGCCAGCCCGAACGTGGGCAGGCCGAGCACGAGCAGAAGTGGCCGGGCCTGTCGCGCCGTCGTCTCCTGGCCGGGCAGCTCAAGCCGAAGCCGTTGCCGCCGGCGGGTCGGCGGGACGAACTGCATCGCCGCGATGGGGTCCGGCTCCGTCCCGGCCGCCCCCTGCGGAGACTGGGGCGCCGGCGGGCCGGGCGTCATCTCGCCATCATCTCCGATGCCGGCCGCCGAGCGGTGAAGCGGCGGGGGTTGAGGGCGGTGTCGCTCACCGGCACTCAGCCGGCCGCAGCCGCCGTCCCGCGCGAGACGATAAGGTTGTGGGCCTCGCAGATCAGCTCGCCGTCCGTCGTACTGATGTCCATCCGCATCTTCATCAGCTCGTTCGACCCGGCGTCGCGAATCGACTCGATCGTGGTCTTGGCGGTCAGTACGTCGCCGGGCCGGGCCGGTCGGTGGTGGACGAAGCGCTGCTCGCCGTGCACGACGAGCGAGTAGTTCAGGCCCAGCTCGGGATCGGTGATCGGGCCGCGGCCGATCATGCTCGCGCCGACCGTGATGAGGAAGGTCGGGGGCGCGATCACGTCGGGGTGGCCGAGCGCGCGCGCGGCCTCCGGGTCGGTGTAGACCGGATTGTCGTCGCCGATCGCGCGGGCAAACTGGCGGATGTGCTCCCGGGACACCTCGAAGCTGCCCCCGCCTTCATAGGTGCGGCCGATCAGGTCGCGGTTGAGCGGCATCGCATCCCACCTCCAGTGCCCGGAATCGACGATGACGCTAGCAGCGGCGGGCGATTCGGCTTCTCGCGGCCACCGCCGGTGTGTAGCGTGCAGGAACCGATCTGACGAGGAGTCAGATCGCCCGCGGTCGAGTGCAGGAGGGGCGTGGAGGGGGTCAGCCGGTAGATGCGCCAACTCAGCGGCGTCGACGCGCTCCATGTCCTGGAGGAGTCGGCCGGGGAGCACATGCACACGATCAAGCTGGCCGTCGTCGGCGCCCGGCCGGACGGGCCGGTCCCGGTCGAGGAGATCAAGGCCTGGGCGCGAGAGGTGCTGCCGCAGATCCCCGCGATGCGCTGGACCGTGGTCAAGATCCCGTACGGACTGGGCCGCCCGGTCTTCCTCGACGCCGGGGCCTTCGATGTCGACCGGCACGTGTTCGTCGAGCGGCTGGAGTCGGGCAGCGATGAGGAGTTCGACGAGCTGGTGTCGCGGATCGCGAGTGCGCAGCTGGCCCGCGACCGGCCGCTCTGGGAGCTCACCGTCGTCGAGGGTCTGCCGCACGACCAGGTGGCGTTGGTCTTCAAGATCCACCACTCGGTCATGGACGGCCAGGCCAGCGTCCGGTTCTTCGAGCTCGCCTTCGACAGCGGCGCCGACCTTTCGTTCCCGCCGGTGCCCGACCGGCCCGAGCCGGCGCCCTCGCGGTCCGCGCTGGTCGGATTCGCGATGCGTTCGCACCTGCGGCTGTATCGCCAGCTGCCTGCGGTGGTTCGGCGATCGGTCCGCTCGGCCCGGGAGAACCGCGCCCGCAAGGCCGCCGGCGTGCCGGTCGTCAACCCGATGTCAGGTCCGTCCACCCGGTTCAACCGGTTGCCCCTCGCGGATCGGATCTACGTCGACGTCACGGTGCCGTTCGCGCGGATCCAGACGCTGAAGTCGGCCGCCGGCGTCACCGTCAACGAGCTGTTCGTGACGGTGTGCGGCGGCGCGATCCGGCGTTATCTCGAAGCCCATGGCGAGACTCCGGACAAGTGCCTCAACGTCGCGCATCCGGTGTCGATCCGGCAGCCGTCCGAGATCGACGACTTCGGCAATCGCACGTCGTACTGGTATGTCGCGCTGGGCACCGACATCGCTGATCCGATCGAACGGCTGGCGGCGGTGAAGGCCAGCCTCGACGCGGCGCGCGAGTGGGCGAAGGGCGACATCGAGCTCTTCGCGGTGTGGCAGGACTACTACCTGTTGTTCGGCAAGGTCACCCTGAAGACGCTCGCCGTGGTCGAGAAGGTGGCCAAGCGGCCGCTGTTCAACGCGGTGGTCTCCAATGTGAAGGGCCCGCCACCGCTGACCCTCGGCGGAGCGCCGGTGGTCGCGGTCCGGTCGATGGGGCCGCTGAGCCGGGTGCTCGGCCTGAATCTCACCGCGTGGAGCTACCAGGACAACTTCTCGATCGGGATCCAGTCCTGCCGGGAGTTCATGCCGGACCTTCGGACCATGGCCGACCACCTGCTGGCCGAGCTCGACGCGTTCGAGGCAGCGGTCGCGCGCTAGGAGGTCTCGGGCTTCACCCCGACGACGACGGTCGCGTCGAGCAGCTCGTCGGACACCGCGCGGGCGGCCAGCCCGTTGCCGGCCAAGAGCTCGATCGCGGTCGGCGCCTGGCGCTCGCTCGTCTCGATCAGGAGCTCGCCGCCCGGCCGCAGCCAGCTCAGCGCCGCACCGGCGACCCGGCGGTGCACGTCGAGGCCGTCGCCGCCGCCGTTGAGCGCCACCCCGGCCTCGTGCAACCGGGCCTCGGGCGGCATCAGCTCGATCTCGTCCGTCGGCACGTAGGGGGCGTTGACGACGAGCAGGTCGACCACCCCGCGCAGGTTGTCGGGTAGCGGATCGAACAAGTCACCCTCGACGACGGTGCCGATCCCGTCGAGGTTGCGGCGGGCGCATCGGGTCGCCGCGGGATCGACGTCGGCCGCATAGAGCTCGACCGGAGCGAGGGCATCGGCGAGCACCGCGCCGATCGCCCCGGACCCGCAGCACAGGTCGACGATCCGCAGTGGTTCGGCCTGGGTCTCCGACCGTTGCCGGATCCCGGTCGCTGCCTCGATCGCCGTACGGACGAGGAACTCGGTACGCCGGCGCGGGACGAAGACGCCGGGTGCGACCGAGATCCGGCGGCCGCAGAACTCGGCCCAACCGAGGATGTGCTCGAGCGGGAAGCCGGCGACCCGGCGGTCGACGAGGTCGGCGAGCTCGGACGGCGACCCGGCGTTTGCCACGAGCAGTCGGGCCTCGTCCTCGGCAAACACGCAGCCGGCCGCGCGCAGCCGCTCGACGATGTCGCCGGCCGGAGCCGGCTCATCAGCGACCTGGTCAGTCCAGGGCAATGGCGTCGCCGGCGTCGGGTCGGTCGGCGAGCGCGTCACCGATCTCGGCGAGCAGCGCCGAGGCGCCACCGACCAGCAGCTCGGTTTGCTTGCCCCACAGGAAATATCGGTGCACGGGGTAGGTGATGTCGGCGCCCATCCCGCCGTGCAGGTGCTGGGTCAGATGCACGCAGTGCTGGCCGCCGTCCGCTGCCCACCACGCCGCGGTGAGGACAGCGAGTGTGGGGTCGGACTCCGGCTCGGCGTCGAGCATCAGCGCGGCCTGCCGGGCGCAGGAGCGGATCGCGGTGGTGTCGAGGTAGCCGTCGGCGGCCTTGAGCGCAACCGCCTGAAAGGTCGACAGCGGCTTGCCGAACTGCTCGCGATGGGACGTATAGGCGGCGGTCATGCGGAGCGCGGCGTCGGTGATGCCGGCCTGCAGCGCGGCCAGCGCCGCCAGCCATCGATGTCTCAGCCAGGTGGCCGCGCCGTCGGCACCGATCTGTTCGGCCACCACGCCGTCGAGGTGCAGGGTGAGCGCGACCTCGCGAGCGGTGGTCGCCCCGCGCTCGGCCGAGACACCTTCGGCCGCCGGGTCGATCGCCACCACCGCGTCGTCGATCGGCATGAGCAACAGATCGGCGACGTGCGCCCATGCGACCCCGACCAGCTCGCCGGTGATCCGGTTGTCGTCGCGCCGGATCGCGGTGACCGACTGCGGTGCGGCGAGCGCGATGACGGCCGAGCCGTCGGCAACCAGGGGCAGCCACTGGCTCCGCTGGTCGGCATCGCCCATGGCCGCGATCAGCTGCGCGCCGCACATGGTCGGGATCAACGGCACCGGCGCGACCACCCGGCCGAGCTCTTCGGCGATCAGGCCCAGCTCCACCGAGCCGAAGCCGAGCCCACCGAGTGCCTCCGGGACGACGACCCCGAGCAGGCCGGCGACGGCGAGCTCGTGCCAGAGCTCGCGGTCGAACCGGTCCGCGGTGGACTCGATCTGCGCGATCCGGTCGGTCGCGCCGCGGCCGGCGAGAATTTGGGCGGCCAGCTCGCGCAGCTGGTGCTGGGTCTCGTCGGGCTCCAGGCTCATCGGCCCCGCCGCGCCATCAGCAGGCCGCTTGCTGCGACGATCTCGCGCTGCACCTCGTTGACCCCGCCGCCGAAGGTGTTGATCTGCGCGCTGCGACCGGCCCGCTCGACCCGTCCCTGCAGTACGGCGCCGGGGGAGTCGCCGCGCAGCCATCCGGCCGCGCCGAGGATGCCCAGCAGCTTGCGGTAGACGTGGACGTGGGTCTCGGTGCCGTAGAACTTCGCGGTCGAGGCATCGGCGGGTGCGAGCGTCTCGGATGCGGCTGCCGTCACGAGCCGGCGGTTGATCAGCTTCATCGCCTCGAGCCGCACGTAGCAGTCGGCGAGGTCGGCGCGCACCCACGGCAGGTCACCGACCCGCGTCTCGCTCGAGCCGGCGTTGACCGGGGTCTGACGGGCCCACGCGCCGACCTCGGCCCACATCTGCCACGCCGCGCCACCGAGCGCGGCCAGGCCGACGCGCTCGTGGTTGAGCTGCGTGGTGATCATCCGCCACCCGCCGCCGCGTTCACCGATCAGGTTGCCGGCGGGCACGTGGACGTCGTCGTAGTAGGTCGTCGTCGTGACGATGTCGCCCACGGTCACGATCGGCGTACAGCGAAAGCCCGCGGAGTCGGTCGGCACCATGATGATCGACAGGCCGGCGTGCTTGTCGGCGTCGGGCTCGGTCCGGCAGGCCAGCCAGATGTAGTCGGCCTGGTTGGCGCCGGAGGTGAAGATCTTGCTGCCGTTGATCACCCACTCGGCACCGTCGAGGCGTCCGGTGGTGCGGAGCGACGCAAGGTCGGTGCCGGCCGACGGCTCGGTGTAGCCGATTGCCGCGTTCAGCTCACCCGCGAGGATCGGCGGCAGGAAGCGAGCCTTCTGCTCGTCGGTGCCGAATCGCATGATCGTCGGGCCGACCGTGTTGATCGTGACGAACGGGAACGGCACACCGGCCCGCTGGATCTCGTCGAAGACGATGTACTGCTCGGCTGCCGACCGGCCCTGGCCGCCGTACTCGGTGGGCCAGCCGAACCCCAGCCAGCCGTCGGCTCCAAGCTGACGGACGACGGTACGGAACGCGGTCGCGTTCTCGCCGGGCGCACCGAGCGAATCGGCGGTGTCGGGCGGGACCAGGGTGGTGAAATAGTCGCGCAACCGGGCGCGCAGAGCTCGCTCTTCCGCGCAGTCGTCGAGCTGCATTGTGGGAGATACATTAGTACGAGACTCGAAATGTAAATGCCTGGATGAGGCCCGCGGCCAGACACCGACCCGGCGCACGGTGACGAAGGGATTCAGCGGTCAATGACCTCGGCAGAGCTGGTCACGGCGCTGCGCGAGTTCGTCGGTCAGCAGGGTCCGGTGCACGTCGCCCGGCACCCGATCACCGCGGCCGCGATCGCCGACTGGTGTGACGCAATCGGTGACGGCAATCCCAGCTACTCCGACCCGTCCTTTGCCGCCCGCAGCGTGCACGGCGGATTGGTCGCTCCACCGGCCACCCTCGACATCTGGGACCGGGCCGGGCTGCCCGCACAGTCCGGAGCGTCGCGGCGCGGCGCCGATCCCCGGTCGAAGGTGCTGGAGTTGCTCGAGGCGGCCGGCTTCGTCGGAGTTGTTGCGGTCAACAGCGAGCTGGTGCTCGAGCGCTATCTGCGGCCGGGCGAGGTCCTGCACAACGTGCAGTCGCTCGAGGACGTCACCGCGGAGAAACAGACCGCGCTCGGCGCCGGGCACTTCCTGACGACCCGGCACCGCTATACGACGGACGCGGACGAGCATGTCGGCGATCTGCTGTTCCGCATCCTGAAGTTCAAGCCGGGCACGGGCGTCGCGCCGCCCACCGCCGAGTCGGGCGCTGCTCCGGATCCCGCGCCATCGCTGCGGCCGCGGCCGGCGATCAACGCGGACAACGCGGTGATCTGGGCCGGCTATCGGGACCACGAGCTGCGGATCCCGGTCTGCAACGGCTGCGGGATGGGCAGCCTGCCACCGGTGCCGCGCTGCAGTGCCTGTGGTGGCTTCGACTTCGGGTACGTCGTGGCCGGCGGCCGGGGTCAGCTCTATTCGTTCAGCGTCGTCCACCATCCCAAGGTCCCGGGCTTTCGCTACCCGCTGCCGGTGGGGCTGATCGAGCTCGACGAAGGACCGCGGATCGTCACGGACCTGGTCGGGCTGACCCCGGAACAGCTGCGGATCGGTATGCGGATGGAGGTCGACTGGCTCGAGAGTCACCCGGCCCTGGTCGACGGTGCGACCGACTCGCAAGGCGCGATCACGCTGCCGCAGTTCCGCCCGGAGACACCCCCGCGCCGCGCGGACACGATGACGGCCGACTCGCTCGGCGCGCGTGACCAGCTGCCGATCTGGGTTCTGCCGGTCACGCCGACCCTGATCGTCTCCGGCGCGCTCGCGACCCGTGACTTCCAAGACGTGCACCACGACCGCGACCTGGCCAGGCGCAAGGGATCCGCGGACATCTTCCTTAACATCAACACCTCGCTCGGTCTCATGCAGCGCTTCGTCACCGACTGGGCCGGCCCCGAGGCGCTGGTGAAGGCGCTGCGAGTGCGGCTCGGCGCTCCGGCGTACCCGTACTTGCCGTTGACCTTCACCGGTTCGGTGCACTCGGTCGACCCGGCATCCGGCCGGGTCACCGTCGAGGTCGCTGCCCGCAACGAGCTCGGTCCGCACATCGAAGGCACGGTCGAGCTGGAGCTGCCCTCATGACCCGGCACGCCTACGCGGGTCGCGCGGCGATCGTCGGGATCGGCGCGACCGAGTTCTCGAAGGCCTCCGGGCGCAGCGAGCTGCAGCTTGCGCTCGAGGCCTGCGTCGCTGCATGCGCGGACGCGGGGGTCGAACCGGAGCAGGTGTCGGGCCTGTCGACGTTCACGATGGAGACCAATCCCGAGACCGAGATCATGCGCGGTCTCGGGATCAAGGAGCTGACGCACTTCAGCCGAATCCACTTCGGTGGTGGTGCGCCGTGCGCCACCGTGCAGTACGCCGCGATGGCCGTGACGGCCGGGGTCAGTGACTTCGTGCTGTGTTATCGCGCGTTCAACGAGCGGTCGGGCCGGCGCTTCGGTGCCGGTGTCCAGGATCGGCCGGCCGGTGAGACCGCCGAGTCGGCGCAGTTCGCCTGGACCTCGCCGTTCGGGTTGTTGACACCGGCGTCGTGGGTCGCGATGTTCGCCACCCGGATGATGCATGAGTACGGCGTGACCAGCGAGGACTTCGGCCGGATCGCAGTTGCCGCGCGCAAGCACGCCGCGACCAATCCCGCGGCGCACTTCTTCGGCCAGCCGATCACGCTGGCCGATCATCAGGCGTCGCGGTGGATCGTCGAGCCGCTGCATCTGCTGGACTGCTGCCAGGAGACCGATGGCGGCCAGGCGATCCTGGTGACCACGCTGGACCGGGCCCGCGACCTGGCGAAGCCTGCGGTTGTGGTCGAAGCCGCCGCGCAGGGGATGGCCGACGACCAGCAGATGATGCGGTCGTTCTTCCGCGAGTCGCTGGTCGGCTTGCCGGAGATGAGCACGTGCGCGCGCCAGATCTGGGAGACCTCGGGGCTCGGGCCCGGCGACGTCGCGACTGCGGTGCTCTACGACCACTTCACCCCGTTCGTGCTGCCGCAGCTCGAGGAGTTCGGCTTCTGCGGTCGTGGCGAGGCGAAGGACTTCATTGCCGACGGCGTGATCGAGCTCGGCGGCCGGCTGCCGATCAATACCCACGGCGGGCAGCTCGGCGAGGCCTACCTGCACGGCATGAACGGAATCGCCGAGGGGGTTCGTCAGGTGCGCGGTACGTCGGTCAACCAGGTGCCGGACGCGGCGCACGTTCTGGTGACCGGAGGCACCGGCGTGCCGACCAGTGCGCTGATGCTCGGTGCCGACCGATGAGCCGACCGCTGGTGCCGCTCTTTGCCGGCGACGAGCTGGCTGGCGCAGTTGCGCTGGTCACCGGTGCGGGCGTCGGGCTCGGCCGGGCCGAGGCGTTGGCGCTCGCGGCGGCCGGCGCGAAGGTGGTCGTCAACGACATCGGTGCGGCCGCGGAGTCGGTCGCGGGCGAGATCACCGCGGCCGGCGGTGAGGCGGTCGCAGCGCCCGGCGACATCGGCGACTGGGACTTTGCGACTTCGCTCGTGGGCCGGGCGGTGGCGACGTACGGCGATCTCAATGTGTTGGTCAACAACGCCGGGGTCCTGCGCGACCGGATGATCTTCTCGGTGAGCGCGGAGGAGTGGGACACCGTGCTTCGGGTGCATCTGCGGGGCCATGCGGCGACGTGTCAGGCCGCGACCGCGTACTGGCGCGATCGCAACAAGACGACCGGTGAGGCGCAGTGGGCACGGGTGGTCAACACCGCGTCGGAAGCGTTCCTGTTCGGATCGCCCGGCCAGCCCAACTACTCGGCCGCGAAGGCCGGGATCGCGGCGCTGACGCTGTCGGTCGCGCACGGTTGCGGTCGTTATGGCGTCCGGGCCAACGCGATCGCGCCGCGGGCCCGGACCGCGATGACCGAGGCCACCTTCCCGCCGGCGCCCGACGGCGACGAGGTCGACCCGTGGGCGATCGAGCACGTCGTACCGCTGGTGGTCTGGCTCGGCACCCGCGGCGCCGACCACGTGACCGGTCAGGTGTTCGTGGTGTACGGCGGGAAGGTCGGGGTGATGAAGGCACCGTCGCTCGATCGCTCGTTCGCGGCCGCCGGCGACACCTGGACGGTGGCCGAGCTCGGCGAGACGGTCGGCGCGTTTCTCGCCGACGGCGAGCGCCACGGATTCGCAGTGGGCAACGACCTGAAGCTCTGAGTCCGCCCGCCCGTACCCCGTTTCAGCACACAACGCTCGCCAGCGCCCGGAACTTTCAATCGCCGCCGTACCGGTCCCCGCCGCTTTGGGCGATTCCGATCACCGCGTTGTGTGCTGAAACGGGGAAGCTGAGCCGGCGGTGCAGACTCATGGTCGGATGGGTATAGCGGGTCTGAGAGGAGCGATCATGGATTCCGACTTGCTGATCTTGTACAGCCAGGCGAGCGACTGGACCGCCGACAAAGTTGCGGGGACGACCGACTTGGACACGGCGACGACGTGTGACGAGTGGCGGCTGCGCGACTTGCTCAACCACATGCTGGAGACGCAGCAGTACTTCGTCAATGCCGCACTCGGCAAGGACGCTTCGCTGCCGAGCCCCGACCCGGCGGACCTGCTCAGCGACGACCCGGTGGGGGACTTCAAGAGCGCGCGGTTGCAGATCCTTGAGGTCTTCGGTCAGGACGGCATGATCGACAAGACCGGCCCTGCGTTGGGGATCGCGTTCGCCGATCAGCTGGTGCACGGATGGGATGTCGCGCGCTCCACCGGGCAGGACGACACGATGCCCGACGGTCTTGCCAAAGCCGCGTACGACGTGATCCACGGCCGGTTTACGGACGAGCAGCGCAAGGGCATGTTCAAGCCCGAGGTCCCGTTGGATGGTGACTCAACGCCGCAACAGCGCCTGCTCGCCTACACCGGGCGTGCGCCCAGCTGACTGTCACTCACTTGATGCTGGAGGCCGCGCACGCCGGCGAGCTCGAGGCAGCATGATGAGCGCCGGTAGCTGGAAGAGCACCGCTGCCGCAGTCAGCAGGATGTCCGGCCAGGCTGATCGCAAGCTGGCCGCGACCACGCCGACGCCGACGCCAAAGGCGAAGGTTGAAACGTAGAGGCTGCGGTAGCGTTCGCGCACTCTCTGCTTGGACTGTGCGACCTTCTCCGGGGTCAGCGGGATAAGGGCATAGCCGAGTCGCAGCATCCCGCGCATGCAGGCGACCGTGAGGATTCCGGCGCCGACTCCCCAGAGGAAGAACGGCCACGACCAACCGGAACCACCGACCAGTGCAATCGCCGTGACCGCGACAAGAAACAGTACGGTGCTCAGCCAGTTCAGTCGTCGCAGCCTGGCGAACGGCTCATCCACCCCGGAACCGGGTTGGCCTCTCACTCGCACGACGGCACGCTATCCGGCGAGGTGTGAGCTCGCTGGTTGTCCGATCAGATCGCCGAAGTCCGGGCTCCTGCCGTGGTGGGTGACGCCCAGGGACGACATGGTCATGCTGCGGGCGTGTGTGGTGATGACGAGCCCGCGGCGGGTGTCGAGCAGCAGGGTCACGGTCCCGTACTCGTGAGCCGCATTGGTGTCCCCGATCAGCAGGTCCTTGTCACCGTCGCCGGTCACGTCCAACGTGCTCATCCCGCCACCGAAACGGTCGGCGAGATTGCCTGCGCCGGGGACACCCACGCCGGCGGCGCTGAACCTGACATTGCCGTGCGTGGCGAAGCCTGATCGGCGCCCGAAGATGATCGTGACGAAGCTGTCAGGATCACGACTTCCCACTACCAGGTCGGCGTGCCCATCGTGGTTGAGGTCGGTCAGCACGGGCGCGACGAAGCCGCCACGGCCGCCGGGGATGCCTGGGGTGGCCCGGGTGATCAGGGCTGGCTGCTTGGGGCCGGCGGGTCCGCCGCGGTACAGGTCAACCCGTCCGCCGCCGACCGCGACGATGTCCGGATAGCCGTCACCCGTGAGGTCCCCGATGCAGACCCCCTCGGACGCACTTGCGCCGATCGCTCGGCAGCTCTTCGGTCCGGTCGCAGTGCCGGGACAGAACCACGTGCCGTGCCGCGCCGTACCGAGAACGACGTCGGGATGCCCGTCACCGTTGACGTCGCCGACCGCCAGCGCACACCCGACGCAGCGAGAGAAGTTCGGAGCGGTCAGGGCGTACGAGTGGGCGAGGGAAAAGCCGCGTGGACCACCGAGCAGCACGAGCACGGTCGCTTCCTTCGGTGACTGCACCGGGTCGCGGACTGCATCGATCAGGTCAGGCCAGCCGTCGCCGTTGACATCCGCGGCCTGGACCGTACCGAACAGACGGATGCCAGCCGTGCTCAGCAGCCGGTGACTACCGACGCCATGGAGTCCGGTCGGCGAACCAAACAGGATCGTGATCTGGCCGCCCCCCAAGCCACGTGAACTGGTCGAGCCCACGACCGCCAGGTCGGCGTATCCGTCCCGGTTGAAGTCAGCACTCGTCACCGAAACACCGAACGGCGCATAGGCAGGGTCAGCGCCCGCGACGCCTTTCGTCGCCAGCGAGAACGGGCGTCCCGTTGGCGCCAAGCCCGACCGGGCACCCGACACGACGACGATCCGTTGACGCCGGCCGTTCAGGCCACCCACGACCATGTCCTGACGGCCATCGCCGTTGAAGTCAAACGGTCTCGCCAGCTGCGCCGGCCCGCTCGCGTGAGCGCTGACCGCGGCCGAGGCCACCGTCGCACCCGCACTGCAAACAGTCATTCCGACCACGACCGCCACAGCAGCGAATCCGGCAAGTAGGCGACCCCGAGCACCTTCGGACTTCGAGCGAATTCGCCTCATATCCCTTCAACGCTCGACGACTGCCAAAGGTTGACGAGCGAGCAGCGCCGCAACCCACAGGGTCGCACGACCGAGGTCGGTCAACGCGCGAGGACCAATGGCCCTGGATGCGAAGCCGTGGTGCGCGCACAATTCCTCACATGGACGAACCGCCCGCGCTGCAGTCCAACCGGCACTGGAGGATGGCGGTCTGGGCCCTCCGAGTGGGGTACGTCGGGCTGGTCGTCGCCATCGCAGGCCTCATCGTGAGGGCGTCGGGATCCACGCCCTGGGTGCTGGCGGTCGGGGTGATCATCTGGCTCGCCGCCGCTTTGTTGACGGCGACCGGGTTCGTCTGGGGCCGGCAGGAGCTGCCCGAACCGCGACCTGGTTTCTGGTCGATTCGGTTGATGTTGATCCACGACACCGTCCACGCCAGGCCGTCGCGATGACCGACAGCCGGCGGCGACGTTCGCCTCAGAGCTTTGAGGGCGCGCTCTTCCACGAATGGCCGTTATAGACGTCGAGGAAGGTGTAGGCCACCCGGTAGGTGGTGCCATGTAGGTAGGTCCCGACGGCGTAGGCGCGTTTGGCCGAGGCCGCACTGACCGACGACAGAATGTACTTGGCGCCTTCTGTCTTCTGGCTCTTCCATTGCCCGCCAGTGGTGTGAAGCATTGCCGGCGAGGAGGTGTCCGCCTTCACGTTGTTGTAGGTGCCGACTGCCCATGCTGACTTCCCGACGATCGAGACCTGCCGCAACGAGTCGCCGGCGGTGCCCTTGGCGAGCTTGAGCGTCGTCCAGCTGGTGCCGTTGAAACGCATGATCACGGTCGAGTAACCGCCGGTCGACTTCGAGAGGAAACCGACCGCATATGCAAGTTTCGGACCGCTGGTCGCGACACTGCTCAGTTGGACGCCGGCGGCCGCCGTCCCATCAGTCGTCCACAGCTTGCCGTTCCAATGGAACAAGTTGCTGCCGTCGGTCGCCCACGCATTCGTCGTGCTCGACGTGCTGACCGAGACCGGGGTCTGATCGAAGCTGGGTTCCGGCATCGGCACCGTCGACCAGGTCTTGCCATTCCAGTGGAACGCGGCCAGCGTGCCGGCCGGCAGGACGTAGGCCCCGCCAACTGCCCACGCGTTCCTGGCCGAGCTCGCCGAGATCGAGGTGATCGACGCCACGCCGTTCTCCATGTTCGGCAACTTCGCGCGGACGAACCTCTTGCCTTTGAGGCGCCACACCGCCGGAAGATCCTGGATCGTCTTCTTGTACTGAACGTCGCCGCCAACCCAGACGGCGCTTTTCGACCCCACCGCGACGGTTGACAACCCGCCGCCCGCGTCGGCCGCGCCGACGTTGAGGCCGGAGAACCGCTGCCAGCGACCGTTGTGCCGGCGCGCCGCGAACGGCCGTGTCACGCCGACGTACTTGGTCGGTGTGCCTCCGATCGCCCAAAGGTCCGAGGAGTGCGGAACCGCGGCCACGCCGTTGAAGTCACCTGCCGTCGCCCGTCCCGCTTTGGCAGACCGAAGCGGGACGGCAGAGCGATGGGTCACCCCCGAACGCAGCTGGTGCCTCGGCGCACCGGTCGCCACCGCGCCGCCGCCGATGGTCATCAGCGCAGCCGCGGACGCGACTCCGACCGCGACTACGGCCCGGCGTCTTAGATGACCGGAAGCATTCATGGCTGTCTCCGCTTCGCTCGCATTAGAGGCTGCGAGCACGGAGCTCGCCGGACCTCGGGTTGATCTGGAAAGTATCGTCCGCTCCCGCCACCCTGGCAGCGCGTTTCGCCGATCAGCTCGGCTGGTCCCCGTTTCAGCACACAACGCTCGCCTGCACGCGGTCCTTTTGGCGGTCGCCGTACCTGTACGTGCCGACGTGGGCGATTGCGAGTACGTCGTTGTGTGCTGAAACGGGAGACCGCGACAGGCCGGCGGGTCAGGCGCGGCGGTGGAGGGTGACGGCGTAGGGGCCGCCGCTGTACGGCGCCCGATCCCAGGTCGAGAAGCGTGCCACGAGCTCGAGTCCGGCGGCGGCGCACCACTCGTCGTACTCGGCGAGGCCGAACGGCGCGGCGGCGATCGGCAGGTGAGCGGCGTCGAGCCCGAAGCCTGCCAGCAGCAGACCGTCCGGCGAGAGTCGACCAGCGAGCCCGGCGACTACCGCGGCTTCGCTGCCGGGCGCGAGCAACGGGATGACGTTGCCGGCCGCAATCACCAGGTCGAAGGATTCGGCGATCCGGTCGACGTCGGCCAGGTCGGCGAGCAGCCAGGTCACCTGGTCGGATGCCGCCCGCGCCTCCTCGAGCATCGCCGCGTCGTTGTCGACGCCGACGCAGCGGTAGCCGAGCTCGGCGAGGCGGATCGCGACCCGCCCGGTGCCGCAGCCGGCGTCGAGCACGGCAGCTCCCGACGGGACGAGGGCAGCCGCGAGACTTGCTTCGCCGTGGATGTCGACCCCGCTCGCTTCGAGGTCGGCGAAGTGTGCGGCGTACCCCTTGGCGTCCGTCGTACGGTTCGCAGCCGCCCAGCGGCTCGGCTCGTTCACGCCGTCAGGCTAAGCGGTGGAGGCGAGCTCGCGGCTGCGCTCGATCGTCGACGCAAGATCGACGAGTCCGGCGTCCGAGCCGAGTCCGGTCGCGACCAGGCTGCCGGCGGTGCAGCCGAGCCGCGCCGCCTCGATGTCGTCCCACCCCATTAGCTTGGCCCGGATGAAACCGGCGCTGAGTGCGTCGCCGCAGCCGGTGGTGTCGACCACCTCGATGGCGAGCGCCGGCACCCGCACCTGCTCGTCGCCGCGCGCGACGAGTGCACCGTCCGGTCCGCACGCGACCACGACTGTTCCGGCGCCGTCCGCGACAGCTGCCGTCGCCGCGGTCTCGACGTCGTCGGCCTCGTAGATCGCGCAGATCTGCTGGTCGTTCGGCAGGAAGTAGTCGACGAACGGCATCGCGGCGCGGAAGGCCCTGCGTTGGTGGTCCTCGTAGCCGGACGCCAGTACGTCGACGCTGGTGGTGACGCCGGCCTCGCGGGCAGTCCGCAGCGTCATCGCGAAGTCCTCGAGGATGTAGTCGCCCATCGATTCGGCGCCGCCGACATGAATGTGCGCCGCACCCTCGAGCGCCCTGGTCAACAGCTCATGGGTCAGCGCGAGATGGGCGTTCGCGCCGACGACGTGGTAGGCGCCGCGGTCGCCGTTCGGCCGGATCGGAAGCATCGAGGCCGAGCTCTGGGCGGCGTCGGTTCGCTGCACCATCGAGACGTCGACGCCGAATCGGTTGAGGATGGTGAGCAAGAACTCGCCTGCGTCGTCATTGCCGATCGCACCGAGCAGGGTGACCGAGGTGTCGAGCTTCGCCAGGTCGATCGCGGTGCCGGCGCCGGTGCCGGCGACGGTGAGCCGGATCTGGGTGATCCGCTGGCCGATTTGTCCCGGCGGCAGCTCGAGGCAGGGCCGGCCCAGGACGTCGAGAATGATCGGGCCGAGACAGACCACCTTCGGCGTCATCTCTGGCTCCACGCATATCGAAGCCGCTTGTTCTGCTCGCGCACATCGGCTAGCTCTGCTTCGCTCAGGATCCGCGGGGTGCCGACCTGCAGCGCCCGCCAGTACAGCTCGGACAGCCACTCCAGCAGCTGGGCCCGGAAATAGGCCTCGGCGAGGGTGGCGCCGTACGCCACCGTGCCGTGGTTCTGGATGAGGGTCGCGAACCGGTCCTTGACCCCGGCCCGCACCCGGTGCGCGAGCTCCTCGGTGCCGAACGTGCAGTAGGGCACGACCCGCACCGGCCCGCCGACGTGATTGATCATGTAGTGGATCGCCGGCAGCTCGTCGATGGTCGTCGAGAGCGCGGTCGCATACATCGAGTGCGTGTGGACGACGGCACCGGCGTCCGTGCCGTTGTAGATCGCGGTGTGGAACGGCAGTTCGGTCGAGGGGCGGGTCGACGCCTCGACGACCCTGCCTTCGAGATCGGTCTCTGCGATCAGCTCCGGCGTCATGTCGGCGGCCGGGATGCTGCTCGGCGTGATGAAGACCTGATCGCCGATCCGCACGCTGATGTTGCCGGACGTGCCCATGCACAGACCGTCGGTGAGCAACCGGCCGCTGTAGTCGACGAGTTCCCGGCGCGCGCGATCGATCTCGCTCATTTGATCGCCACCGCGTTCGGTGGGGAGCTGACGCCGCCCTCGACATACAGCGGCGCGCTGGAGAAGAACGCGGTGTAACGGCCGTCCTCGCGACAGTCCCGCGCCAGGTCGTCGAGCCACCACAGCTCGCCGAGCCCCATCCCGAACTGCCCGATCAGGATCCGGTGCATGTAGCCGAACGGCCGGGCCTCGCGGCTGAAGTCCGGCGGCCACACCTCGACGGCCGGGTTGTCGCCGACCACCGCGGACACGTGCGCGTCCCACAGGTAGCGGGCCATCGCCTCGGAATGCTCGAGGCCGACCGCGGTCAGGGTCTTGTCGCTCGTCATCAGCGCGCGCCGCGCGGCATCCTGCTCGCGATACCAGGCTGCGAAGCCGGTATGGAGGATGAGTACGTCGCCGGGCAGGTAGTCGACCCCCGCGGTCGCCCGGCAACGCTCGAGGTCGTCGACCGAGACCGACCGGGCCTGGCCGGGGTCGTAGTCGTCGCCCATGATCGCGGCGACGTCGAGCACCACCGCGCGGCCGACGATCCCGCGCCTGGCCCAGTGCGAGATCGAGTTGCGCCGGCCCGCCAGGATGTCGTCGCGGGTGGCGTTGTTGTAGAAGCTGTTACGGCCGTAGCCCTCGTGCGCGAGGGAGTCCCACTGGCTCGACGACTGCGGGTTGAAGTCGTCGAGCGCGTCGTCGAAGCCGGTGTCGCCCTCCACGGTGATCAGCCGGTGCTTCGGCATCACCCGGCCATACAGCGGCGGGTCGAACATCCGCACCTCGGCGCTCAAGGCAAAGACGGCACCGCGCCGGATCTCGGCCGCCGCGGCGGCCACCCGGTCGGGCGTCTGCAGGTTCATCAGGCCGACCTGGTCGTCGGCCCCGAACACGTGCCAGCCCGACCGGCCCCCCTTCGGGGCGTCGGGCAACTCGTCGTAGCTCGGCAGCTCCATGTTTCTCCCGCTCAGGTCATTCAGCCGGCGAGCGCACTCGCGTGATCCCGTGCCCACCGGTGTGCGTCGTCGGAGGCCACCCATCGAATCGCATTGGCCAGCACGGTGCGGAACGAGGTGTTGGCATACGCAGCAGGGCCGTGCCCCGACTGCAGATACGCGATCGGGCTGTTGCCGGCGGTCTTCACC
>Ga0265340_10000433_pt1 | contig 22516 bp, 22 predicted proteins | sample 4CB225metaG_FD_202082 | JGI IMG/M metagenome (GOLD analysis project Ga0265340, IMG submission 202082) | Rhizosphere microbial communities from Carex aquatilis grown in University of Washington, Seatle, WA, United States - 4-CB2-25 metaG | ecosystem: Host-associated > Plants > Roots >...
CCTGCGGCGGCCAACCAGAATGAGCCGCAGCCGCAAGTGTGGCGGGCTCCGGAATTGCTGCACGGCCTGGGCAACATCATCGAGAACGCCGCCGATTTCGCGCATTCGAGTGTGCGCGTGGAGGCACGCTGGAGCCCCGCCCTGCTGCGCGTCACGGTGGAAGACGATGGCCCTGGATTCTCGCCCGATATCTTCGAGCGCATCGGCGAGCCTTACATCACCTCGCGTCCCGGCGATTACGCGGTTGGCGAAACCGAACTCGGTCCGCCTACGGCGCCGATGGGAAAACACGAAGGCTTGGGACTCGGCTTCTTCATCGCCAAGACTTTGCTGGAACAGACGGGCGGCACGGTTAAGGCCGTTAATCCGCCCGAAGGCGGCGCGCGCGTCAGCGTGTCATGGCCGCGCGGACAGATCGACGGAGAAACACATCCACCACGCACGCAGGAGGATTGACGCTTCCTGCACCCAGGCCTATGTGCGGCCCAACAAGGACAAACGCCATGACGCTACAAGAAGACAAAACCCTTCTCATCGTGGAAGACGACCGCCCGTTGCGCGAACGCCTCGCGCGCGCCATGGAAGCGCGCGGATTTGCGGTGACGATTGCCGAAGGAGTCGCGGAAGGAAAATCGCGCACCAAGGAATTTCCGCCGGCCTATGCGGTCGTCGATCTCAAGCTGGAGGACGGCAACGGCCTCGATGTGGTGGAGACGCTGCACACCATCCGTCCCGACAGCCGCGTGGTGATACTCACCGGTTTCGGCAACATCGCAACCGCCGTCGCCGCCGTGAAATACGGCGCCATCGATTACCTGCCTAAGCCGGCCGATGCCGACGATATCCTGGCAGCGCTGCTGGCGCCCCCGGGTTCCAAGCCAAAGCCGCCGGAAAATCCGATGTCGGCCGACCGCGTGCGCTGGGAACATATTCAGCGCGTCTACGAATTGTGCGGCCACAACGTTTCGGAAACGGCGCGCCGGCTCAACATGCATCGCCGCACGTTGCAGCGGATCCTGGCCAAACGCAGCCCGCGCTAAGATTTCTTGCGGGCCGCAGGCATTGGGGCGTCCGCATCGCGGGCGCCCGCCTTTTGCAGTTTCTTCGGTGCTATCCGGCGCCATTGCCGGTCCAGCATTCCGCGCAGTGTTTTTGAATCGATCTCCCCGATGCGAACCAGAACATAGGAATAATTCTTGTAGTGGTCGGTGATGTGAAAGACCTCCGGATCGGCCTCGAGCAGCATCTCGCGTTCGTCGATGGAGCTCACGCCCATCACCAGCGAATCGTCTTCGCTGCGCAGACGGGTGAAGAACTTCCCCGCGACCTTGTAGGACGGATAGCCGTAAGACGTGCCTTCCTCCGCGCCCGGAAACGACAGCACGATCTTCTTCACCCGAGCCTTAGAGACCATCGGTTACCTCCAATATGCTCGACAGCCGCTCGGCGGCCACGCGGGCGAAGCTGAGAGTCACCGCCTTGCGGCGGCTGGCATGCAGCATGCTGCGCTGCGAGGGCCGCACGATGGCGCCGCCATAACGGTCGGCGACGATCAGGCCGGTGCCGGCGGGAACATGCTCGTCGGGAAAATCGGGCGGGATGGCGAAATAGAAAAGCTCGCAGAACTCCAGATACTCCGGCCATTTCTGGTCGCCTTTGAGGTCGTTCAGCGCGACTTTGATCTCCACCCCCAGCATCGTTCCGTCAGGCCCCAGCGCGGCCACGTCCAGCCGGCGGCCGTTGGCCAGCGTGAATTCCAGAATCGGACTGAAGCCTTCCTGAATCAGAAGGCGGCTGGTTCCTCGGGCGACATCGGCGGCGGTGGCGGACATCAGGCGATCATAAAGCAAACGGGCGGCCCGCTTGAACCGCCCGCTTGGAAAATTCTCGCCGGATTGTGCCTATTCCGCCGCCAGTAGGGACCGGCCCTTGGCGACGTCGCCGGAATTGATCGACTGCAGGTAACGGATGCCTTCCTCGGCGATGTCGTCGCCGACCATCCTGGTGCCTTCGTTCTTCAGCTCGTTCATGTCGACATACATGGCATAGAAGGCGCGCGTGCGGTCGGTGATAATGCCGGCATTGAGCAGGGTCTTTACGAGAACGCGGAAGATGTTGGCGCCTTGCTTCATCTGCTCGCGGCGCGCGTCGTCGCCGAAGGCTTCCAGGATCGCGGCCTGCGCGTCCTGCCAGTCGACCCCCACCGACGCATACACCGACTTCATCTGCTCGGGATTGATCAGGTTGAATAGCAGGGTTTGGAAACATTGCACCGCCCAATCTTCGACCAAATTCTGCTCGTCGGGGGACAGCCTGGGGATCGTGCGGTCGGCCCAGATTTTTCCGAATTTGTGATGGAAGGCCTCGTCGGTCATTACCAGCTGACACAGCTTGACCATCAAGGGATCGGCCGATTTTTGATAGAGCGTGGCGAAGGCGCCCATGGCAAGCCCTTCCACCAGCATCTGCATGCCGACGATCTTTTTATAGACCTCTGGGGCCAGCACCATTTCGGTAAGAAGATTGCCCAGCGTCGGGCCGACCGGCAGCGGCGATCCCCAGCGGGCCTTGATATAAGCCGAGAAGGCGGTGACGTGGCGGGCTTCTTCGCGAGTCTGGTTGGCGGCGTATTCCTGCGCGCCGGGATCCTTCAGCACGTGGCAGAGCGATGCCGAGAGCGCAAGCGCCCCTTGTTCGCCATGGAGAATGGACGACATCGACCAGCGCGCGGCCTGGTTGGCATAATGAATTCTCTGTTTCGGCGTCAGTTTGTCGGCGAGCGTGGTCTGCAAGAACGGGAACATCTCGTCCGGCAGCATCTGCACGTTTTCGATATCGAAGGGCGCGTCGAAATCGATGTACTTCTTGTCCAGCGGATCCCAGAAGTGATCGTGAGTCGCCGAGATGATTTTGTCGAAGGCCGTGGAGCGGCGGCCGTAGCGCTCAACCTCCAGCATGGCGGGAAAGTCGTCCGGCCTTACTGCATCATAGGCATCGTCTTTGGTGATCTGGACCATGGCGACTCCCCTGCCTTCTCGTACAACTCAATGGAATAATTATGAGAAGCGTTCGCCAAGAGTCAACAAAAATGACGCCAGTGTCATTATAATGACGCAGCGTCAGATACGCCTACTCAGGGTAGATCGTTCAGACCTTCTCGCCGAGCACACCTTTGGTGGACGCAACCGCGCCTTCCAAACGGTCGTCCGGCGCCACGGCCTGACGTAGCGCCCGCGCCAGTCCTTTGAAGCAGGTCTCGACGATATGGTGGCTGTTCTGGCCGTACAAATTCTCGATATGCAGGCAGATTCCGGCGTTTTGCGCGAACGCCTGGAACCACTCCTTGAACAGCTCGGTGTCCATTTCGCCCAGTTTGGGCTTCGGAACGTCCACCCGCCACACCAGATAAGGCCGGTTCGAAACGTCGACGGCGACGCGCGTCAGCGCCTCGTCCATTGGGATAATCGCCGCGCCGAAGCGCGTGATTCCGGCAAAATCGCCCAAAGCCTTCTTGACCGCCTGGCCGATGACGATGGCGCTGTCCTCGGTGGTGTGATGGAAATCGACGTGCAGATCGCCCTGGGCCCGAACCTTGAGGTCGATCATGGAATGGCGGGCGAAACTCTCCAGCATGTGGTCCAGAAAGCCAATTCCGGTGTCGATATCGCAGTCGCCGGCCCCGTCCAGGTCCAGCGAAACGGCGATTTCTGTTTCCCGCGTCTTGCGTTCGACGGTGGCGGTGCGCATGGGGCCTCCGAAGCAATGCCCGCGCGTTGATAGCAAGTGCGCGCAGCGAGCGAAAGCCGGTCTGCCGCCAGAGCCCGTCAGCCTTTGGCAGACGGCGGTCGGCTACCTATATTGGGGTCCATGATGGCCGAACAAAAATGGCGTTCCACTACCATTCTTTCCCTACGCAAAGGCGGAACCGTGATCGTTGCCGGCGATGGACAGGTAACGCTCGGCAATACCGTGATGAAATCCAATGCCCGCAAAGTGCGCCGGCTCGGCAAGGGCGACGTCATAGCGGGCTTCGCGGGGGCCACCGCCGACGCCTTCGCGCTGTTCGAGCGGCTGGAAGCCAAGCTCGACCAGCATCCGGGCAATCTGGCGCGGGCCTGCGTCGAACTGGCCAAGGACTGGCGTACCGACCGCTATCTGCGCCGCCTCGAAGCCATGATGGCGGTGGCAGACGCCACCACCTCACTGATCCTGTCGGGCACCGGCGATGTGGTCGAGCCCGAAGACGGATTGATCGGCATCGGCTCCGGCGGGCCTTATGCGCTGGCGGCGGCGCGCGCGCTGCTGCCGCTCGATTTTTCCGCCGAGGAGATCGCGCGCCGGGCCATGAAGATCGCCGCCGACATCTGCATCTACACCAACGAAAATGTCGTCATCGAGAGTCTGTCCAGCTGATGAGTTCCGCTTTCACGCCGCGCGAGATCGTTTCCGAACTGGATCGCCATATCGTCGGCCAACATGAAGCCAAGCGCGCCGTCGCCATCGCGCTGCGCAACCGCTGGCGGCGCCAGCAACTGGCGCCGGATCTGCGCGAAGAAGTGTTGCCGAAGAATATTCTGATGATCGGGCCGACCGGCGTCGGAAAAACGGAAATCTCGCGCCGTCTCGCCAAGCTGGCGCAAGCGCCGTTCCTGAAAGTGGAAGCGACCAAGTTCACCGAAGTGGGTTATGTCGGGCGCGATGTCGAGCAGATCGTGCGCGATCTGCTGGAAATCGCCATTGCCCAGGTGCGCGACAAGCGGCGGCGCGATGTGGAAGCGCAAGCCGAAGCGCGCGCCGAAGACCGCGTCCTCGACGCGCTGGCGGGAAATTCCGCCAGCGGCACCCGCGAATCCTTCCGCAAACAACTGCGCGCCGGCGAACTCGACGGCAAAGAAATCGAGCTCGAGATGAAGGATGCCGGCGGCATGCCATCGTTCGAAATTCCAGGCATGCCGAACGCCCAGATATCGATGGTCAATCTCGGCGACATTTTCGGCAAAGCGTTCGGCGGACGCGCCAAGACTAGGCGGATCGCGGTCGCCGATGCGCATGCGCCATTGCTGGCCGAAGAGGCCGACAAGCTGCTGGATCAGGATGCGATCCTGCGCGACGCCATCGAGGCGGCGGAGAACAACGGCATCGTTTTTCTCGACGAGATCGACAAGATCTGCGCCCGCTCGGAACTGCGCGGCGGCGGCGACGTCTCCCGCGAAGGCGTGCAGCGCGACCTCTTGCCGTTGATCGAAGGTACCACGGTCGCCACCAAGCACGGTCCGGTAAAAACCGATCACATTCTCTTCATCGCCTCGGGTGCGTTTCACGCCGCCAAGCCGTCCGACCTGTTGCCGGAATTGCAGGGTCGCCTACCGATCCGCGTCGAGCTCAAGGCGCTGACGCGCGACGACCTGCAGCGCATCCTCACCGAGCCGGAAGCGAGCCTGATCAAGCAATATGTGGCGCTAATGGAGACCGAGGGCGTGACGCTCGCCTTTACCGACGACGGCATCGCGGCTGTGGCCGATATTGCCGCCCAAGTGAACGCCTCGGTGGAGAACATCGGCGCGCGGCGGCTCCAAACCATCATGGAGCGTGTGCTGGACGAAATCAGCTTCACGGCCGCCGAGCGCATGGGCGAGAAACTTGTTATCGACGGCGCCTATGTCCGCGCGCGGGTCGAAGACTTGGCCAAGGATCAGGATTTGTCGCGGTTCATTCTCTAACGGGTGGCATTCCTTCGAACGCGGGCAGTGTCGGATCGATATGCGCCCAGGGCTGTGCCGACTTCACGTACAGCGCACCCGTCATCTTGAGAGAGCTGGGGTCGTCGAGCGTTGCGGCCTTCACAACCCAGATTGCCTCACGCGGCGGAGCGCTGAACAGCGGCGTTCCGCACTCACTGCAAAAGAATCGCGTCACCGTCTTTCCCGTGTCGCCGACCGTCGCGTGGGATTTGGGCGTGCCTTTCAGTAGTGTGAACGCCGGCCGTGGCACGACGACCGCCGTGGAAAATCCGCCGCCCGAAGCATATTGGCAGTCGCGACAATGGCAGTTCATGACCGCGATGGGCTCCGCCGCGACTTCGTACCGTATCGCCCGGCAAAGACAGCCGCCTTGGAATGGCGCAACCATAGAGAATCCCATGTCTGATCGAGTACAATCTAAATCCCGATCAAGTTAGCCAGCCAGCACTTGATAACCCGTGACATCAACCGCTCGCAAACTTGGTCAACGCCGATATTGGGGAACGGAATTTGTCCAGATTCAACCTGTGAATTTGCATCCCAAGCGCGGTATGACGCAGGCCGTCTTCTCAAAACATATGTCAAAAACTGCATATGATGGTTGACCCCAAGGTCATTCCCTGCAAGGAGTCGCGGCCTTAAAGCAAAGGATTTGGGTCATGGCACGCCAGAATTACCTTTTCACCAGCGAGAGCGTTTCGGAGGGTCATCCGGACAAGGTTTGCGATCGCATCTCCGACGAAGTCGTCGATCTGTTTTTCCGCGAAGGACCCAAGCACGGCTTCGATCCCTGGCAGCTGCGCGTTGCCTGCGAGACGCTCTGCACCACCAATCGTATCGTCATCGCCGGCGAGACGCGCGGACCCGCCGCCATCACTTTCGCGATGGTGGAAGATGTCGCCCGCAAAGCGGTGCGCGACATCGGCTACGAACAAGCCGGCTTCCATTGGAACACGGCGAAGGTGGAGGTCCTGCTGCATGCCCAGTCGCCGCACATCGCGCAGGGCGTCGATGCCTCGGGCAACAAAGACGAAGGCGCGGGCGATCAGGGCATCATGTTCGGCTATGCCTGCCGCGAAACGCCGGTCCTGATGCCGGCGCCGCTATATTACAGCCACAAGATTCTCCAGCTCCTTGCCGAAGCGCGCAAAGCCGGCAAGGAACCCAAGCTCGGCCCCGATGCGAAGAGCCAAGTCACCGTCCACTACGAAAACGGCAAGCCGGTGGAAGCGCGGCAGATCGTGCTCTCCACTCAACATCTCGACGAGAACATGACCTCCAACGACGTCCGCGCGGTGGTGGAGCCTTACATCCGCAAGGCGCTGCCCGAAGCGTGGATCACCGCCAACACCGTCTGGCATGTGAACCCCACGGGCGCCTTCGTGGTCGGCGGGCCCGACGGCGACTGCGGTCTGACGGGCCGCAAGATCATCGTCGACACCTATGGTGGCGCGGCGCCCCATGGCGGCGGCGCGTTCTCGGGCAAGGATTCCACCAAGGTCGACCGCTCTGCGGCTTATGCGGCGCGGTACCTCGCGAAGAACGTCGTTGCGGCCGGTCTCGCGGATCGCTGCACTATCCAGATTGCCTATGCCATCGGCGTTTCCGATCCATTATCGGTCTACGTCCATCTTCACGACACCGGTCTGGTCGACGAGGCGAAGCTCGAAACGATTCTTCCCGAACTGATGAGTCTGAAGCCGCGCAACATTCGCGAGCATCTGGGGTTGAACAAGCCGATCTATGCCAGGACATCCGCGTACGGACATTTCGGGCGCGAACCCGATAAGGACGGCGGGTTCTCCTGGGAAAAGACCGATCTTGCGGACGCCTTGAAGCGCGCGTTTTAATTGCGCCGCATCTTGGCTAGGCAGAAACGTGGGTGAACCGCATCCCGAACGGGCGCGTCCGCGTCTTTACGGGCGGCGCAAAGGCCACAAGCTCTCCGCTCATCGCGAAAACTTGCGCGAGACGCTGTTGCCGGAACTCGCCCTGAAGCTTGAGCCGGGCAGCGATCCGCGTTGCACTTTTGATGACGCCGTCGAAGATGTTTGGCTGGAAGTCGGGTTCGGCGGCGGCGAACATCTGCTGGAGCTGGCGCGCGCCAATCCGCGCGTAGGCCTGATCGGGGCCGAGCCTTACGAAACGGGCGTGGCGAAACTGCTCGCGTCCATCGCTGCCGATCCGCTCGCAAATGTCCGCATCCACGAAGGCGACGCGCGGGACGTTATCGATGCACTGCCTGACGCCAGCCTTGGACGGGTGTTTATTCTATTTCCCGATCCTTGGCCCAAGACGCGCCACCACAAGCGCCGTTTCATGCAGTCCGAATTGCTGGATGCCTTGGTGCGGGTGATGAAACCGGGCGCCGAATTGCGTTTCGCCAGTGATGACGCGGGTTATCTCGCCTGGACGCTGGAGCGCCTGATGGCGCATCCCGCCTTCGCCTGGACCGCAAAGCGTGCCGCCGATTGGAAGATGCGCCCCGCGAACTGGCCGCAAACCCGCTACGAAGCCAAGGCACTGCACGGCCCCCCGGCCTATCTCCGGTTCCTGCGAAGGGGTAAATTGGCGCCATGAACGACGACGAAGACGACAAAAAATTCCAGATGATGCCTTTGGGAGACATCGGGCTGCTGGCGATAGCGGGGGCCTTCCTGGTGGGCTTTCTCTATCTGATGTTCGGCCCGTCACCTTTTCAACCGCTCGTGGACAAAGCCAAATACGACGCGGCCCAGCCGGTGGAAGTCCCGGTGACCCTGCCCGAAAAGCCCAAGAAATAACCGTTCCCGGCTTGATATTCGGCGGCTCGAAGCGTACACAGCCGGCCATCCCAGACAACAGAACGCTGTTGTGTGACGGTCTAAGAAGACCGCCGCGGGGAAAAGGCTTTGCATTTGGAGTATTCGCCAATTCTTACGGCGTTGTCGCATCTGGAACCGATCATCGCCACGGCCGTGGAGGCCGCGGGCTACCGGCTCGTTCGTCTCAGGCTGCTGGGGGGCGCCAACAAGACCTTGCAGGTGATGGCCGAACGCGCCGACGGCACCATGAACGTGGAGGATTGCGCCATCCTCAGCCGCGCGCTGAGCGATTTCCTCGAACGCGAGGACCCGCTGGAAGGCGATTACCTGCTCGAAGTGTCCTCGCCCGGCATCGACCGGCCGCTGACCAGGCTCGCCGATTTTGCGCGCTGGCAAGGCCATGAAGCCAAGATCGAACTGGTGGCGCCCAAGGACGGACGCAAGCGTTTCCGCGGCGTGGTTCTCGGGCTCGATGGCAACGACGTCGCGTTCGAGTCGCAAGGCATGCGCCTGAGAATTCCCTTCCGTGCGATTGCGGAAGCCAAGCTCGTGCTTACCGACAGGCTCGTCGCAGAAGATTTGAAAACGCGCAAACATCCCGCGCAATAGGAGAGGAGCGTCGGCGAAAGCCGGAGCGACCAACTAGGAGAGTGAAATGGCAGCGATTGCCGCAAACAGAACCGAACTCTTGCAGATCGCCGATGCGGTCGCCCGCGACAAGTCGATCGACAAATCGGTCGTGCTGGGCGCGATGGAAGAGGCGATGCAGCGCGCCGCGAAGGCGCGTTACGGCAGCGAGAACGAAATTCGCGTCGAAATTGATCCCAAGACCGGCGAAACCCATGTCTCGCGCTACCTGCACGTCGTCGAGCTGGTCGACAACGACAAGATCGAGATTTCGCTGGAAGACGCCCGCGCCCGCAACCCGGCCGCGCAAGTGGGCGACATTATCGCCGAGACGCTGCCGCCAGTCGATTTCTCGCGCATCGCCGCCCAGGCCGCCAAGCAGGTGATCGTGCAGAAGGTGCGCGATGCCGAGCGCGAACGCCAATATGAGGAATACAAGGACCGTATCGGCGAGATCGTCCATGGCATCGTCAAGCGTTCGGAGTTCGGATCTGTGGTGGTGGACTTGGGACGCGCCGAGGGCGTGGTGCGCCGCGACGAGATGATTCCGCGCGAGAATTTCCGCACCGGCGACCGCATCCGCGCTTATATCTACGACGTACGCCGCGAAACCCGCGGGCCGCAGATCTTCCTCTCGCGTTCGCATCCCCAGTTCATGGTGCGCCTGTTCGCGCAGGAAGTGCCGGAGATTTACGACGGCATCATCGAAATCCGCGCCGTGGCGCGCGATCCCGGCAGTCGCGCCAAAATCGCGGTGATCTCCAAGGATTCCTCGATCGACCCGGTTGGGGCCTGCGTCGGTATGCGCGGCGTGCGCGTGCAGGCCGTGGTGCAGGAACTGCAGGGCGAGCGCATCGACATCATTCCGTGGTCGGGCGAAGCGGCGACCTTCATCGTCAATGCTCTGGCGCCCGCCGAGGTCAGCAAGGTTGTGCTCGACGAGGATACGCACCGCGTGGAAGTGGTCGTGCCCGATGAACAGCTTTCGCTCGCCATCGGCCGTCGCGGACAGAATGTCCGTTTGGCGTCCCAGCTTACCGGTTGGCAGATCGACATCCTGACCGAGGCCGAGGAATCCGAGCGCCGGCAGAAGGAATTCGCCGAGCGCACCAAGCTGTTCATGGAATCGCTCGACGTCGACGAAACCGTCGCCCAGCTGTTGGCCTCTGAAGGCTTCGCCGAAATCGAGGACGTCGCTTACGTGGCACTCCAGGAATTGGCTTCGGTGGAGGGGTTCGACGAGGAGACGGCGCAGGAGCTGCAAAGCCGCGCGCTGGAACACATCGAGGCCCGCAACAAGGAGCTCGACGACAAGCGTCGTGCCTTGGGCGTCGCCGACGAGGTGCTGGAAGTCGAAGGCGTCACGCAGGCGATGGCGGTGGCGTTGGGCGAACACGAGGTCAAAACGCTTGAGGACCTCGCCGGCTGCGCCACCGACGATCTGCTCGGCTATTACGAGATCAAGGACAAGGAGCGCGTGCGCATACCGGGCGCGCTCGAGGGCCACGATCTCTCCGCTGACGAAGCCAATGCGATCATCATGAAGGCGCGCGTCAAAGCAGGCTGGATCGACGAATTGCCGGAGCCGCCGGCGGAGGAATCCGAGGAAGCGGCAAGCGACGAGAAAGCGGAGGAAGGCACTGCGTGACGGCTCTGGCGACCAAAACGGACGGCGAAGCGACGCACGAACGGGCCGATGATGACGCCTCTCGCTCGCGCGAACGCGATGATATTGGCGGCTCTCGCTCCCGCGAACGGACCGATGATGACGCCTCTCGCTCGCGCGAACGGCGTTGCATCGCGACGGGAGAAGTCCGCCCGGACAATTTGCTCATCCGTTTCGTGGTCGGACCCGACGGTGACATTGTTCCCGATATCTCGGGCAAATTGCCGGGACGCGGCATGTGGGTTACGGCCGACCGCCTCGTCCTCAAACAAGCCGTCGCCAAGAACGCCTTCGCCAAAGCGGCGAAAGCTTCGGTGGCGGTGCCCTCCGATCTTGCCGAGCGCGTCGAGCGCTTGCTGGCGAGCCATATGCAGTCCGACCTTGGGCTCGCCCGGCGGGCGGGCCAGTTGGTCCTTGGCTTCGACAATGTGCTGCGGGCGCTCGACGGAAAAGTTCCGCCGCGGCTGCTGATCGAAGCGCAGGACGGGGCGGCGGACGGGCGCAGGAAGCTTGCCGGATCGGCCGCCGCACGAGGTTTGCGTGTCGAAACAGTCGATTGCCTGACCCGGGCGGAATTGAGCTTGGCGCTCGGGCGCGAGAATGTGATACATGCCGCCGTCAAGCCCGGCCCCTTGGCGGAACGGCTGATCTTCGATTCCGCAAGGCTTCTTGGCTTCCGCGCGACGGCGGCGGCGGATGGAACGGCAGGTTCGAGCCCTGCCCGTAAAGAAAGAAACGTATGAGCGATACCGACGATACCTCCACGCGCCGTTCGGGCTCCGCGCCCGCAAAGACGTTGTCGCTGAAAAAGACGGAGACCTCCACCGTCAAGCAAAGCTTCAGCCATGGCCGCACCAAGGCGGTTGTGGTGGAGAAGAAACGCACCCGCGTCGATCCCGCCAAGCCCGCCGAAAAGGCCCATGCCAAGGAAGCGCAGGCCAAAGCCGCTCCCGCACCGGCGGCGCCCGCCGCGCCCGCATCGCGGGATTCCGCCCCCCGCGCCGGCGTGGTTTTGCGTCAGTTGACGGACGAGGAGAAGGCTCGGCGCGGCGCCGCACTGGCCGACGCGCGCGTGCATGAAGTGGAAGCGCGCAAGCGTGCGGAAGACGAAGCGCGCAACCGCGCCGTCGAGGACGACCGGCTCAAGCGCGAGCGCCTTGCTGCCGAAAAACGCAAAGCCGAAGAGGACGCCCGCAAGGCCGCCGACGAACTGGCCCGCAAACATGCGGAAGAGGAAGCTTCGCGCCGGCTGGAAAAAAAAGACGAGCCGGCTACGGCCGTCAAGGCGCCGGCCGAAACGCCGCGCCGCGGCCGCCTCGTCGCCGAAGAGGAAGAGGAGGCCGTTACCAAGAAGGGCGTCAAGGCTCCCGCCAAAGTGCCGGCCGTCAAGAAAGGCGAGGACAATCGCCGCCGCGGCAAGCTCACCGTCACCAAGGCGCTGTCCGGCGACGACGAGCGCATGCGTTCGGTGGCGTCCTATCGCCGCCATCTGCAGCGCGTCAACAAAGGTGCGCAGGCGCAGCCTGCCGGCCCTGCGGGCCCGCGCGAAGTGACGATACCCGAGACCATCACGGTGGCCGAACTCGCCAATCGCATGGCACGGCGCTCGGTCGACGTCATCAAGGTGCTGATGAAGAGCGGCATGATGGCGACAGTCAACGACACCATCGACGCCGATACCGCAGAACTGGTTGCCGTGGAATACGGCCACACCGTCAAACGCGTCGCCGAATCCGACGTGCTGGAAGGACTGAAGGGCGCAACGGACGAAGACACCAATCTGAAATCGCGTCCGCCGGTCGTCACCGTCATGGGCCATGTCGATCACGGCAAGACCTCGCTGCTTGATGCGCTGCGCAAGACCGATGTGGTCGCCGGCGAAGCGGGCGGCATTACCCAACATATCGGCGCCTATCAGGTGACATTGAAGGGCGGCCAGAAGATCACCTTCCTCGACACGCCCGGCCATGCGGCCTTTACGGCGATGCGCGCACGCGGCGCCAAGGTCACCGATCTGGTGATCCTTGTGGTTGCCGCCGACGACGGCGTCATGCCGCAAACCGTGGAAGCCATCGCCCACGCCAAGGCGGCGGGGGTTCCGCTCATCGTCGCCATCAACAAGATCGACATGGGCGGCGCCGATCCGATGAAGGTCAAGACGGAACTGCTGCAGCACGAAATCCAGGTGGAGGATCTGGGCGGCGAGACTATCGCCGTGGAAGTCTCCGCCAAGAAGGGCACCGGCCTCGACAAGCTGCAGGAGATGATCCTGCTGCAAGCCGAAGTGCTCGATCTCAAAGCCAATCCCGACCGTTCGGCGGAAGGGGCGATCATCGAAGCCAAGCTCGACCGCGGCCGCGGTCCGGTGGCGACGGCGTTGGTGTCGCGCGGCACGCTGAAAGTCGGCGACATTGTGGTAGCGGGCGCCGAATGGGGCCGCGTGCGCCTGTTGCAGAACGAACGCGGCGAAACCGTCGACAGCGCCGGTCCGGCGATGCCGGTGGAAGTGCTGGGTCTTTCCGGCGCCCCCGAAGCAGGCGACGAATTCGCCGTGGTGGATTCCGAGGCCCGCGCCCGCGAAGTCACCGAATACCGCTCCCGCAAACGCCGCGAGGCGCGTCACGCCACGGTCTCGCGCCAGACGCTCGATCAATTGCTGCAAACCCGCGCCGCCGGCGAGAAGCGGCTGTTGCCGTTGGTGATCAAGGCCGACGTGCAGGGCTCGTCCGAAGCCATTCAAGGCGCGCTGGGCAAGCTCGGCACCGACGAGGTGGGCGTGCAGGTGCTGCAGTCCGGCGTCGGCGGCATCACCGAAAGCGACGTGATCCTGGCGCACGCCTCGGGCGCGGCGATCATCGGCTTCAACGTTCGCGCCGACAAGCAGGCGCGCGAGCGCGCCAAGCGCGACGGCGTCGAACTGCGCTATTACAACATCATCTACAATGTCGTCGACGACATAAAGGCGGCGCTGTCGGGATTGCTGGCGCCGGAGACGCGCGAAAAATTCCTCGGCAATGCCGAGATCCTGGAAGTGTTCACCATCTCCAAGGTCGGCAAGGTGGCGGGTTGCCGCGTCAGCGAAGGCGTAGTGCGGCGCGGCGCCAAGGTGCGGCTGATCCGCGATCATGTGGTGATCCACGAAGGCGAACTCTCCACCTTGAAGCGCTTCAAGGACGAGGTGCGCGAGGTGCAGACCGGCCAGGAATGCGGCATGGCCTTCGCAAACTACCAGGACATGCAGAAGGGCGACGTGATCGAAGCCTTCGAGGTCGAAACCATCCAGCGCGCGCTGTAATACCTGTCATCCTCCGCGAGCTGGTACGAATGTTCGCGCCGGAAACAGGTCGTTGAATTGTAGCCAGGTTCGAAACCTGGGTTCCCTTCTCCTTGCAGCGCTTAGTGCTGGCCGGCCGGGAATGACAAAGGTGAATGAAATGCCCCGTCACCATAACACCCGTCCCTCGAACCCCGGCCCATCGCAACGCCAGCTCAGGGTCGGGGAACTGCTGCGCCACGCGCTGTCCGAAGTTCTGATCCGCGGCGATATCCGCGATCCCGATCTTGCCGGCGTCTCGGTCACCATCACTCAGGTGTTGCCTTCGGGCGACATGCGTCACGCGACGGTGTTCTGCGAACCGCTCGGCGGCAAGAACGCCGACAAGATCATCGCGGCGCTCAACCGCGCCAAGGCCTATCTGCGCGGTCAGATGGGCCACATGATCGAACTCAAGTTCACGCCCGAACTTCGCTTCATCGAGGATAGGTCTTTTGCGGAAGCCGAAAAGATCGAGACCATTCTCAAATCCCCTCTGGTGCAGCGCGACCTCAAAAAGACCGACGGCGATGAGCCGTAAGAAGAAGGGCACGCCGGTTCACGGCTGGGTGGTGGTGGACAAACCGCAAGGCGTCACCTCCACGCAAGTGGTTGCCATCGTCAAACACGTGTTCGATGCGCAGAAGGCGGGACATGCCGGAACCCTCGATCCGATGGCGACCGGCGTGCTGGCGGTGGCGCTGGGCGAGGCGACCAAGACCGTGGCCTTCGCCATGGACGCCGAAAAGACCTATCGTTTCACCGCCCGCTGGGGCGAGGCACGCGATTCCGACGACGCCGAGGGGGCGGTCACCGCCACCAGCGCCGTCCGTCCGTCCCGCGCCGAGATCGAAGCGGCATTACCGGCCTTTACCGGCAGGATCGCGCAGACCCCTCCTTCCTACTCGGCGATCAAGGTGGAAGGCGAGCGAGCTTACGATCTGGCGCGGGAGGGCGAGGCGGTCAACCTCGAGTCCCGAACAGTGTTCATCAAATCCGCGAGGCTTCTGGCGGCCGCAGATCCGGACCATGCCGAGTTCGAAATCCATTGTGGCAAAGGCACTTACGTCAGGGCCTGGGTGCGCGATCTGGCCCTGGCTCTGGGCACGCTGGGGCATGTCAGCCAGCTTCGCCGTACCCGGGTAGGCGGCTTTTGCGCCGACTCCGCAATTGGGCTGGAAACCCTGAGGGGTTTTATGCATAGTCCCGCCGCTTTTGAGCACTTGAGGCCTCTTTCGACCGCGCTGGACGGCATCCCGGCGCTGGCCGTTACGGGCCCGGATGCGGTTCGCCTGAGAAGCGGCAATCCGATCCTGATCCGTGCGACGCAGTTCGCCCGGATCACGGAGGCCGTGGTTTCAGACGACGATCTTCAGGGGCTCACGGTCTTTTGCTCTACGGGCGAAGGCGAACCGGTCGCACTGACCGCGCTGCAAGCCGGAGAGTTAAGGCCGTTTCGTGTTTTCAACTTTGGAACTGGATGACCGTATGACGATTACGACCGAACGCAAGAAAGTAGTTATCGGAGAATACCAAAAGAGCCCGAACGACACGGGCTCGCCCGAGGTTCAGGTGGCGGTTCTTTCCGAACGCATCACCAACCTCACGGAGCACTTCAAGTCGCATGTGAAAGACAACCACTCGCGCCGCGGCCTCATCAAAATGGTGTCGCAGCGCCGGCGGCTGCTCGATTACATCAAGGCTTCCGACGAAAAGCGCTATGACGCGCTGATCAGCAGGTTGGGACTGAGGCGCTGAAAGCGCATCCCGCCTTTGCAGCATCGCACGGGTGCGCGGATGGTCCGCGCGCTTTTGCACATCCATTCTTGAGATGACTCAAGGAAACCCCGCCGGCAATCCGGCCCGCGGGAACGAAGGAACGTAGAAAATGTTCAAGATAATTCGCGAGGAAATCGATTGGGGCGGGCGCAAGCTCGTGCTCGAAACCGGCCGCGTCGCCCGTCAGGCCGACGGCGCCGTGCTGGCCACCTATGGCGAGACCGTGGTTCTCGCCACAGCCGTGGGCGCCCGTTCGCCCAAACCCGGCGTCGATTTCTTTCCACTCACCGTCAACTACCAAGAAAAATTCTTCGCCGCCGGCAAGATTCCGGGCGGCTATTTCAAGCGCGAAGGCCGTCCCACCGAGCGCGAAACCCTGACCTCGCGCCTGATCGATCGCCCCATCCGCCCGCTGTTCGCGGACGGTTACAGGAACGAGACGCAAGTGGTGGTCACCGTGCTCAGCCATGATCTGGAGAACGATCCCGACATCGTCGGGTTGGTCGCCGCCTCTGCGGCACTGACGATCTCCGGCATTCCCTTCATGGGCCCGATCGGCGCGGCGCGCGTCGGCTTCATCGACGGCGGATATGTGCTCAATCCGCCCCTCGAAACGATGCCCAATTCCAAGCTCGATCTCATCGTTGCCGGTACCGGCGACGCGGTGTTGATGGTGGAATCCGAAGCCCAGGAACTTTCCGAATCCGAAATGCTCGGCGCGGTAATGTTCGGTCATCGCGAGATGCAGGCCGTGATCAAAGGCATCATCAAACTGGCGGAAAAAGCCGCCAAGGAACCGCGCGACATTCCGGTCGACGATACCAAGGACATCTTCGAGAAGATCAAAGCGTTCGCCGGCTCCGATCTTACGGCGGCGTTCCAGATTGCCGAGAAGCATCTGCGCGGTGACCGTATTAAGGAAATCCGTGGCCGTGCGGCAGCGGAATTCGCCGGCGAAGGCAAGCTCGAAGAGAGCAAAGTCAATGCCCTGATGCATGACGTGGAAGCCCATGTCATGCGCAATGCGGTGCTGGACACCAAAAAGCGCATCGACGGGCGCGATCTCGTCACCGTGAGGCCCATCGTGGCGGAAGTCGGCGTCCTGCCGCGCACCCACGGCTCGGCTCTGTTCACCCGCGGCGAAACCCAGGCCCTGGTGGTCGCCACCTTAGGCACCGGCGACGACGAGCAATTCGTCGACAGCCTGGAAGGTACGCACAAGCAAAGCTTCATGCTGCACTACAATTTCCCGCCCTATTCGGTGGGCGAGACCGGACGCATGTCGGGCCCGGGCCGGCGCGAAATCGGTCACGGCAAGCTTGCCTGGCGCGCCATTCACCCGATGCTGCCCAAGAAGGAAGAGTTCCCCTACACCCTGCGCGTCGTCTCCGAGATCACCGAGTCCAACGGTTCCTCCTCGATGGCGACGGTCTGCGGCACATCCTTGGCGCTGATGGATGCGGGCGTACCGATCACGCGTCCCACTGCCGGCATCGCCATGGGCCTGATTTTGGAAGGCAGCCGCTTCGCAGTGCTCTCCGACATCCTGGGCGACGAGGACCATCTCGGCGATATGGATTTTAAGGTGGCGGGTACTGAGATGGGCGTCACCTCTCTGCAGATGGACATCAAGATCGCGGGCATCACCGAAGAGATCATGCGCGTCGCGCTCGATCAGGCCAAAGCCGGACGTCTGCATATCCTGGGCGAAATGGGCAAGGCGCTGACCCGCGCCCGCGATCAGCTCGGCGAACATGCACCGCGCATCGAGACCATAAAGATTCCGACCGACAAGATCCGCGAAGTGATCGGCTCGGGCGGCAAGGTGATCCGCGAGATCGTCGAAAAGACCGGCGCCAAGATCAATATCGAGGACGACGGCACGGTGATGGTGGCTTCCGCCGACGGCGAATCCATCCGCGCCGCGCTCAAATGGATCAAGTCGATCGTGGCCGAGCCCGAGATCGGCGAGATCTACGACGGCAAGGTCGTCAAGGTGATGGACTTCGGCGCCTTCGTGAATTTCTTCGGACCCAAGGACGGTCTGGTCCATGTTTCCGAAATGGCCGCCAAGCGCGTCGCCAAGCCCTCGGATGTGGTCAGCGAGGGCCAGGCCGTGAAAGTGAAACTGCTCGGCTTCGACGATCGCGGCAAAGTGCGCTTGTCGATGAAGGCGGTCGATCAGACGACCGGCGAAGACTTGACCAAGAAGCAGGTTGCCGAAGCTCCGCCGGCCGGCACCGAAAGCCAACCGGGTCATTAGAAGGACCCATCTTGCTTAAACGGCCGCCCGCGGAGCCAGTAGGTTCCGCGGGCGGTTCTGTTTCGGCCTCACTTCTCCTTTGTCACGGCGATCGCCGCATTGGCGGTCAGGATGTATCCCGCCGTCGTCGCCACCGTCGCTTCGTTCTCGAACCACAGGAACGGCCAGTCCGCAATCTGTTCGGGGAAGTCGGGCTTGACGACCAGAACGCCCGGCGTCAGCGCGCCCGGAACGAAGGAGTAGTCCGCGCGGTTATGGCCGTACATGACGAGCTTCGATGCCGTGCCCACGGTCGGCACCAGCGAGAGGTTGTGCACGGGATGACGGCCCAGGATATAGTCCAGTGCGGCAAGCGTGTATTCGCGGCCGACGATCTCCGGAAATGCCTTGTGCAGCAAATAGGCGTTGAAGCCGAACATGGCGACCTGAGGGGCGCCCGCCCACGTGCCCATGGAAACCGGGACACCGAACGGTGTCTTCGCCAGTTCGGCATCCATCTTGGCCATGGTCTCTTTCAAGGATTGGCCAAGCTGGGCGCGGTAATCGGCGTCCATGAACGGAATGGCGCGCACGGCGTTGCCGCCCAGCCATCCGAAGTACTGTTTGATCGTAGGCAGCAGCTCTTTGAGCTTCGCCGCGTAAAGCGGATCGCCCTTGGTCGCGAGCAGCAGCTCCACCGTCGCCGAGACGGAGCCCGCTTCGAGCATACCGGCATTCCAATCGCCCCGATTGAGCCTGTTCACCCTGTCGCCCGGATTCTGTTGGTTCGCCCACATCACTTTTGCTGCCGCCAGGGCCTCGGCGGCCAGCGCCGGATCGCTGTCGTGCAGTGCGCGGGACGCCGCTGCAAGCGCCCCCGCAACCTGATAGTCGTTCGCCGGCACGTCTGACGTGAACGCCCAACGGTCGTCGGGATTGCCCGAATATGCCCCATTCGTTTCGTTGGGCCCCAACTTGGGATCGTAGATCAAGCGGTCGGTCTGCGAACCGGAATCTCCCAGGTGCGTGTACTGCTTCAGCGTCGGATCGATGATGCCGACAATGGCATGACCGAAAACCTTGTATTGCGCGAGCAACTGCAAGGTGCCGTGTTCGATCTGCTGCAGCACGTCGGGCACGCCGTCGGGCTTGCGGATTTCCACCGCATGGGCGGCTTCGTCGATAGTATCTTCGTCCCAATCGAGGCCGAACAGCTCGCGCCCCAGCACGAGGTCGGCGACGACCCAGGCGTTGTCCGGCGTCTGGATGTCGTAATCGCCCGCATCCTGCCAGCCGCCGACGTTAAGGCCGGAAATATGTTCGCCTGGCTTGAACGGCGAATCGAGATCCGCGCCCATCCTATAGCCGTCGAAATGATTGGTGTTGGGCGGCGCTTGGCGGGCGTCGTCCATATGCGAAAGGCCCGTCCACACGCGATATTCCTCGCGGACGGACATGTGGTCCATTTGCTCGGCGAGATAGGTGTCGAGCGAGGACTGCCAGACCTGTCCATAGGCATCGGGCGCGATGCGGAAGGGATCGAAGGTGTGGCCCGCATAAGAGAGGGCGTAGACGCCGGGCGAGCGAACGGATGAAAAGTCGAATTTCGCGTAATTGTAGCGCAGCCACTTGCCCCACGGTTTGATTTTGCCGCGCAGAGCCACGGTGGACTTGCCGTCGGCCCCGATCTTCATCAGGGCGATCGCCGCAGGCGCCTTGAAGTGCGGATCGAGCTCGACGATCGCGACCTTGGAACGGTCCGGCGTGTAGCCAGCCTGGTTGAACGAAACGACGGGTGTGCGAACCCAGCCTTTGATGACGTTCGGGCGCACATGCCAGACGAGCGCGTTCGCCGTTTTTCCGGCCGGGATCAGCGTGCGCACCACGAACCAGCCGTTCTGGGCGCGATTGCGTGCATCGTAGAGCATCACGGAACCGCTATCGGAGACGATGGTCACGCGCGTTGAAGGATTTTCCGGAGACAGCACGATGGAATTGCCGCCCGCCGCGAGCGGCAAGGGGTCGCCAGAGCCATCCCTTGTCATCGGCCCATCGGGATTGCGAGGGAAGATGCCGGCGGTGCCACCCAGGATGTAGGTCTTGCCGAAATAGGCGGTGGGCAGGAAGTCGAGATTGAACCCCGCCTTGCCGACGAGATTGTCCGGCAGCGGCTTGTCGAGGTTGACCGCAATGCGGAAGCCCGTGCCTTCGGCAGTGATTTCGAGCTTGTAGCTAAGTGCGGAATCGGGATAGCCGCTGGTCACGGTGAGTTGATTGGGTCTGGGGCCGCGCGTGCGATTGACGAAAGCAGGCACCGGGTCCCACTGCTCCGGCGTGGGGTTTAGTCGCACTTCGCCGTCGGTGGCGATGCGCTCGCCATGCAGGATGATCTGGATGCCGGCGTTTTTCTCGTCCCGGAACACGGGATGGAAGTGCATCTGTTCCACGATGACGCTAAGGCCCTGCATTTCCAGGGTCTCGTTCGGACTCACCGTGAGCCCGGCGGCAAGACACGGTTGCATGAGCAAAGCGGCGGCATACAACGCGACCCGCATGCGCTCCTCCTGTTAGCGTTATCATTTTGGGGAACTGTGGGGCAAACAGGGCCGGGACACAATCCTGCGCGACAACGTGCTCGGCGGTCTCCGACATCCTGGCGAACTGGCCGAGGCGATCGGTCATGCCCGCGAAACGCATAGGTTCCGCTGACGGTTTTGTTTTAGACTGCGGTCGCTCAATGAGGATCGCCCATGCCGAAGATCGAATTGAAGTCCGTGCCCGAGCGCAAAGGCTCCGGCTATCCCGCGCCGTTCCACGAAAATGCGGCGGACCGGATCAAACAGGCCTTGGGGGATGCCGGAGGGCTCAGCCAATTCGGCGTCAACCTCGTACGCTTGCCGCCGGGCGGCTGGTCGAGTCAACGTCATTGGCACAGCGGCGAAGACGAATTCGTCTATGTGCTGTCAGGTGAAGTCGTCCAGATCAGCAACACGGGCGAAGACGTTCTGCGCGCCGGCGATTGCGCCGCTTATCCCAAGAACGACGCCAACGGCCACCACCTCGTCAACAAGTCGAATGCCATGGCGGTCTATCTGGAGATCGGCACGCGCACCGACGACGATTTCTGCTCTTATCCCGACATCGACATGCAGATCGACAGCAAGATCGGCGTCTTCGCGCACAAGGACGGCACGCCTTATCCCCGTCGATGATTATTTCCTGTTCTGCCGCTGACGCAGAATTGTGCAAATCGGCTTGAGTCGCGCGGCAGAAAAGCGACAGAGAGCTGCGACGCGTTGCGAATGTTGGTTAATCGCCAGGTCATATTCTTGTCAGGTGCCTGTGCTCTGGTTAGCCTTGCATCGGGCTAGCGGCACGCCGCGCGGAGTTATTGTCGGGGGAGCGAACGAATGTTCGTCTTTATGCGTCTCATAAGTCTAATCCTGGTCGTCTCGGCATTGATGCTGATGGGCGCTGATCTCGTGACCTCTTTGGAAAAGGGGGGCCACATCACCGTGCGTTCGCTGGCGGTGGTGTGGGATCTTTTCGACAAGGGCGGCGCCGAAGCTTTCAAGGCCTGGTCCGTGGCGCATCTCCCCGGCTTTCTCGCCAACACGGTCGCCTGGCTGCTTGGCTTGTGGAGCTGGGCGGTGACCGGACTGATCGGCGTGATCCTGGCGTTCATCTTCGGCCGCCACAATGAACACGCCCAAAGGTGAATGCGAGCGGCGAATGACAAGTAGTCTTTTCACTACTCCCTATTCGCTTTGATCCCGGTTGGCGCCTGGGATCCACAACACATCCTTGGCACCTTTGGCGTTGGCATAGCGGCTGGCCACGAACAAATGGTCCGATAGCCGGTTGATGTAGCGCAGCGCGGGCTCGCCCACCTTTTCGCATTTTGCCAACTCGACCATCAGCCGTTCGGCGCGACGGGCAACCGCACGCGCCAGATGCAGGTGTGCTGCGGCGGCACTGCCGCCCGGCAGTACGAAGGAGTCGAGCGGTTTCAGCTCGGCATTCATCAGGTCGATTTCGCGCTCCAAGCGGTCGACCTGTGCCTCGGCAAGGCGCAACCGCGATTTGGCCGTCTTGGTCGTCTCGGGTACGCACAGATCGGCTCCCAGGTCGAACAGGTCGTTCTGGATGCGCGCCAACATGGCATCCAACTTGCCTTTCGTGGCAAGCCGCGCCACGCCGATGGCGGCATTGGCTTCGTCGACAGTGCCGAAGGCGCAGACCCTGATTGCGTTTTTGGGCACGCGGCTGCCATCGCCGAGCGAGGTTTTGCCCTTGTCGCCGGTCCTGGTGTAGATGCGGGTCAGCCGAACCATGGCCACAACT